>Ga0206131_10004834_pt1 | contig 14538 bp, 7 predicted proteins | sample Helgoland_Spring_FD_148636 | JGI IMG/M metagenome (GOLD analysis project Ga0206131, IMG submission 148636) | Pelagic subsurface seawater microbial communities from Kabeltonne, Helgoland, North Sea - Helgoland_Spring_Bloom_20160517_1 | ecosystem: Environmental > Aquatic > Marine > Epipelagic ...
ACGTGTTGCCCTTTTCCTTTTTTTTCCCGCCAAAATTGTTTTTTCAGTCAGTGCAAACTATTTTCTCTCTTCTTTTTCACAACAACTAGACACAAAGAAGCACTTAAAAAGAAACACAACAAAAACGACTTAGAACAACACAACAAAAAGAACAACCACACTCTGAACAACACCTTAACAAAAACTACTTCTCACGCACTACTCTACTCACACGCACATCAAACGGCAGCGGCGTGTAAAGAGAGAGAAATGAGGCGCGCTGCTGCCAAAGCAGCGGCAAAAACAGCGGCTTTATCAGCTGTATCGGTGTATCGTTTGGCGGCAGATGTCTCGACATCATCCTCCTCTGTCGTCGGGAGGAGGATCTTCTGTCGTCAAAGAACAGCATCATCGACGGCGCGACAAAGCAGACGACATCATCTTTTTGCTGCTTCGGCGATGGTCGGGGATGATGATCGTGATACTAGTAACAGCAACAGAGGAGGATTTGCGAGCAGTTCTTCTTCTTCGAAGGATGCCTCCTCGGCGCTCGTTCGTCGGTTTATGCGCGAAAGTTGTTCATTTTCATCATCATCATCATCATCCAGGAACGACGCGTTTGATGAGAGACGAAAGAGGTACTACAGTTCTTCTTCACCAACCGCATCATCAACCGCATCATCATCGTCGTTATCATCATCAACAGCAACAGCAACAGCAATCAAAACTATCATCGACGACGAGAACAACGCGGTAATAACGAAGAAGACAAAGAAAAAAGAAGGACAACAAAAAACAGATTCTGAAATCGATTTGAAAATCCTGAAAACGTTAGGCAGTCACTTATGGCCGGCGGATTCCGTGGAGAACAAGGCGAGAGTGGTCACCGCGGTGTCCTTTTTAGTCCTTTCAAAGTTAGCCAACGTTTCGGTACCGTTTATGTTTAAACACGCGATCGATGGGTTAGCGGCTTCGACGAGCGCGGACGGCGCGATTACCGGAGCGACTGCGCTTTCGACGATAGATTTAGCCGCTATTGGTCTCGGGACGCCGGCGACGATGTTGGTCGGGTATGGCGTCGCTCGAGCGACGGCGAGCTTAGCGAGCGAACTTCGGAACGCGACGTTTGCAAAAGTATCGCAAGGCGCGATTCGATCTTTAGCTAGAGACGTGTTCAAACACTTGCACGATTTAGATTTGACGTTTCACTTGAATCGACAAACGGGGGCGTTGAATCGAGCAATCGATCGAGGCCAACGCGGAATTTCGTTTTTATGCAACTCGATGGTCTTCAACGTGTTCCCGACGGCGTTGGAAATTGGTTTAGTTTCCGCGATTTTATATTCCAAATGCGGGCCCGAGTTTGCGTTGTTGTCGACGGGCACGATTGGTGCGTACACGGCGTTCACGTTTGGCGTGACGAAATGGAGAACAAAGTTCCGCAAAAAAATGAACGCGTTGGAAAACGAAGGCAACAACAAAGCAGTCGATTCTTTGTTAAACTACGAAACCGTGAAATATTTCAACAAGGAGAAACACGAGGTGAATAGATTCGACGAAAGTTTAAAAGGCGTGGAACAAGCCAACTTGAAGATTGCCACGAGTTTAGCCGGATTGAACTTTGGACAAAACGCTATTTTCTCAGCCGCGTTGTCCACGGCGATGTTATTAGCGGCGAGTAAAGTCACGACTGGAGAATTAACCGTCGGTGATTTAGTCATGGTAAACGGCTTACTCTTTCAACTCTCCGTCCCTTTGAACTTTTTAGGTACCGTATATCGTGAAGCGAAACAATCGATGGTGGATATGACGACGATGTTTAAATTATTAGAAGAGCAATCGCAAGTGCGAGAGGCGGTGAATGGTTTAGAGTTGCCGACGAGTAAAGAGGCGTTGGAGAAAGGATTTAGCGTAGAATTCAGAAACGTGTCGTTCGGATACGATCAAACTGGCGAAGAAAACGAGTTTGATACTATTAGTAGTGAGGGAGGTGCGGCGGAGGAGTCGTCGAGTTCGGCCCCGGGTAACAACAACGCGTTGATTGTGGACGATTTGAGTTTTAAAATTGAAGCCGGAAAATCCTTAGCCATCGTTGGCGCTTCCGGGAGTGGTAAATCGACCATTTTGCGCCTGTTGTATCGCTTATACGACGTGAACTATAACTGCGAACACAACAATCACGACAGCACGCAGTGCGGCGTATACATCGACGGTAAAAACGTGAAGGATTTGAAGCTCGATTCGCTTCGAGAAAATATCGCCATTGTCCCGCAAGATGTCGTGTTATTCAACGACACGTTGCGATACAACATCGCGTACGGTAAATCGCAAAGATTTGTTGATAGTGAGCACCAATCGCTTGGGGAAGAACTCGCGACGGATGCGGAAATTCGCGAAGTTGTTCGTCGCGCTCGACTCACGGAAACCGTCGCGAGTTTGCCGAAAGGTTTCAGCACTCAAGTCGGCGAACGAGGGTTGAAACTCTCCGGAGGCGAAAAGCAACGCGTCGCGATCGCGCGCGCGCTTCTTAAAAACAGTCCAATTGTACTTCTCGACGAAGCCACGTCCGCGTTAGACGCGTACACCGAACGCGAAATCGTCCGCGAGATTGACTTTCTAACCAAAGGCAAAACCACCGTCGTCGTCGCGCACAGATTATCCACCGCGCGACGATGCGATAACATCGCCGTCATTCACAACGGTAAAATTGTCGAATACGGTTCGCACGACGAGTTACTCTCCATCGAAAATGGTCGATACGCGAAATCTTGGGCACAGCAAACGCAAAAAAGGAGCGACGTTTTCGATTCAGACGACGATACTTCTTCAGGAGGGAACGAAGAACGACCACTCGCTCCAACTGCATCGGACGTAAACGACGAAAACGCAGTCAGAGAAGCAAAGCTGACGATGAACGACGACGACGACAAAGACAATAATAAAATCCACGACCCGAACACGCCTTTAGACGAGCTGTTGCGTCGGCACGCGCCAAAGAAGAGAGGTGGTGAAGTCAGCATCAGAGAAAGGCAGCAGAGAAAGTCCTCCGTTGTCATGGATAAGAAGAGATGTTGTTAATAGGAGCGCAGATAGAGTGTTGTTAGAGTTGTTCTTTCTTGATGCGTGTAAGAGAAAATGCATCACAAAATATATCCACATTTGCTGTTTGTGCTTATTTATTAGTAGTAGTATAAAAGATATATAATAATGTCACCCACCGCTTTTGCTGCGATATCATCCTCCCAAAAGCTATCTTCATCTTCATCTTCTGTTTTTTGTTCTCGTCATCTTCTCCGCCGACGGGGAAAGACTTCGTTGGAATCATCTTCATCCTCAAAATCATCTTCGTCGGTGAAGAAGAAGAAGCAGACGATGGACGTTTCTGCCGCGTCCTCGACTTCAACATTATTCGCGCTCGACTTTGACGGCGTCGTCTGCGACTCGGTCGGGGAATCCTCGCTATCCGCGTGGAAACACGGCGTTGAATTGTGGCCGGAGTTGTTCGAGTGCGAACGAGCGAATGAGAAAAAGGATGAAGTTTTAGATAAACTGCGAGCGGTACGACCAGTCGTGGAAACGGGATACGAGAACACGATTTTAGCGAGAGCGCTTCTGGAAAATCTCGACGGGTACGACGTGGAATCTATCTTGAAAGACTGGCCTATATTGAGCGAAACGCTGATGCAAAAATGGCAGTTAGATCGGAAAACGATGGTGTTGGAGTTTGGTAAAATACGAGACGATTGGATCCGAACGGATTTTAAATCTTGGTTGCAACCGAACGCGCTGTACGAAGACGTACCGGAAGCGTTGAGATTTTGCACGGAGAGAAGAGACGCAAAAGTAACGATTGTGACGACGAAACAAGCTCGGTTCGCGGACGCTATTTTGGTCGATATGGGTGGAGTGAAGATTCCCGAGGAGGATTTGATTAGCACGACGGTGAGCGGAGAACCGAAAGCGGACGTGTTGGTGCGGTTGGAGGAAACGTTTAACAAGGACGGCGCGTCGAGGATGATTTTCGTGGAAGATAAGTTATCGACTCTCATTAAAGTCGCAAACGATAAACGATTAAGCAAATGGGACTTGTTTTTCGTGGATTGGGGGTATAACACCGAAGACGAGCGACAAGTGGCGAAACACGATTACAGGATGAAGCTGATTGGTAAAGAGGAGTTTTGCGGCTTGCTGCGAGAAGGATAGAAAGAAAAAGAAAAAGAAGAGAAAGAGTTTTATGTATACACGTGTAACAAGAAAGATTATGACCATTATTGCGCATGAGATTTAAATTTATGGACAACCAACTCTGAAGATTTTACGCCGACGATCGTCCGGAGTCGTAAGAAGACCCTTCATCTCGCTTTCCTTCTTCGCGTTGTTTTAAAAGTTCTTCGCCTCGAAAATTTTCTTCAACCCGAGAGCGAACGCGCCGTATCTCCAGATCGCCGCGGGCACATAGAACGGAAACCCAGCAAACGCAGACGCGGCCGTATACGCGAGAGATGAATACAACATCATCCCCGGCGCTTGCCCCGGGTCCGCGTTCACGGCGTGCATCAACCCAAGCATAGCAACGAATACTGGAGTGTATTCACTTTCATTCAGTTGCGTTCCGTGTTCGCGAGCGTACGCCTCGTTGGTGTTGTTCACGAGTTCTGGAACGAGTTTCCAATCCGCCACGCTGTGTTTTGTGTGTGTGTGAGAGAGAGTGTGTGTGTGTGAGTGAGATGATGAACATGAAAATGAATTGGAATACAAATGTGTCCACCTCCAATTCAATGAATCAAAGGCGGCAGTAACGAAGAAGAGTTTAATAAGAAGAGACGCACGTGGAGACAGGTTTACCCAATTTTTTGTTCGTGTGAAGCACTCTCCATTTAATAGTCATCCACATTTTAGACGCCAAGTTTAAGGAGAGTAAGCCGACGCACGCGTCTTTGATCGAGAGGATTGGAAGCATTTTGTGTACTCGCTTATGACGTAATTTGAGAGTTTAGGCACCTCTTAATTATTGTGGAGAATTTTCGTTCAGCAGAAATATAAAATATTAGAGCTATAGTACAACGCGGAGGAAACTTCTTCTTCTTCCATCATCACCTCGCGAAAAGGAGAGAGCGTGGTGGCGTTTTTCACGACCACTTTTCATCCACTCGTCGTTCGCAAAATGTAGAGCAGCGATTATTATTATTATTATTATTATTATTTGCCTATTCGCCGCCGGCAGCCGAAGCCGAGTTTTTGCCGGATTGGCTCAGCGCTAACTTCTTGATCGAGCTGTTTTTCTTCATGCCGTAATAGAGTTCGTAATACGCGTCTCGGTTCCCACTCAATCGATTGAAGTTAACCATGTATATTCCGGGGACGATTTCGTATTTTTCGACGACGATTTGGACTGCGGAGGCGTTGTGTCGTAATCGAATAGGTTTCCCGGGCGTGGCTTTGACTTCGCATCCGGCTTTTTTAGCGGTAGAAACGACAGCTTTTTCGATTTCTGTGACGCTCGAGGACGAGATGAATCGAGTCGTGGAGTTGGAAACGTTGGAGTAGTCGTCGAACATGTGCGTGCAGTCGAACGTGGTTAAATTCATGAGTTCGAACGCGTTGATTTTCCGGATAACTTCTTGGCTCGAGCCTCGGTCGAAGTTGGACATCGTCGACTGTTGGCGTTGTAAAGAAGAGAATATGCCTCTCTTTCCTCCTCCTCCTCCTTTGGGAGACCCGGCGGTGGGATTTTGCGAATTCTCTCTCGAGAGCGTGTGATCGGTATCGTTGTCTTCGTCCCAGACGTCGTCGCCTTCGTTGCTAAAATCAGAAAAGTCCGACCCGTCGCTTTGGTTGTTCAATTCTCGTTCCACGACGGAATCGGAGACGCCTTTTTCCAAGGAAATATCCACCACCGACCGCGAACTGGTTTGTAACTTTTTAATCTTCACCGGTTTGAACCCGTTTTGTCGAAACCAGGATTTCTTGAAAATTTGCGGCCAAGTCGCTCGTTTCTTCGGGTCTTTGACCAAGATAATCTCGAGCACCTTGATGGCTTTTCTCGCGATAACTTCCGCGTTATAATACGGCTCAACTTTTTGCACTTGCGTTTGTAACTCGACAAAGTTCGCGCCGTAAAACGGACAATCTCCAGTTAACATGAAATACAAAATGCACCCGCACGACCAAATATCCGCGATTTTCCCATCGTATCCTTCCGCTTTCGCTTTCGTGTATTCATCCTCGAACGCTTTCACCTTTTTCAACCGTCTCGACCCCGCCATGACTTCCGGCGCCGCGTAATTCGGCGTCCCGCAAATAGTTCGTAAAGACCCATCCGTGTTTACTTTTTGCGCCGCTAAGCCGAAATCTCCGACTTTACACGTCTTCTTCTCGTGATCTAAGAATATATTCTCCGGTTTCAAGTCTCTGTGGAACACCCCTCTGGAGTGGCAAAACCTTACTCCTTGACAAATCTGTTGAAAATAGACTCGCGCGCAATCTTCCTCCAACTTGCCTCTTTGCTTCACCAAATCGTACAGTTCTCCGCCGCTTAAAAACTCCAAAACTAAATACACCTCCTCTTGTCCCGATAAGACTTCGAATAAGTTCACGACGTACGGGTGGAAAACTTCCGCCATGGTTTTTATTTCTTGTAAGAGCATTTCTTTCTCGTCCACTCTTTGCAACATCTGCCGGTTTAAGATTTTAATCGCGTACGGGTCTTTCGCTTGTTTCATGGTCGCGAATTTCACTTTCCCGTACGCGCCTTCACCCAACGTGCGAGAGACGGAATATTGGCCGATCTTTTGCTTCATTTTGTTGTGTTTATTAATTCTTCTGTGTTGTGTGTTCAAAGCTTTTCTTTAAGAGGTTGTAAAAGTCAATTTTTGAAGCAAATTCCCCAGAGAAAAAGATGACTTCTCATCGATATCACGTTTCCGAAAGCCTTTTTACCAGCAATATCAGAAAAGACTTTAGAAGACAGAGCGTGGCTTTTTCTGCGAGCGGAAAGACGTGTCGGAGGAGGAGGAAAAGGAGCTTTTTAACACGTTCGACGAGGAGTAGTAGTAACAGTAGTTTTACCACACCGGAACCCCCAATTGGAAAATGCGAGAACGAAGTGAACGACTTGGAGAACGAACGAGTGCGAGAACAAATATCCGAGTTACCGATTAAAGACGTCATCGAAGACTGCTTGCGAGTTCTTTTTGAAAACGACAACGATTTGATTTTACAAGCCCCACCGGGTGCTGGGAAGACGACTGCACTCCCTTTAGCGATGATGTGTTCTCGACGCGGGAAACGTTGGTTTTCGTCTGCTTCAGAAGGAGGGAAAATTTTAGTTTTAGAACCGAGACGGGTTGCGGCGCGCGCGGCTGCCACACGCATGGCGTCGATTTTAAACGAAAAAGTTGGGGAGACGGTTGGGTATCAAGTACGATTTGAAAGACTGGTATCGTCAAAGACACAAATCGAGGTGGTCACGGAAGGCGTGTTGAAGAATAGATTGGCGAAAGATCCGAGTCTGAAGGGCGTTTCGTGCGTCGTGTTCGACGAGTTTCACGAGAGGAATTTAGATGCGGATTTGAGTTTAGCGTTAGTTTTGAGAGCGAAGAGTAAGTTTGGGAGAGGGAAGGACTTGAAGGTGTGCGTGATGTCGGCGACGTTAGGGGACGTGGCGGTCAGGTGCCAAGAGTTGATGAGGAAGACGTTACGAAGAAAAGAAGACGAAGAAGAGTATTTTTATTACGACGCGCCAATCGTGCAATCGGAAGGCAAATCGTTCTCGGTGGAAACGATATACGTGGGAGGCGGAGGGATAAATGGTGCGTATAACGACACAGAAAAAGTCGCCGTAAAAACCGTTCAAAAAGCTCTCAGCGATACGCCAAACGGTGGGAATATTTTAGTCTTCCTCCCCGGCGCGGCTGAGATTCGAAGGGTCGTGAAGTCTCTGAAAGATCGATTAGGGGATTCACATTATGAGATTTTGCCTTTGTACGGAGCGTTGCCGACGAACGAGCAGAATTACGCGTTGACACCTTCAAATACGCCCGCGAAACGAAGAGTCGTCGTCTCGACGCCGATAGCGGAGTCTTCTCTGACGGTTCCCGGAGTGACCATCGTCGTCGACTCGGGATTACGAAGAGCGCCCAAGTACGACCACAGTAAAGGCATGACTCGATTAACGACTGAACGAGTTTCGATTTCGAGCGCGGACCAGAGACGAGGTCGAGCCGGTCGCATAGCGGAAGGAATGTGTTACCGAATGTGGAACGAAAACAGTATGGCGACATCTTTCCAGAAAGAAACGACGCCGGAGATTTTGACCGCCGATTTGACGAGTTGCATGTTGACCATCGCCAACGCGCTCGGAGGAGAATTGTCGACCAAGGATATTTTTTCATCGCCATCTTCATCTTCTTCCGAGAAAGAAGTAAGAGAGGGTTCGACTTCATCGTCCTCGTCACCAGCGTTGGCTTTTTTAGATCCACCGCCGGCTGGACCGGGCAAAAACGCGCTCAAACTTCTCGAAAAACTCCGCGCGATTGAAGTCGTCGAAGAAGACCGGGAGTCCTCGAACGTCACGTACTTTGTTTCCGAGAAAGGTAAAGCGATGAACGGTTTACCGTGTCATCCTCGCATAGGTGCGATGTTATTATTCGCGAGTCAAAGAGGTGCGGCGAGTACGCGTTTAGCGTGTCAGCTCGCGGCGGGTGTCGATAGTGATAAGAGTCTTTTGCGAGGTAGAGACGCGCCGCTGGACGCGAGAAGTTACGCCAGAGCGATTCAAGGACGAGATGTCATCATAGCTGATATTGGTAGTAGTAGTAGCTCGATGAATAGTGACGATGACAACAGCGATGATGAGTACCGTAAAAAGCTGGGCAAGAAAGTCGGTGAACGTGGGATTGATGTTATACGCGTTCCGGTAGACGCGAAACTGCCGAGCTCGAGCAAACGCTCGAAGAATATGAAAAAGGCACCAAAAGGCAAAAAAACGAGCGCAAAATCTGCAATCATCGACGCGCTTTCGAAATCGTACAACAGTGAGAGCAGTGGTGGTGCAGGTACCGGTAGCAATTCTTCGTATTTGGACTTTGATGTCGATCCGTTTGCGGTTTCCGAGGCGCGAAAATCGTCGCAACAGTTGGCGAGGAACATTCGGAGTCTCGCCAACGACGCGCCGGCCGCGGATATTCTTAGAATTGCAAAGTCGGTTTCAACGGATATCGATTCGGATGGATTAAACGCGAACGAACCAGTATACGAAGAAATCTTTTGCGGTGCGAAGCAGTTCGAAGCGTCCGTTTTGCTCGCGGCTGCTTTCCCAGATCGAATCGCTATGAAATCCAGCGGTAAAGGTTCGAACACGTTCAAACTGAGCGGCGGAGGCGCAGCTTCTATTTCCGCCGACAACAGGGACGACCCGATTGCAAAAGCCGAAGCGTTAGTTATTTGTGAAATGTTTGGAGGAAACGACGGGAACGGCGGTAAGAACGATATCATCAAACTCGCGTCGCCTTTAACGAAAGGTATTCTCGCGACTGCCGCGGCGACGGATGAAAACCTGAAATTTTGTTTGAACGTATCCACAAAGCGCGAAATTACGTGGGCGGAAAGCTCGAACAAAGTTGTCTCGAGAGAAGTTACGAGAATTGGTGACGTTGTTTTGGACGAGAAAGTAATCGAAGCGACAGAAAGCGAAATGGCGGATGCTATCGTCGAAAGAGCGAAAAAGGTTGGCGTGTTTACATTCTTCAACGTGAGCGGGGATAAAAATCTCAACGCGTGGATAAAGCGATGCGTGTTCGCGCACAGTTGCAATCCTGAATCGTTCCCGGACTTTCGCGATACGTCGTTAACTCAAACTGTTTGCGAGTGGCTTCCGCAATGGGTCGTCGGATGCGCCTCGAAACAAGACATCTTGAAAAAAACAAACTTGAGACAGATTCTGGAAACTACCATGCTCTCGCACGAGGACAAACGAGTACTGGACAAAAGTGTTCCCGAATCAATTCGTTTACCTTCAGGGACCCAAAAGAAAATTAATTACGAAAACGTAAGCGACAACAACGCCCCAGTCATCGAGTGTCGATTGCAAGAGCTGTTCGGGTTACCCGACACGCCTACCATAGCCGGTAAAAAAGCCGAGTTGCACTTACTCTCGCCGGCGAGTCGACCGGTACAAGTGACCACTGATTTGAAGTCCTTCTGGGAAGGTGAATACGAAAACGTAAGGAAAGAGTTGAAAGGCCGCTACCCAAGACACTATTGGCCAGAGAACCCTTTGGAGGCTGAACCGACTGCTCGCGCGAAGCCTCGCAACAAATAAATAGATAGAAAACGTTGTATACCAGAAATAAATAGAAATTAGTTAGTACTATATTACAAACGGTGGTGATTACATTACAGACTTCCTTTGCACGGGCGCGATGTGCTCCAACGCTTCCATCGATAAAACGCTCGCGCCTCTCACGACGACCATCCCGAGCGGCGTTTTCTCCGCCGTCGAGTCGTTCACGCACTCGTCCAAGACTAAATTTAAAAACTGATCGAACCCGCGTAAAATACCAATCACGCCTCTGTTCCCGTTCAGTTTCAGTTTCAGTTTTTTGTCCATGTATCTGTTATTTAAAAGATGATGATGATGATGAGAAGAGCGTTTTGCTTCGTCAGATGGTGTTTCGTTGGGAGCGAGGAAAAGTAGAGAGAAACGAGGGAGAGAGATCGTCATCGCGAAGCCGAATCGCATCTTCGACGGCGCCAACGAAAGAAGAATTTCCCTAAATAAAAGCAGGACGAGTAAAGAAGACAAAGAAGAAGAAGAGAGAACGATGAAATGAAACGACTGCAGTACGCACTGTTTCAATTCCGGCACTTGCACGCCCATGACGGATGATGATTACTATGTGGGATGATTGTATTGAATAGAACACGCAGCAGTTATGAGGAATTTGAAACAAAAATTGAAAGACGAGAGGAGGAACGTTTTGGGTCTGTCCTACTGCTATTATTACTACTCTCTGAATCAACGCACTGATGACTAGTATCTAACACGCGACGACGACTCGTTGATGCCACCCTCTTAAAACTCTCCTCGCTATCGTGCGGTAGCCCATTTCGGTGGCTAACCGCTCTCTCCACGAGTTGAACACTCGAACGCGCCACGCCGAGAGGACTTTTTGCGAGAGAGAGACTCGGCGAAAAGTATCGGCTATTTGCTCGTTGATTTCACGTTCGCGAGCGTTTTCGAGCTCGTCTCGCTTGGATGAAGAGGTTTTCAATTTCCAGGCGAGGAATGCGTTGAGTTTGAGAGACACGTCGCGGAACTGCGTGGCTTGGACGTACTCGTCGCGCATTTTTTTTGCCTCTTTGGCGTTTTTCAGCCAAACGCGTAAAACGTCTCGTTTCGTTTGGATGTTTTCCGCGTCGTACGGTTCGTTTCGTTTCTCGTCCCAGGCGCGTTCGCAGTTGGTGAACACGCGGAATAATAGTTTTTTGTTGTATACTTTGATTTTCCACCGTTTCAATGCAAAGTACAAAGAGTCTCTCGCGATGGGTTTCACGGAGATTTCGAGAACTTTCTTTCGATCTTGTCTCCACTTCCTGTGCCAGTACAAAGCCGAGAAGACTTTCGCTTTCATCGTTACCGTTCTCTTTTCAATGAAATTTTCGATTTGAATCTCGCGATCGGCGCGTGTTATCAACCCTTTTCGAGTTTGTTCTCGCCAGGAGGTGAAGAATAAATCGAGTCTATCGCGCTGGAGAATCTCAATCGCGCTTTGCCATTTCTCTAAAAAGCGTTTGGCGACGTTCCTGTTGGCGAAAACCACCGCGATTTCCCGCGAAGTCGTCTTCGTTCGAGGCTGGTTTTTTTCTAGCTCACCACCATCGGTCGGCGGGATATAACCATCGGTGCTACGTATCAAACGAACGCGCTCGTACTTCTCCGCCATTTTTTCCGCCTCTTTAGCTTTTCTCACTTTTCTCACCGCTTCTGCCGAAGCCTTCTCGCACTCGACCGATAAGAGCGTAAATTTTCCGTACATCTTCTCCGCGTGTATCAAAGCGTTCGATAAGTGAGTCTGACTGACATTTTTACCTTGTTGAAACATCACGAGAAGAAAATCAGACGCGTTTTCCGCGTCTTCGGCGACATTTCGGGCAAACTCGCACTCTTCTCTCAGTTCGTCGGCTCTTTGAATCGATTCTTTCGCTTCTCGAAGTAACGCCTCAACCTTGGACTCTTCGACGACTTTTTTTACGTTCTTTGATATCGTCCTTTCGTCGTCGTCGGCGGCGGCCTCGTCGATATTGGTCGGCGATGCTGCAAACGTATCCCAGGGCGAGTGTAACGTAGCCAACGGTAATAAAGTTGTTACGTAATTCGTCGCTGCGTAGTATTGACCTTTCAATCGCTCCAACTTTTTCCTCGCCGCGGATCCTTCGCTGCGAAAATACAGAGACATTCGTTCACTTTCAGCTTTACTTTTTCGAGCGTCCACGAAAGCGACGAGTTCACTTTCGTCATCGCCACGCAACTTCCGTCTCGCAACTTCGACTTTGAACGCGGACTCATCTCTCGCCATTCGCCACGCGACGAATGCCTTTTTCAAAACAAACGCCCGAACGAGTTTCTTCTCCGCTTTACTCTTTGCGCTTTTCGCCAGCGCCAACTCCCAACGCGCGAACGCGATTGATAGCGTTTTCTTATCCGCATCTATCGTTTTCATCGTCGCCACGTGCATCGCTCGGTTTGAAAGTTTAGCGAATTTACGCCAACGATTGAAAATGTCGCGCACGTGTCGTTGCTTCGCGTTCAATTCCAAAGCTTCCAAAGCTACTCTTCTCGGTTGTAAAGACGCGGAAACATCGCGCCAGTGATCAAAACTTCGCCGCAAAGCGACGGCACGTATCGCGTCGAGTTTTGTCGTCACTACTTCCCTCTTTTCTTTTCCTTTCTCTGTCCGTATTTTCCACGCGTTGAACATAATCGCTTTCGTTTCGACTTCAAATTCCGTCTCGACGAGTTTTGAGATGATCTTCTTTCGAAACTGCGTCGTCGTCTGAATCGTCGTTTTGTTACCAAAACCTTCGCCGCCACCGTACGCGTATTTCTGTTCCAACTTGGACTTTACTTTCCGCAAATTCACGAACGCGTCGTTCATTTTCTTCCTTCGAAGCGCAATCTCCTCGGATTTCTCGATGTTCGCTTGTATTTTCAACCGTAAGTTTTTTAACATCTGCGCCTGTCGTTGCGAAACCGACGCTACCGGTTGTTGTTCAAACATTTGCGTTCGATCTCTGAACGTGGGCGATCGAGGCGACCTTTGCGGCGACCGAGGAATATTGGACAAAAATGCGGGCGTCGTCGTCGTCACCGATTGCGGTGCAGACCGTTGTCGAATCAACGCCGATGCCGTTTGAAACTCTTCCTTCTTCTCTTCTTCTTCTTCTCGTTCTTTGCGATACGGCGTGTACTTCGGCAACGGCGTCGCGACCACTTTTTTCACCTTTGTCTTCTTTGTCTTCGCATCATCCTCCTCCGCAGATTCAAAGCTCGGCGTTAACTGCCTCGGCGTCGTTTCCATCGCGCCTACTTTCGACGTCAGCGACGTCTGTTGTTGTTGTTGTTGTTGTTGCACCATTCCGCTCGTCATCAACGGTGGCGACGGTTTCTTCGCATCGGTCATTCGTTGCATAATTTGAATTCGTTCCTTCACGGAAAGGTTTACCACGGGAGAGGTCTTGGACGAATCATACGTATCATCATCATTGTCTTCGTTGGGTTCCATCACCGGCGGCGACGGAGGTGGCAGTCTTCTTCGCGAAGAAGAATCAGAATCAGAATCAGAATCAGACGACGCCATGATGATGTCTTTCGAATTTTTTCAAATCTCTCTCTTCATTTTTGCTCCTCGTTATTCTCTCGCGATGATGAGAGTCTCATCGCGAGGAGCGTTTACGAACGTCTCTCTTCATCTCTCTTCATCTCTCTCGCTGATGATGATGACGTTGTATTTATTATTATTGCGAGGAAAGTGAGAGAGTTTGTGTGTATTCTTCTGCAAAGTGTATCAAACGAGGTTTTCGCTTTATTAGGTATTCTTTTGACTCATAATGGGAATTTTTTGTTTGCATGGGCTGCTCTTTTTCAATTCAAAATTAATTGTTTGAACTGTAAATCATCATTTCAAAACAACAACAACAACAACAACAACAACAGAAAAAGAAAAAGAAAGAAGAGAGAATTATTATTGAGAGAATTGAATTGGTTGTTTCTTTTATATACACAAAACTTGCGCCAACAGACGACTGACGCACAAATAGTACATGATCTTTAAAACGTTGTATTCGAGGACTTTACATTCGCCTTTTGCGGGTTTGGCGACATCATCATCTCGACGACGACAACAACAACAACAACAACAACAACAACAAAATCGCACTTCCTTTACTGCGAGAAGAATGATGATGATGACGAGGAAACGAACGTTTGGGAAGAATTTGACGATTTTAGAAGACGCCGCGAAATGGAGGAGTTTTTGTTGCAGTAGTTACGGTCGCGCG
>Ga0206131_10004837_pt1 | contig 14524 bp, 15 predicted proteins | sample Helgoland_Spring_FD_148636 | JGI IMG/M metagenome (GOLD analysis project Ga0206131, IMG submission 148636) | Pelagic subsurface seawater microbial communities from Kabeltonne, Helgoland, North Sea - Helgoland_Spring_Bloom_20160517_1 | ecosystem: Environmental > Aquatic > Marine > Epipelagic ...
CGTGACAGGCGAAGATATTATGTCCGCCGCGAAATCCATATTTAATAAAAAGCAGGCGGTGACGGGGTGGCTCACCACAGCACCGGAGGCAAGCCAATGAAGTGGATTTTAACACTCTGCCTAAGCCTGCTGTCAACGCTGCCGCTGCGGGCAGAGATTGCCGTTCAGGAAGTGACCAGCCCCGGAGGTATCTCTGCATGGTTGGTCGAGGATCACAACATCCCCTTTGTGGCCCTTGAACTGCGCTTTCGCGGTGGCACATCGCTAGACGTGGCGGGACAGCGCGGCGCCATTAATTTGATGGTCGGGCTGCTTGAGGAAGGCACCGGAGATCTTGATGCACGCGGCTTTGCCACCGCACGAGATGAGCTTGCTGCTTCATTTAATTATAGTGCGTATGATGACGCAATCTCGGTCTCGGCGCGGTTTCTGACCGAAACACAAGACGCGGCAATGGCCCTGCTCAAAGGTTCGCTGGTTGCGCCAAGCTTTACCGACGTAGCGCTCAACCGGGTTCGCGCCCAAGTTCTGGCCGGGCTTAAATCAGATAGTAAAGACCCCGACTCAATTGTGTCACAGCGCTTTGACGCGCTGGCCTTTGGCGATCACCCCTATGGCTCGAGAGCCGAGGGCACAATCGACAGCGTCAGCGCCCTGACCCAGGACCAGATCAGGGCCGCCCATCTTGGCACGCTGGTCCGCGACAGGGTCTATGCATCCGCGGTGGGCGATATCACCGCCGAACAGCTGACCACCCTGCTGGACAGTCTGTTGTCGGATTTACCCCAATCCGGGCGTCCGATGCCATCAAAGGTGGCTTACAAACTGGACGGCGGCACCACGGTAGTGGATTTCGACACCCCGCAATCGGTAGCTATTTTTGCTCAACGTGGGATCGAGCGCGATCACCCAGATTTTTTCGCCGCCTATCTGGTCAATCAAATCCTCGGTGGTGGCAGCTTTGAAAGCCGCCTGATGGAAGAGGTGCGCGAAAAACGCGGCTTGACCTACGGGGTTTCTTCCTACCTGTTGCCAAAAGATTTTTCGCATCTCTATATCGGCCGCGTTGCCTCGGCTAACGACCGCATCGCCGAAGCCGTTTCTGTGATCCGCGCGGAATGGACGCGGATGGCGGATCGCGGTGTCACACAAGACGAATTGCGTCGCGCCAAAACGTATCTGACCGGATCTTATCCCCTTAGATTTGACGGCAACGGTCCGATTGCCAATATCATGGTCGGGATGCAGATGCAGGGGCTCCCTGTGGCCTACATCAACAATCGTAACGACAAGATAAACGCCGTTACTCTGCAGGATGCAAACCGCGTCGCGCGGCAGTTACTTGATCCCGCAGGTTTGCATTTCGTCGTGGTGGGGCGTCCTGAGGGATTGGAATGAACGGTTGCCGATGCAATTAAGGGCGACAACAGGGGGCATGCGTGTTTGTGACTTGCCTTCGGGTATTACGCGGACTTTTGGGTGTGGCTAGGTTTAAAAGGCAGGAATACTGGGCGTTTCAAATACGTCGAAAAAAAGTATACCATGAACAAATCCGATCTGATTGGCTGGTTGCACCGGCCAAGGACCCAACGGCATGGTCTCACTGTCTGTGACAATCGCCAGTGCGTCAGAACTGGCGAAGATGAAAAGCGGGTGGCACTTAACCTTTGCCCCCCTTCTTGACTTTTTTCCCGCACCTCACGTCAGTTCCCGGTTATGTGATATGGAATCCGCAGAAGCGTTGCAGTGCGAGTACAAGCCCAAAGCGCTTTGAGCCGAACGCCTCAGTACAGCAGGCGCTGTTTTAAAGCTTTATCCTGACGGCACAGTTCAAAGTCTTCATCGGTCAGGCGGCCCTTAGGCGCATTGGCGATGTTGAAATGGCCAAAGTGATCCTGCCCGCTGACCAAAGACACCAGTGGCCGGTCGCCTGTTTGTTGTTTCATAGACGGCTTAATATAGCGGATGGCCGAACCTATGCGCCTGTCATCTGTCACATTCGGACCTGAGCTGTGAAACAAAAGCCCGTGGTGCATCGAGGCCTGACCGGCATCAAGCGCGGCTGCAACCGCCTCTTTTTCATCAACCTCGACAGCGATCTCCTGACCGCGAGACAAAAGATTGTCCTCGGCGTAGGTATCGACATGCGGCACGATCTTTGTCTTATGGCTGCCGGGTACAAATTTCATACAGCCCGCCTGTTCGCTGGCGGCGGACAGCGCGAACCAACATGTGGTTTCACAGATGTCATCAAGACCCCAATAGGTCAGGTCCTGATGCCAGGATACGATTTTAGGCGAGTTGGCCTCTTTGATAAAAAGCCCAGCGCTCCAGACCATAAGGTCGGGGCCCAGTACCGCCGACGCGGCCGCAATCAACGTTTCATTCCGGGTCAATGCATCAAACGAGGGCAAAAGCCGGTCTGGATAGGCTTTCAATAAGGCCAGTTTTTCGGGGTCGCCTGCCAGTTCCGTCTCAGCGGTCTCCAAGTCGATGCGCAGCGTATGGGCTTGCGATTGCGACAGTACGTCAATCGGCACAACAAAACCGTCGCGTTCATAAGTGCGGGCAATCTCATCCTGAGCGATGACAGAGGGCTGTGGCAGGGACATGGCGTTTCCTTTTTTACGGTTGCAGCACATTTACATTCGCAGAAACCTGTATATCAGTAAAATGGAATAACCTGATATGTATATATCAATCTTATGGATAATCAAAATGCGCCTAAACGGATTTGATCTCAACCAGCTTATCTGCTTAAAGGCGCTCCTTAGCGAACAAAATATTACCCGCGCCGCCGCACAAGTGCACCTAAGCCAATCAGCGATGAGCACGACACTCGGTCATCTGCGCCGGCATTTTGACGATCCGCTTCTGGTGCGCTCGGGACGGGTTCATGTCTTGACACCCTTTGCCAAGTCCCTGACTGCACCGCTGAATAATATGATAGCTCAAGCCCATGCATTTGCCGCCTTGCGACCGGGTAAAATTCAACCCGATATCGAGCGGGAAGTCACAATTGTCGCCTCAGATTATGCGGTGCGAACCTGTCTGAATGAAGCCACGCGACTTCTGCGAGAGGTCTTCCCAAACCTGCGCTTGGATGTTTTGCCTCTGTCCGAGAGATCGCCACGTCTGCTGGCGAACGGCGAAGTTGATCTGGTGCTTGCGGGGCAATCGCTTGACGTCGGTATGCCCCCGCGCGATTGCCTGTTTGAGGATCGGTTTGTCTGTATTGCCTGTCGCGAAACCGGTCCCGTCGGGGATGTTTTGACGCCCTTCGAGTTTGCCAAATCTGACCATGTGGTAGTGCGTTATTTCAATCATCAAATGACCTTCGAAGATGAGGATGCCATTCGAAAAGCCGGCCTGACGCGCATCCGCCGGATCACCACTTGGTCGCATAGCCATGTGGCGGCTTTGGTCTGCGGAACGCCCATGCTGGCAACAGTTCCCGCGCGGATTGCGCATAATTTTTCCAAGCGATGGCCAATAAAAACATTGTCATTTCCGTTTGAACACGAGCCGATTCGATTGTTTGCATACTGGCATCCAAGTCGAGACGACGATGCGATCTTGGCGGCACTGGTGCGTGCGGCTAAATCGGTTTCGGATCCTTCTGAGCTCGCAGAGCAAACTTGCGACAGGCTTGGTCTCACTGGCCTGCACCAATCCCGTTTGGGATGACCTCAAAAAACCTGAACCCTTGAGCCGTTTCAAACGTTTTCATCAAAAGTTGCGATTACCGCGCCCAATTTAAGACCCGTTCCCTGTCTGCAAATCTAACTGCCCAAAAGATCGCCAAGCGTCTATCGGCAACTTGTTCAACCGGTCGCCAATCACCTTAATGCAGAGCCAAGTGCAGCGGCAGGGTTATGGACGCTCCACGATACCAACGAATGATTTCCGCCCGTTCCTCTGGCTCCATCCATGTCAGGTTGGCTGGCGGCATCGCATGGCTGACCCCGGCCTGCAGATAAATCTGACGGGCTGCGCCGGCAATATCAGCCCTGGTCTCTAAATAAACATGCTTGGGTGCCCAGCGAATTCCGTTATAAACAGGTTCTCTGGCATGACACATTGAGCAACGCCCCAAGACACTGTCAACGACCCCGTTAAACCCCTCGGCGGCGGCAAAATGTTTGGCAGTTGCCGCTTGCGGCGCGTCAACGGTCGCGTCATAATTTTCACGCAGCGGCACGGTGGAAAGCCAGATGATACCCAAAAATAGGATCGCCGTGGCCAACCATGTCCAGGTTGGGTTCCCCGTGCCCGCGTGCACTGTGTTAAAGTAGTGTCTTATTGTTACCCCCATCAAAAACACCAGCGCCGCTATCAGCCAGTTATACTCACTGGCAAAGGCCAGCGGATAGTGATTGGACAGCATCAGGAAGATAACTGGCAGCGTCAGATAGTTGTTATGAGTAGAGCGCAGCTTGGCAATCTTGCCGTATTTCGCATCCGGCGTCCGCCCCGCCTGCAGATCTTTGACCACAATTCGCTGATTTGGCATGATGATAAAAAACACATTGGCCGACATAATGGTTGCTGTAAACGCCCCCAAGTGCAACAGCGTGGCGCGCCCGGTAAACACTTGATTGTACCCATAGGCCATTGCCACAAGCAGCCCAAACAACAACACCATTAACGGTGTCGGATAGCCCCCCAGCGGTGACTTGCAAAGCGCGTCATAAATCACCCAGCCAACACCCAGTGACGCGCCAGATATCACCACCGCCTGAGAGACCGACAAATCGGCTTTGGCGCGATCAATCAAATAAATTTCGGCACCCGCCCAATAGACAATCATCAAAAGAGCGGCCCCCGACAACCAAGTGCTATAACTCTCCCATTTGAACCAAGTCAGATGTTTAGGCATTTGGTCCGGTGCGACCAGATATTTACGGATATGATAAAACCCACCACCATGCACCTGCCACGCATCGCCATGCACCCCGTCAGGCATGTCAGGCGCCTTGCGCAGCCCCAAATCCAACGCGATAAAATAAAACGATGAGCCGATCCACGCCATGGCGGTAATCACATGCAGCCACCGCACAGCAAATGCGCACCAATCCCAAATAATAGCAAGATCCTGCATTTAAGATCATCCTCTTAGTTTCGCATCCCCGCTAGACGGCTACCGCTTGCGTTCACTTCGGGCTGGCAAACTGTGAAGATCATGGCCATTTCACCCACCACGCATTGATGTATCAGCTGCCGCGATAGGTGGAATAGCCAAACGGTGACAACAAGAGCGGCACATGATAGTGCCGCGGCAGCGCGAGGCCAAACCGGATTGGAATAGCATCTAGAAACAACGGTGCATCCTCTGCCAGTTCATCAAAGTCCAACCCTGATTTCTGAAAATAATGCCCCACGTGAAACACCAGTTCATAGACACCAACGGCAAATTCATCTTCGGCAAGCATAGGCTCATCGGTGCGACCATCAGCATTCGTCATCGCCGAACACAGCTGCCTGCGCAGCTTGCCGTCAATGTTGTAAAGTTCAACTTCCAAACCAACCGCCGGGCAACCCCTTGCGGTGTCCAGAACGTGTGTTGTCAGGTACCCAGACATTATAATCCTCTTTTGCAATCAGCGAAACGACACAGTCTAAGTGTCCTGCATCGCTTTATCACTTGCAATGCGTAAGTTTAGATGCTGTTTCAATAAATAAAAGATAATCCGCAGGGGTTGGATGATTTATGTCCCTGTTACAACCTATGGAGATACGGTTTGACCCGCTACCCTAGAAATCTACGTGGCTACGGCGCGACGGTCCCGGATGCCGGTTGGCCAGACAACAGTCGTATTGCAGTGCAGATTGTTGTCAATTACGAAGAGGGCGGTGAAAATTGCACCTTGCACGGTGATGCTGCCTCTGAGGCGTTTCTATCGGAAATCGTCGGCGCATCAGCCTGGCCCGACCAACGCCACTGGAATATGGAATCGATTTATGACTACGGGGCCCGCGCCGGATTTTGGCGCCTGCACCGCCTGTTCACCGAACTTGAAATTCCCGTCACCGTGTTTGGTGTGGCAACCGCGTTGGCCCGCAGTCCTGAACAGACGCGCGCCATGCAGGATGCCGATTGGGAAATTGCCAGCCACGGATTGAAATGGATTGAATATAAAGATTACACCAAAGCTGCAGAACGGGCCGATATGGAAGCCGCCATCCGCCTGCATACCGAGGTTACCGGCACCCGGCCCCGCGGCTGGTATACGGGGCGCTGTTCGGAAAATACCGTCGCGCTGGTCGCCGAAGAGGGCGGCTTTGATTACGTCGCGGACAGCTATAGCGATGACCTGCCCTATTGGCACCGGATGAAATATCACAATCAACTGGTGGTGCCCTATACCCTCGATGCCAATGATATGCGTTTTGCCACCCCTCAGGGCTTTAATGCCGGGGACCAGTTTTTCACCTATCTCAAAGACAGTTTCGATGCGCTCTATGCCGAGGGCGTAGCAGGACAGCCCAAGATGATGTCGATCGGGTTGCATTGCCGGTTGGCTGGCCGACCCGGCCGGGTGATGGCGATACGCCGGTTTCTGGAGTATGCGCGCAGCCATGAGGCCGTCTGGTTCGCCCGCCGACTTGATATCGCGCGACACTGGCAGGCCAATCACCCGCCACAGCAGGGTGAAGAGCCCTCAGAGATGGAACTCGACACCTTCGTAAAAGCCTTTGGTGGGGTGTTTGAACACTCGCCATGGATCGCAGAAGCCGCCCACGAATTAGAGCTGGGACCCGCCCATGACAGCGCAGTTGGGCTGCACAATGCACTGTGCCGGGTGTTTCGCGCCGCCAATCTCTCAAGGCGGCTGACTGTGCTGCGGGCGCATCCCGACCTGTCGGGAAAGCTGGCAGCGGCCAAACGGCTGACCAAAGCCTCACAGGCCGAACAGGCCAGCGCCGGGCTTGACGCGCTGACCGATGACGAGCGGGCGGCTTTCGAACGTTTGAACACCGCCTATACCGCAAAACACGGATTTCCGTTTATAATCGCAGTGCGGGATCACAGCAAAGCGGCTATTCTCGCCGCGTTTGAACGTCGCCTCGAACAGGATCAAGATACAGAATGCGCCGAAGCCTGCCGTCAGGTCGAACGTATCGCCGAGTTACGCTTGCGGGATATGCTCCCACAATGAGTTTCGAACTGCACAGCCAGTTGATTAGCGTCGCGGCATTTGCCCCTTTCGGAGATCTCATCTCAACTGAGGGCGCGCCCGATACGTTGATCAATCAGGGCTTATGTGGCCGTTTTCATGACCGCGCCAGACTGGATTTTGGCGACGGGCGGGCCGGGGTCAGCCTATTTGACGCGGAGCCGCGATCGCTGCCATACCAGATTGAAATGATCGAACGTCACCCACAGGGCAGCCAGTGCTTTATCCCAATGTCAGAGCATGGATTTTTGATCGTTGTTGCCGCAGATAACGCAGGGGTGCCGGGCGTGCCTTGTGCGTTTCGCACTCTGCCCGGTCAGGCCGTTAACTTTCATCGTGGCACGTGGCACGGTGTTCTGACCCCTTTGCAAGCGCCGGGCCTGTTTGCAGTTGTTGATCGAATTGGATCTGGGGAAAATCTTGAAGAATATCATTTCCCGACTCCTTACAGCATTTTATCTTAAGCGCCGTCAGCCCTGCCCCTGCAGATCGTCCAGATACTGCCGCACGCAGCTTTGCACATGCCGAAATCTGTCGCCGCCCAAATGCGTGCCACCGAACCAGCGGGTGACCACGATCATGTGATCGTGCAGCCCCTCGCGTTGCAGCATCCGTACAATCACCATGCCTGCGCCCGCCTCGCCATCGTCGTTTTTCAGCACCTGCCCGTCTGACAGAATCGCCGCCCATGTATTATGCGTCGCTTTGGCATAGCGCTTGTCGCGTTTGAGCGTCTTTAAACACGCCTTTGCCGCATCACGGCTGTCTATGGGCGCGCCGGACACCGCGTATTTTGAGCCGCGATCAGTCACGATAATACCAAGTTGCTGCATTACAGTTTTGATACCCTCACGCGGGCCTCGGTGTCGGTTTCCACCCGCTCAGAATAGCGGTCCACCAGATACTCAGAGCGGCCGCGCACCAACCACGTAAACTTGACCAGTTCCTCCATAACATCGACAATACGCCGGTACAAAGCTCCTTCGGGGAGGCGGCCATCATCGCCAAATTCAAGAAATGCCTTCGGAATACTGGATTGATTCGGGATCGTCACCATGCGCATCCAGCGCCCCAGAATACGCATCTGATTGACCGCGTTAAAGCTTTGTGACCCACCACAGACCTGCATCAGTGCGAGCGTTTTACCCTGCGTCGGGCGCACCCCGCCTATATTCAGTGGCAACCAATCAATTTGCAATTTCATAATGCCCGACATCGCCCCATGTCTTTCGGGGCTGGACCAGACCATTCCCTCGCTCCAGATCGCGAGATCACGCAATTCCATCACCTTGGGATGTTGCTCCCCACCATCAATACCCGGCAACGGCAGGCCGGTGGGGTCAAACATCCGCACATCACAGCCCAGGGCACGCAAAATACGCGCGCCCTCTTCGGCTGATTTGCGCGAATAGCTTACCGAACGTAAAGAGCCGTAAAGCACCAATATACGCGGCGGGTGATTGCTATCATCGGCCCCTTTAAGACTGTCAGTTGCAATCGGCTTCAAACAGTTTGGATTGATATTTGGCAGATTTTGCAGATCCATGACAGGCTCCTCAATAATATCATTCATACAATACAGATTTTCTGATTAGCATCATACATGATAGAATTTTGGCCGAAAAACAATCTAGGCATTCAACGTATGAGGAATACCACCCGAGCAGGTTTGCATCGATTTGACTCACTTTGCGGCACAGATACATCAACATGGCTCAGGATTTTACCAGCCGCTTGCATTTCATCAATGAAACCGCCATAGACCCGCGCCATGGCCAAACTGTATTTCCACTATTCAACGATGAACGCCGGCAAGTCGACGTTGTTGCTGCAGGCGTCGCATAATTACTATGAACGCGGCATGCAAACCTATCTGTTGGCGGCCACGTTTGACACAAGGGCTGGCAGTGGTCGAATCGGGTCGCGCATCGGTTTGTCCGCAGATGCCGATATGTTCACCCCGACCGAAGATCTGTTCGTCAAAATCAAACAGCGCCTCGACACAGGACCTTGTTCGTGTGTGTTTCTCGACGAGGCCCAGTTTCTATCCGCCGAGCAAGTCTGGCAACTGGCCCGGGCGGTCGATGATCTGGGCGTGCCGGTCATGTGTTACGGCCTGCGCGTCGATTTTCGTGGCAAGCTATTTCCCGGCTCGGCCGAATTGCTGGCTCTGGCCGATGAAATGCGCGAGGTCCGCACCATCTGTCATTGCGGAAAGAAAGCTACAATGGTGGTTCGTATGGACGCCGAGGGCCGCACGCTGACAGATGGCGCGCAGGTTCAGATCGGGGGCAATGAAACCTATACGTCTCTGTGTCGCAAGCACTGGCGCGAAGCCACAGGTGACGTCGGGGACTAATGCGTCCAGACCCCGCGCCGGCTGGTGGCAAAATTTTCGCCATACCCGCCGGGGCGTATATTTTGTTTGCGGCGTTTAGGATCGCTGACATCGACCCCGATACCATGTTCCTGCGCATAGGCCTCGGCAGCCTGTTTGCTGTCAAACGACATACGGACCTGAGACTGCATATCGCCTGATGATGTCCAACCCATCAACGGCTCTACATCGCGGGCTTCTGCCGGTGCGAACTCGAGCACCCAGCATTTCGTCTGGGCCAAGCCCGACGACATTGCGGATCGAGCAGGTTGAAAAATACGGGCGCGCATGGCTGGTCTCCTTCAGTATGGGATAATATTATGGATTTACGCGTTCGAGGCAAGGCTCGTGTGATATTGGGGTTAAATCGCCCAATGAATTACACAAACGAAACGAAAATGAGATTGTCACAAATGCTGCCTTTTGTCGCTTTGGGGTTGAAGCTCAGGCAAATCGCACCAATCTATGGCACCCAAAGAAGGTTATCCTGATGACTGCCTCTGTCTCCGTGACCAACACAGACGACTTGCGTGCACGCCTCAAACTTGAAGGCGGCAAAGCCTTTGTTTTGCAGACCGAATTTGAGCCTGCAGGCGACCAACCGACGGCGATTTCCGAACTGGTTCAAGGCGTTCAGGGGGGCGAACACAATCAGGTTTTGCTTGGGGCAACCGGCACAGGCAAAACTTTCACCATGGCCAAAGTCATCGAACAGACGCAGCGCCCAGCGCTGATACTTGCACCAAACAAAACCCTTGCGGCCCAATTGTATGGCGAGTTCAAAGGATTTTTTCCTGAAAATGCAGTGGAATATTTCGTCAGTTATTACGATTATTACCAACCAGAGGCCTATGTGGCCCGAAGTGATACCTTTATTGAAAAAGAAAGCCAGATCAACGAACAGATCGACCGTATGCGCCACGCGGCAACGCGGGCGCTGCTTGAACGCGATGATGTTATTATCGTGGCCTCGGTTTCGTGCATTTACGGCATTGGTTCGGTCGAGACCTATGGGGCGATGACCCAGGATTTGCAAGCAGGGCAGTCCTATGACCAACGCCAGATCATTGCAGATTTGGTCGCCCAGCAATACCGACGCAATGATCAGGCGTTTCAGCGTGGTGCTTTTCGGGTGCGCGGCGACGCGTTAGAGATTTTTCCAGCGCATCTTGACGATCGCGCGTGGCGCTTGTCGTTTTTTGGCGACGATCTGGAAAACATCACCGAATTTGACCCCCTGACCGGCGAAAAGACCCAAGTTTTGGATCAGGTGCGGGTCTATGCGAATTCGCATTATGTGACCCCAAAGCCCACGATAAATCAGGCCATTATCAACATCAAAAAGGAACTGCGCCAGCGTCTCGATCAGCTGGTGGGCGACGGCAAATTGCTTGAAGCCCAGCGCTTGGAACAGCGTACCAATTTTGATATCGAGATGCTTGAGGCAACCGGCGTGTGTAACGGGATTGAAAATTACTCACGCTATCTGACAGGGCGCGCACCGGGCGAGCCGCCGCCCACCCTATTTGAGTTCATCCCCGACCATGCACTGGTCTTTGCAGATGAATCCCACGTCAGCGTGCCACAGATCGGCGGCATGTATAAGGGCGATTATCGGCGAAAGTTTACGCTCGCCGAACACGGTTTCCGACTGCCGTCCTGCATGGACAACCGACCGCTTAAATTTGAAGAATGGGACGCGATGCGCCCGCAGACTGTGTATGTATCGGCAACACCTGCGAGTTGGGAACTTGAACAAACCGGTGGCATTTTCACCGAACAGGTAATCCGCCCCACCGGTCTTTTGGATCCAAAAATTGAAATCAGACCGGTCGAGATGCAGGTCGATGACCTGCTCGACGAAGTTCGCAAAGTGGCCCAGGACGGGTTTCGCACGCTGTGCACTACATTGACAAAGCGCATGGCTGAAGACCTAACTGAATATATGCACGAACAGGGCATTAGGGTGCGCTATATGCACTCGGAGATCGATACGATCGAGCGCATCGAAATTCTACGCGATCTGCGCCTCGGTGCGTTTGACGTGCTGATCGGCATCAATTTGCTGCGCGAAGGCTTGGATATTCCCGAATGCGGGCTGGTGGCCATTTTAGATGCCGATAAGGAAGGTTTTCTGCGCTCAGAAACCTCGCTTGTGCAGACCATCGGCCGCGCTGCGCGCAACGCCGACGGACGCGTGATCATGTATGCCGACCGGATCACCGGATCGATGGAGCGTGCGATAGGCGAAACCCAAAGGCGGCGTGCAAAGCAAAATGCTTATAACATAAAACACGATATAACCCCGGCGACAGTTAAGAAAAATGTCGAAGATATTCTGGCCGGCTTGTATAAGGGCGACACAGATCAGTCGCGCGTGACAGCGACAATCGATGCGCCACTTTCAGGGTCGAACTTAAACGCCGTATTGGAAGGTTTGCGGACCGATATGCGCAAAGCGGCAGAAAATCTGGAGTTTGAAGAGGCCGCAAGGCTGCGCGATGAGGTCAAGCGATTGGAAGCCGTCGATCTGGCAGTGGCCGATGATCCGCTGGCACGACAATCTGTGATCGAGGCCGCAGGAGAGGCGGCAAAAGCATCTTCTGGACGCTCGACCGCCGGACGCCCGGGTCAACGGGGTGGGAACGTGCGAAGAAAGCGGCGCTAAAGCTCTCAGACACAAAAAAGACCGGCGAGAAATACGCCGGCCTTATGACTGGTTACATACCCCAATTGCCGGGCTGGACACTGGAAAAGCGCCACCAATACGCGGTTATTGGTCGAGAGTTAGCTCTATAAGAGCTGATCATTAGCTAGGCCTGAAAAGTAACAAATTCATAAAAAAGTCCATTATAAGTTAGATGAAGGCTAGAAACCTTTAAAAAGCCATAGCCAACACAAGTCTGCCAAATAAATCTCTTTGCGTGAATATCAGTACAAGGTCGCTGCGCCTGAAACGGTGTCTAAGTGAATTTCCGGAAAAATTTGGTATCGTCAAACATCGCTTCCAACTCCTGCATTCGGCTGCGGGTTTCAGGCCAGGTGGCCTGTTGGACCTGTGCAATAATCGTCTCGAGCAACAACAATGTGGTCACCGATGAGTCCCAAGCCGAGGGCACGGTAATTTTTGAGGACAAGACGCGTTTGGTATATTTGCTGACGGGCGAAACCCACTGGTCTGTGATCAGAATAATCTCGGCTCCCTTGGCCGCCGCCAGTTCTGCCAATTTCAGCGTGCTGTTTTCATAGCGCCGAACATCAAAGATCACCACAACATCGCCACGTTCGATATTCAGCAAATAATGTGGCCACGCGTTAGATATTGCTTGGATATGGGTAATGCCGGGACGGATAACCTGCATATGCAAAAAGAAATAATCTGCCATCGCACGGGTGATACGCCCGCCAACCACGTAGATCGCACGTTCTTTATCGGCCAAGAGCGTACAACACTGATCAAAAGTTTCGGTGTTTATCTGCCCGATAGAGGTTTTAATGTTGGACATCACAGCCTCAGTAAACTGATTGAGGATATGACTATCGGGTACAGCCTCTGCCCATGTATCATGTTTGGCGATCGGGCCAGAAATTGTCGCCTCCAACTCGCTGCGCAACTGTGCCTGAAATTCGGGAAACCCCTTAAAGCCGATCTTTTGGACCAACCGCGCCACGGTGGGGGTCGAGACCTGTGCCCTTTCCGCAAGACTGGTAATCGAGCCCAACCCAGAGACGGGATAGTTCTCGGTTATGACAGCCACAAGCTGGCGCTCTGCACGGGTTAAACTGTCAAAGCGATCCTGAAGACGTTCCGAAATAGATGTAAGCATCGCAGCACACTCTCTTTTTGTAACAATATCCTCAAACTAAAAATATTTGAAGAGTTTTTTACAAATGTGAATTGACAGACCGTCGCTATCTGAAGAGAATTTGACAAATTTCATCAGAGAATCATCATGCCTGCCGCCGCTGACACCACTGGAACCCAGAAAGAGCCCCCGGTTGCCAAAATCGTAAATCGTTCCGGGCAATCAAAAATTGTCTTGATCTGCGAGCATGCCAGCAAACGTATACCCGGCGTTTTTGGGGATCTGGGCCTCACCGAGGCGGCAAAGATATCGCATGCTGCGTGGGATATCGGAGCACAAGAGCTGGCCGAACAGATGAGCGTGACGCTCGATGCCATGCTTGTTCTCAACACCGTTTCGCGCTTGGTCTATGATTGCAACCGGGCCCCTGCCGCCCCCGATGCCATGCCGTCACAAAGTGAACAGATCATTGTGCCCGGCAACAGGGGTTTATCACAGAAACAAAAATTACACCGTATCAAAACCGTCTACGAGCCCTTTCACGCATCTGTTCAATCGGTGCTGGAAAGCGCCGGGCCCGATGCGATTTTGGTCACCGTTCATAGTTTTACCGGCATTTACAACGGGCAGCAACGCGCCACCGAAATTGGCCTGATCCATCATAACGATGATCGTCTTGCAAAAAAAATGATCGACTTATCCGTACAGTTCACACACCATCCCTTTGCGCTAAACCAACCCTATTCACAACGCGACGGTGTCACCCATATGCTTGAACGACACGGCACGCAAAATGCGATACCGAACGTGATGATCGAAGTCCGAAACGATCTGATCAAAACCGCCGACGGACAACGCGATATGGCAATCATGCTGGCGAAGGTTCTGAACCTAAGCCTGCAAGACCTAGAGCCAACATCCCCACGAGATGCACCATGATCCAAATATGCCGCATCTTCATTCGCCGCGTAGACGCGCTGAACCGGCGGTTAGGCCGGGTCATCATGTATGGCATTTTTGCCCTGATGGCAGTATTGCTGTGGTCATCGATAAGCAAAACCTTTTTTCTGCCGTCATTGTGGACGCTGGAAATGGCGCAGTTCATCATGGTGGCCTATTACATTCTGGGCGGGCCCTATTCAATTCAATTGGGCTCAAACGTG
>Ga0206131_10004839_pt1 | contig 14520 bp, 10 predicted proteins | sample Helgoland_Spring_FD_148636 | JGI IMG/M metagenome (GOLD analysis project Ga0206131, IMG submission 148636) | Pelagic subsurface seawater microbial communities from Kabeltonne, Helgoland, North Sea - Helgoland_Spring_Bloom_20160517_1 | ecosystem: Environmental > Aquatic > Marine > Epipelagic ...
GGTGTACAAAAAGCCGGTTCATTGAATAACAGATATGACGTATACAAAAACCCTTACATGAACGAAAACATTATCCTTATGGGGTATAGAGGTTCTCAGTTCTTGGAAAGCGGTGCTGTATTCGCTCCATACATTCCGTTAATCATGACTCCTCTTATCTACGATCCAGAAACATTTACTCCACGTAAAGGTCTCTTAACTCGTTACGCTAAGAAGATGATCAGACCAGAATTCTATGGTAAAGTATATGTAAACGGTTTAAATACCCTTTAATATATAACCTAGAATAGGAAAAATTGAGCCCCGCATTAGCGGGGCTCTTTTTTATATGTATAATAAACAATTAAATGTTACTATTTTATGGCAACCAATCATCATAATGATGAGGTTTTCCGCGAAAAGCGAAAGCCTAAAAACCCAATCAAGTTTAAGATTACGTTAAACGAGGAACAAAAAGAAGCCAAAGCAAAAATATTAGAAAATACAGTCACACTATTAGGTGGCTCTGCTGGTTCAGGTAAAACGTTATTAGCTTGTCAAATCGCTCTCGAAAAATTATTCATGAGAGAAATCGAAAAAATTATCATAACGCGACCTACGGTGAGTAAGGAGGAAATCGGGTTTTTACCGGGTGATCTCCGCGAAAAAATGGACCCATGGGTGCAACCCATTTATCAAAATATGTTTGCACTCTATGATAAGGTAAAAATCGAAAAACTTATTGAAGAAGGTAAAATAGAGATTGTTCCTGTATCATTTATGCGTGGTAGAACATTTTTAGATTCATGTGTAATTGTAGACGAGGCTCAAAACGTTACACACGAGCAAATGGAGATGATTGTAACACGTTTAGGTTTACGTTCTAAAATGATTGTATGTGGTGATTCACACCAAACGGATTTAAAGAAAAAATCTGAATCTGGTTTTAGATTCCTATATTCAGCAGCTCGTAGAATAAAAAATCTATGTGCTATTACATTAACAACTAATCATAGAGACTCAATTGTAGAAGATCTAATTAGTTTATATAATGAAGCTGAAGAAAAAGGAATGAATCTAGGGACATCAGGTTTTAGTAATAAACATAAATAATAATATTTTTTCTAATATTTATAACTAAAAATACACATGGCAAATTGTGCTCCTAAAACTCCCCCTACTGGTTGTTTAGACGTAACCATACAGGAATCTATTATTCTTCCTAACTATAATGTTCAGGAATCGTTTAATAAATTTACTGTATGTGGTATAAACAATTACGTTACTAGAACTGACGTAATTCAACATGACTGGAGTGGATCAGGAATTGGTATTATAGATTTTGTAGGATCTGAACAAGAACAGACACCTGGATCATTTGTAAATGCAAATGTTAAATATATTAGGATTACTAATTATTCATTTAGTGATAAATTTGCTAGTATTTACATTATTAAAGAAAATGCTGAATCAGTAGTATTTAAAGTAGAACCAGGTAGATCTTTAGTATTGAGTAATGATGTATTTGATGCTTCTTCTACAGCAGATTATGTAGATGAAACATATGCTGATAAACAATATTTTGACGATTTTACTTACATGAGTGAAATTAAAGCAAAAGCTGGTGATAACGATTTAACTTACAGCGGAAGTATACAAATTGAATACGTTGTAGCTTCTTCTTAATATTTATAATAAAACAAAACAATGGCACTAACTTACAGAAAAGTAAAAGGATCAGCACTAACAATAGATGAGTTAGATGCTAACTTTGCTCATTTTACAGGCTCACACTCTATTACAGGTTCATTAACAGTATCAGGAAGCATAATTCCATCAGAGGTTAATGGTACATTAGGTACAGCAACTGCACCTTGGAAGGAATTATATGTAGATGGAGGTACTATTTACTTTATTAGTGGTTCTTCTTCAGGATCTTTATCTTGGAATAGTGGCTCTGGATTTAACTTTGGTACTGGATCAGTTACATTTGATGGTGGTCTAACGGTTACCGGTTCAGTAACAATTTCAGGATCTAGTACTCTTACTAATATTGGTCCTTTTGTAAACGAAGGAGATATTACTGTTACAGAAGAAGGAAAAATCACAGTAGAAAATACTAGTGGTCCCCAATTAATCTTAAAAGATATTAGTGGTTCTATTAATATAGGTGATGGAGCTGGTGGTCCTCAAGTTAGTTTAATTGGAGGTGGTTCCTCTACCCAAGCTGGAAATGCTGTAGCAATTGGATCTGGAGCCATGTCTAAACAAAACTCAGGTACTACAGGTATTGCTATTGGTTATCAAGCTTTATCTAGTAGTTTATCAGTAAGAGGTGATGTTGCTATTGGTTATCATGCTTTAGTTAATGCTGGATCAACAGGGGCTACAGGTGGCCATGTAGCTATAGGTTTAAATGCTATGTCTAGTTCTTTAGGACAATACAGTGGAGTTGTAGCCGTAGGAACAGCTGCTGGAGCTTGGAATAGTGGTTCTCAAAACATATATGTTGGTAATGCTGCTGGTGGTACTACTGCACAGTTTGCAGAAGTAAAAACTAATAATAGTATTTTTATTGGGTATAATTCTAGACCTAGTGGAAGTGGAGATAACCAAATAGTTATTGATGGTAAAGGTACTGCTTTGGGAAAAGGTGAAAATACCGTAGTATTAGGTAATACTGATATAGACAATACTTATTTATTTGGTACTCTAAATCTAGAAAGTGTACCTACATCAGACCCAGGAGTAGCTGGTGCTGTTTGGAGAGATGGTACTGATTTAAAAATATCAATCTAATAATATTTACATATTAAATTTTAAAGGGCTCCTAACTAGGGGCTCTTTTTTTAATATTTATAACAAAAAGATATGGCAAACATCCCCATTTGGCCAGGATCATCATCATTTGCACCAGGAGATACTCCATTTGGATTTTATGATTACAATCCTGATTTTCAAAGAGACGCTGATAAAGTATCTAAATTTTGTGGTTTACGTTTAGGTTATCCTATAGAAAACGTTGAATTACAAGATATAAATTTTTATGCTGCTTTTGAAGAAGCAGTAACTGTTTATTCTAATGAATTATTTGCTTATAAACAACGTGAAGATTATTTATCTTTAGAAGGTACTCCTTATACTTACGAAGAAAGCAATGTTAATTTTCAAGATGCTATTATAACTCCTAGTTTACAGAAAATAGTAGACCTTTCGGAACAATATGGAACTTGGGCTGGAGTAGGAGGTAATGTTGATTGGCATAGTGGTTCTGTATATTTAACTTCAAGTGTACAAGATTATAATTTAGATGTTTGGGCTGAATCTCAAGGAATTTCAGGTAGCGACATTGAAATAATGAGAATATTTTATGAACCAATGCCTGCATCAATACAAATGTATGGTGGTTTAGGATTTGCTGGTTCAGGTTTAGGAGCATTTGCTAATGCTGGTATGGCAGGGTATGGTGCTAATTCATTCTTAATGTTACCATTAAGTTATGATTTACAAATGATGCAAGGTGTTGAAATGTTTAGAGATGTTTTATTTTCACAATTTACATTTCAATTAATTAATAATAAATTAAGAATATTTCCAATACCAACAAATGCTGAAGATGGAGGACAACTCTGGTTTCAGTATATGCTTAAATCAGAAGAAGCATGTGCTACAGTTGATGTAGACCCCAATACTATATCTAATATTTCCCAAGTCCCTTACAGAAATGTAGATTATGATAGCATCAACTCAGTTGGTAGAAGTTGGATATTTGAATATACATTAGCATTATCTAAAGAAATATTAGGATACGTTAGAGGTAAATATACTACAGTCCCTATTCCGGGAGCTGAAGTAACATTAAACCAAGCTGACTTATTAACTTCTTCTACAGCAGATAAAAATGCTTTAATAGATAGATTAAGAGCTTATTTTGATGATACCTCTCGTCAAAAATTACTAGAAAGAAGACAAGCCGAATCAGTAGCACGTAATAGTGAACTAGAACAAGTACCAATGACAATTTTTATAGGCTAATGGCGTTATTTGGAGAAGCAAGAGATATAAGTATGTTTAGGCATGTTAATAGGGAGTTGATGCATAACATCATCTCCCAACAATGTGTTCTTTACAAATATGATTTAGAGGAAACCCAAGTAAATATCTATGGAGAAGCCTCTAAAGATAAATTTTACCATCCTCCTGTATTACTCTATTGTTTAATAGAAACTCCAAATCAAGACTTTCCTGAAAATGAATTTGGTCCTGATTTTAGTTGGAACCCAACATTCCGTTTCTTAAAAGATGATTTATTACCATCTACTAATGGAGTAGAAGATTGTTATGACAATGATAATCCTAATGGAGCTAATTTAGTAACAGAAGTAGGAGATATCATAATGTATCAACAAGCTTACTTCCAAATTGATGTAGTTAATATATCACAATATTTTGTAGGTAAAAACCCATCATACGATTTTAAAGATGATAATGGTAATAATCCATTAGAGACTGATTTAAATAGATTTGGTTATAATGTTTCAGTAATATGTGAAACACACTATGTACCAGCAGATAAAGTACAAATTCAATTAGAAAGATTCTAATGGCTAAACAAAGAAAACCAGTACCAAAATCACAAAGAGAAATTAGTGAAGGCCTACAAACTCCTAGTTATGTACAGGCTGGTAATCCTAATGGTTCAAGTGAGTACTCATCTAATCCTAATGTAAATCAAGCTGGGATACCATTTAATCGTTCTGAAAAAATGTCTCGTAAAGGAGATTCATATAAGGACTTTACAGTAGGTATACAAGACATAGATGAAGCTGTATTTTATTATTTTGAAAATGTAATTCGTCCTTTTGTTTATCAAAATGGCGAACGTAGAGAAGTTCCTATTATATATGGTTCCCCCGAAAGATGGAAATCAGTACAAAAAGATGGTTATTATAGAGATAAAAATGGTAGAATAATGTCTCCTATTATTATGTTTAAACGTAATAGTATAACTAAAAACAGAAGTTTAACTAATAAGTTAGATGCTAACCAACCTAATTTATATACTTCTTGGATGCGACAATATAATCCAAAAAACTTTTACTCTAATTTTAATACATTAAATAATAGGGACCAAACAAAACAATTTGTTGCGAATGTAGTCCCAGATTATGTTAATTTATCTTATAGTGTAATTGTTCAAACTTATTATATTGAACAACTAAATCCTATAATTGAAGCCATTAATTACGCATCTGATGCTTATTGGGGTAACCCTCAACGTTTTAAGTTTATGGCCCGTATTGATAGTTTTAATACTGTAAACGAAATAGCAAAAGGTGAAGATCGTTCTGTTAGGAGTACATTTGACATCAATATGTATGGATATATAATACCGGATGCTATACAAAAGGATTTAAATTCAATTAAAAAATATAACTCTAAATCTAAAGTTACATTTTCACTTGAAACTACTTCAAACCCAGATGTATATAATCCAAACCCACAAGTTACAGAAGATGGTAGAAACCGTTTAGCTGAAAATGTTACGACACGTAAAAGATTAAACGACGAAGAATAATGGCACAAGTAAGATTTTTAGACCAAGTATCAGTTAACTCTTTCTCAGGAGGGGGTGATAGCACTATTAATGGTACCCCATTACCTAATGTAATATTAGCTGGTCAAACTTTTACTGTAGCAACTAATACTACTGCGGCTACTTATAATTTAACCGTATTTGGTACTTTAAGAGTAGAAAAAGGAGCTCAAGTAGAAGCACCAGATGGTAGTATTATTTATACTGATGGTCAGTTATATATTGATAATATGTTAGACAACCAAGGAACTATTATAAATGATGGGTTTATAGTAGTAGGAACTTAATAAAAAGCATATTTTTTGTAGAAAATTTTAATATTTATAAATAAACTTATTCGAAGTGGCTCAAATTAATTTACTAAATACCAGCGGAAGTCAAGTAACAAACCCATCAAATGGTCATGTTGCTGTTTTTTCTTCTGGTTCACTAGGGGACCAAGGTCTATACTTAAAAGAAAATAATGGTAATATTATAGCTGTCGGCTCCGGTGGAGGCGGTGGTAGTGGTACATCTGGTTCATCAGGTTCATCAGGTTCATCAGGTTCCTCAGGTACTTCAGGCTCTTCAGGTGTTGGTGTTGTCGCTGGCGGTACTACAGGTCAAGTACTAGCTAAAATTGATGGTACGGATTATAATACAGAATGGGTAGACCAAACCGGTGGTGGAGCAGGTACTTCAGGCTCATCAGGCTCAAGTGGTACTTCAGGCTCCTCAGGTGATTCAGGTACTTCAGGCTCATCAGGCTCAAGTGGTACTTCAGGCTCCTCAGGTGATGCAGGTACTTCAGGCTCCTCAGGTAGCTCAGGTACTTCAGGTTCTTCAGGTGCTGCAGGTGATGCAGGTACTTCAGGCTCCTCAGGTAGCTCAGGTACTTCAGGCTCATCAGGTGCTGCAGGTGATGCAGGTACTTCAGGCTCATCAGGTTCAAGCGGTACATCTGGCTCATCAGGTGCTGCAGGTGATGCTGGTACTTCAGGCTCATCAGGTAGCTCAGGTACTTCAGGCTCATCAGGTAATGGTACTTCAGGTAGCTCAGGTTCCTCAGGTACCTCAGGTTCATCGGGTAATGCCGGAACTTCAGGCTCTTCAGGTTCATCAGGTACCTCAGGTTCATCAGGTGCTGCAGGTGATGCTGGTACTTCAGGTTCATCAGGCTCTTCTGGTACATCAGGAAGTTCAGGTTCATCAGGTACCTCAGGTTCCTCAGGTAACGGTACTTCAGGTAGTTCAGGCTCTTCAGGTACCTCGGGTAGCTCAGGTAATGCAGGTACTTCAGGTTCTTCAGGCTCATCAGGTACTTCAGGTAGTTCAGGTCCTGCTGGTACATCTGGTTCTTCTGGTAGCTCAGGAACATCAGGAAGTTCAGGTTCATCAGGAACCTCAGGTTCATCAGGTAACGGTACCTCAGGTTCATCGGGCTCTTCAGGTACTTCAGGATCATCAGGTGATGCCGGTACTAGTGGCTCATCAGGTAGCTCAGGTACTTCAGGAAGTTCAGGTGAAGCAGGAACATCAGGTTCATCAGGTTCCTCAGGTACATCAGGTAGCTCAGGCTCTTCTGGTACCTCAGGTTCATCAGGTAATGGTACCTCAGGTTCATCAGGTAGCTCAGGTACTTCAGGTTCTTCAGGAAATGCTGGTACTAGTGGATCATCAGGTTCATCAGGTACTTCAGGAAGTTCAGGTCCTGCAGGTACTTCAGGCTCTTCAGGTAGTTCAGGTACTTCAGGCAGCTCAGGTAGCTCAGGTACTTCAGGTTCATCAGGTAACGGTACTTCAGGTTCATCAGGTAGCTCAGGTACTTCAGGTTCTTCAGGAAATGCTGGTACTAGTGGCTCATCAGGTAGCTCAGGTACCTCAGGAAGTTCAGGTGGAGCAGGAACATCAGGTTCATCAGGTAGCTCAGGTACTTCAGGATCTTCAGGACAAGGTGTTCCTGCAGGTGGTTCAAGAGATCAGGTATTATCTAAAGTTGACAGCACAGATTATAACACCCAATGGGTAGATGCTGCCTCAGGTGGTGGAGCATCATATAACCCAGTAATTAGATATAATCAAACCGCAGGTGGTAATAAAGTACAAGTATTATCCTCAGGTAACGTTGAAGGTGGTTTAAGCTGGACTCGTACAGGTACAACAATTACAATAACTAAAGCAGCACATGGTTTAACAGATGATGATTTTGTAGTAGTAAGAAATATGGGCGATACCGATTATGTTTATGGTGCTATTAGTACCGCAACTACAAATACTTTTGATATTGTAAATGCAGTAAACTCAGGTGATACTTCAGGTACAGAAGGCGCTTATATCCCAGCATTCAATATTTCTACCTTATCTAATACAGCATTAACTGTAGAAGCTCCAAGTGCAGGTAATTGTCAATTAATTTCAATCCAACACTTTTTAGATTTTATGGAAGATAGTAGTATTACTGTTACCCTTCCATCAAACGCTTTAGACAATGGTGCTGGTGAAAATAGTTCATTATCAACAAGAATACCTCCTACATTAAATTATTATAACGTAGGTGGTTCATCTTCAAGTAGAGTAGGTGCTGCTACTGTATCATTTAGTACAAGTGCTGACCATAATATTTATACTTTAAGTGGTGGTCTAGATAAATTTGCAGATTGTTTATACTTATTACAATTTTAAAAAAAATAAATTAAATAAATGTTATAGAGCCCCTCATTTGAGGGGCTTTTTTTCATATTTATAATAAACCCTGTTTGGAAGAGTGAAGAACAGTATTATTTAATAATACAATAACAATATAAATGGCTAGACAATTATTTTATGGGAAACTTTCATCAGTTTCCCCAATCGGTAATGGTTCTAACTCATACATTAGAGTTAGATTTGATGCTGCAACTGATTCTACAACCTTAACTAATGTAACAGATGTTACAGGATATTTTGGTTTAGACAAAATTAAACTAGGCCAAATCCTAGTAGAATCTTCAGCATTTCCCTCAGGAGTAGAAATTACAGGGGTTGATGTAGGTGCTCAAACTATTACAGTAGCATCCCTTCCAGCAACAGCAGAATCACAAGGTTTAGGTAGAGTATCACCTGCTCCAGGTGATTATTTTATACCATCTGCATCTCTTACTGACCCTCAAGGTTTAATAACATTCAACAACATTACAGGTAGTAGCGATACAGATTTTAATAATAGTGATTCAATATACTCTATTTTAGGTCCTGCTGCTAATAGTGGTCAAAATGAAATTCCAGGTAGATTTCACAAATATAATATTTCAAATGTATATTATAGAAATCCAGGAGGTAGTGAAGGTTCTATTTATGTAGAATGGGGTGAAAAAGGTACAGAAGCAGATACTGGTGATGAAATGTATGTTGCAAGTAATCAAAGCTTTGCAATTGTTGAACTAACTATTTCAGAATCTCTAGCTCCTATTTTTACTAGAAACCTTTCAGGTATTCAAGATTTAAATACAGGACAAGAAACAGCGGCTTTTCAAATCGAAATACAAGATTTTTTCGATGATTTATTACAAACTGATATATTATACACTGGTTCTCTGGTGTCTAAAAACAATGCTATCATCAACTTTAGTGGCTCCGGTGTACAAGTAGAGGCTAGCGGTTCAGATGGCGTAATAGTGCGTATTGATGGCGGTGGCGGTGGTGGCTCTGGTACATCAGGTTCCTCAGGTAGCTCAGGAACTTCAGGCTCATCAGGCTCAAGTGGTACCTCAGGTAGTTCAGGTTCATCAGGGACTTCAGGTAGCTCAGGCTCATCAGGTACCTCAGGTAGTTCAGGCTCAAGTGGTACATCAGGTTCTTCAGGTGATGCAGGAACTTCTGGTTCATCAGGCTCTTCTGGTACATCAGGCTCATCAGGTGATTCAGGTACCTCAGGTTCATCAGGCTCTTCTGGAACATCAGGCTCATCAGGTGATTCAGGTACCTCAGGTTCATCAGGCTCTTCTGGTACTTCAGGTTCTTCAGGTGATGCAGGAACTTCTGGTTCATCAGGCTCTTCAGGTACCTCGGGTTCTTCAGGTGCTGCAGGAACATCAGGCTCTTCAGGTAGTTCAGGTACATCAGGTAGCTCAGGCTCAAGTGGTACTTCAGGCTCATCCGGTGATTCAGGTACATCAGGAAGCTCAGGTAGTTCAGGCACTTCAGGTTCCTCAGGTGAAGCAGGAACATCAGGTTCATCAGGTAGTTCGGGAACATCAGGTAGCTCAGGCTCTTCTGGTACATCAGGCTCATCAGGTGATTCAGGTACCTCAGGTTCATCAGGCTCTTCAGGTACCTCTGGCTCATCAGGTGATGCAGGAACTTCAGGTTCATCAGGCTCTTCTGGTACCTCAGGTTCATCAGGTGTAGCAGGAACATCAGGTTCTTCAGGTAGCTCAGGCACATCAGGTAGTTCAGGCTCAAGTGGTACTTCTGGTTCATCAGGCTCTTCTGGTACATCAGGCTCATCAGGTGATTCAGGTACCTCAGGTTCATCAGGCTCTTCTGGTACCTCAGGTAGTTCAGGCTCAAGTGGTACTTCAGGCTCTTCAGGAGCAGCAGGAACATCAGGCAGTTCGGGTAGCTCAGGTACATCAGGTTCATCCGGTGATTCAGGTACATCAGGCAGCTCAGGCTCTTCTGGTACATCTGGTTCATCTGGTGATTCTGGCACATCGGGTAGTTCAGGCTCTTCTGGTACCTCAGGCTCTTCAGGTTCTTCAGGAACTTCAGGAAGTTCAGGTGAAGCAGGAACTTCAGGCTCATCAGGTTCCTCAGGTACATCAGGTAGCTCAGGCTCAAGTGGTACTTCAGGCTCAAGTGGTTCAAGTGGTACATCAGGTAGCTCGGGTGATTCAGGTACTTCAGGCTCATCGGGCTCAAGTGGTACTTCAGGCTCATCAGGTTCATCAGGAACATCAGGTAGCTCAGGTGATTCAGGAACTTCAGGCTCATCAGGTTCATCAGGTACATCAGGTAGCTCTGGTGATTCAGGTACCTCAGGCTCATCGGGCTCAAGTGGTACCTCTGGTTCATCAGGTAGTTCAGGTACTTCAGGCTCATCGGGCTCAAGTGGTACCTCTGGTTCATCAGGTAGTTCAGGTACATCAGGTTCAAGTGGTAATTCAGGAACCAGTGGCTCATCAGGCAGTTCAGGTACATCAGGTAGCTCAGGTGATTCAGGAACTTCAGGCTCATCAGGTAGCTCAGGCACATCAGGTAGTTCAGGCGATTCAGGAACTTCAGGCTCTAGTGGTTCAAGTGGTACCTCTGGTTCTTCAGGTTCATCAGGTACATCAGGAAGTTCAGGTTCATCAGGCACATCAGGTAGCTCAGGTGATTCAGGTACTTCAGGCTCATCAGGTAGCTCAGGTACTTCAGGTAGCTCAGGTTCTTCTGGCACATCAGGTTCAAGTGGTTCAAGTGGTACTTCAGGTTCCTCAGGTACCTCAGGCTCATCAGGCTCTTCAGGAACTAGTGGCTCATCAGGTTCTTCAGGAACATCAGGCTCTTCTGGTACTTCAGGCAGTTCAGGTACCTCAGGTTCATCAGGTGGAACTGGTGCTTCAGGTGGTACTTATCTAAAAGCTAAAGTTGTAACAGGTCCAACATCTAAAATAAACCCTAATGTTATAGGTGCTGGTGAACTTTATATTCAACAATATACAGGTACCCAAACTAGTGGTACTATGAACTTATCTACTAACGGTATTAACCAAACTGGTATTTCAAGTGATGCATACTCAGATTCAACAGCTACCACTTTAGTTACAGATGGTTTAGATAATGTATTATCTGATGTAGAATCTAGATGGGGTGATTTCAAAATTGGTGATGTAGTAGCAGAATTTGTATTTAATAATATAACTCAAACTTCTACTTTTACTTTAATTATAAGAAAAGATAGTAATACTTTTACTAATCTTAATGCCTTTACAAGTGGAGATGGTTTAGTAAATATATTTGAAGGTGTAACTACACCTAGTGGTAATAACAATTATTATGTAATAGATGTTAATGGTGACATTGATGACAATGACATTATAGAATTAACCAACGTCCAACTCCCAGGTATACCAGGTGTCCCGGGTGAAGCAGGTACTTCAGGTTCCTCAGGTTCATCAGGCACTTCAGGTAGCTCAGGCAGTTCAGGTACATCAGGTTCTTCAGGCAGTTCAGGTACATCAGGTTCTTCAGGCAGTTCAGGTACTTCAGGTTCCTCAGGTAGTTCGGGTACTTCAGGCTCATCAGGTACTTCAGGCAGCTCAGGCTCATCCGGTACCTCAGGTTCAAGTGGTTCATCAGGTACATCAGGTAGCTCAGGCTCTTCTGGTACATCTGGTAGTTCTGGTTCAAGCGGTACATCGGGTTCTTCAGGTGCTGCAGGTACTTCAGGTTCATCAGGTTCATCGGGTACATCAGGTAGTTCAGGCTCATCAGGTACCTCAGGATCAAGTGGCACATCAGGCAGTTCAGGTACCTCAGGATCAAGTGGTTCAAGTGGCACATCAGGCAGTTCAGGTACCTCAGGTTCTTCAGGTAGTTCAGGCACTTCAGGCTCATCAGGCACTTCAGGCTCATCAGGTAGTTCAGGAACTAGTGGCTCATCAGGTAGCTCAGGTACTTCAGGTAGCTCGGGTTCATCAGGTACTTCAGGTGCTCCTGATAATGTAGCAACTTGGAAATATTCAACTAATACAGTCTCTCTTCCAGGTACAGGATATTTTATATTTGATGTAGCTTGGGGAAGTATATCTAGTGGTGATGATTTAGCAATTGCAGAACAAGCTTTTAGCCCTGCAACAAACTTCGCTTCCTTATTTGGAGATATGGAGCTATCAGGTACTATTACTTTAACCTCTAAAACATCAACAGCTAAAATTATACTAAATGGTTTTACAGCTATAGGAGATGAAGGGGTTTATTGGGTATTTAGTATAAGTAATGTAACTAAAACCGGAGCAACACCTTTAAATAATGAAGAATTTTATTCTAACTTTGCCGTAGGAGGTGCTGCAGGTTCATCAGGTACAAGTGGTTCATCAGGTAGCTCAGGTACCTCAGGAAGTTCAGGCTCTTCTGGTACTTCAGGTTCATCAGGTTCTGCTACTATTAGTAATAATACAGATAATTATTTATTATCAGCTACAGGCACAGATACTATTAATGGTGAAGCTAATTTAACATTTGACGGTACTATATTAACTCAAAACTTAGAATTTGAAAGAAGAACATCTGAAGTTACTGTAAACGATGGGGCTGAAGGTAATTTAGTTTCAGTACCTACAGCAAATTATTTAGGTTTAGTGTTAGATTATACCTTGTTAGGTAATGATGGTAGAGCTAGATTTGGTACTGTAAGAGCTATATTTGATTCTTCTTCTATTATTATAGATGAAGTTACAAGTACTGATTTAAACAACTCAACAGATGATATTATATTTACAGCCTCTACAGGTACTAATGCCGTAATTACGGTAAATAATACTAGTGGAAGCGGATATAATGTTACTGTTAAATCATTTACAAATCTTATCGAGAGGTAATAGTTTTATATATATTTATTAACGTTAAAATAATTTAAAAAACAAACAAATTCTCTATGGCTAACGAATTTAAAATCAGGAAGGGTCTCATAGTTTCAGGCTCTTCACAATTATCAGGTTCAGTATTTATTGTTCCTGGTAACGTTCCTGAAGCCCCTACGGAAGAAACTGTTTTAGTGCTTACATCAACAGGTCAAGTAGCCTATAGAGAATCAGCACAAACATCAGGTTCATCAGGTAGTTCAGGTACATCAGGCAGCTCCGGCTCTTCTGGTTCATCAGGTTCATCAGGTACTTCAGGTTCATCAGGTTCATCTGGGACTTCAGGTTCAAGTGGTACTTCAGGCTCAAGTGGCTCATCGGGTACATCAGGTTCTTCAGGTACTTCAGGCTCAAGCGGTTCTTCAGGTACTTCAGGCTCAAGCGGTTCATCAGGTACTTCAGGAAGTTCAGGTACATCAGGTAGCTCAGGCTCTTCAGGTACTTCAGGCTCAAGTGGTACTTCAGGCTCGAGTGGCTCTTCAGGTACTTCAGGTTCATCAGGCTCTTCAGGTACTTCAGGTTCTTCAGGAACTTCAGGCTCATCCGGTTCTTCAGGTACCTCAGGCAGCTCAGGTAGCTCAGGTACTTCAGGTAGCTCTGGTACATCAGGCTCATCAGGTTCAAGTGGTACATCTGGTAGTTCAGGCACATCAGGTTCTTCAGGTACTTCAGGATCTTCAGGTTCATCAGGTACTTCAGGTTCATCAGGATCATCTGGTACTTCAGGTTCATCTGGTACTTCAGGTTCATCTGGTACATCAGGTAGTTCAGGTTCAAGCGGTACTTCAGGCTCTTCAGGCTCATCAGGTACATCAGGCAGCTCAGGTACTTCAGGCTCATCAGGAAGCTCAGGTACTTCAGGAAGCGCTGGTTCATCTGGTTCATCAGGCACATCTGGTAGTTCAGGCTCATCAGGAAGCTCAGGTACATCAGGTAGCTCAGGCTCTTCAGGTACTTCAGGTTCATCAGGTTCTTCAGGTACTTCAGGTAGCTCAGGAACTAGTGGTTCATCAGGTACTAGTGGCTCATCAGGCTCTTCAGGTACTTCAGGTTCATCAGGTTCTTCAGGTAGCTCAGGTACTAGTGGCTCATCAGGTACATCAGGTAGCTCAGGCTCTTCAGGTACTTCAGGCTCAAGCGGTACATCTGGTTCATCAGGTACTAGTGGCTCATCAGGTTCCTCAGGAACATCAGGTAGTTCAGGTTCATCAGGTACTTCGGGTTCATCAGGTACTTCAGGTAGCTCAGGCTCTTCAGGTACTTCAGGCTCAAGCGGTACATCTGGTTCATCAGGTACTAGTGGCTCATCAGGTTCCTCAGGAACATCAGGTAGTTCAGGTTCATCAGGTACTTCGGGTTCAT
>Ga0206131_10004850_pt1 | contig 14503 bp, 26 predicted proteins | sample Helgoland_Spring_FD_148636 | JGI IMG/M metagenome (GOLD analysis project Ga0206131, IMG submission 148636) | Pelagic subsurface seawater microbial communities from Kabeltonne, Helgoland, North Sea - Helgoland_Spring_Bloom_20160517_1 | ecosystem: Environmental > Aquatic > Marine > Epipelagic ...
GCATTTAAATATGTACAAAAACGTAGTAAAAAATGAAGTTAATTGTTAGTGGCTGTAGTTGGAGCAGTAGAGATAAAGAGATGCCTGGAGTAGAATTTGGGCAACTAATTGCTAACCATTACAGTTGGGAATATCAAAATACTGCTGTAATAAGTGCAAGTAACTTTATTATAAGACTACAAATACAACATGCTATAGAAAATCTTAGTCCAGATATGATGATTATTAATTGGACTAATCCTGCAAGAATAGAATGGAACTTTGCAGGCAAGGAATACAATCCTTTACAAGGAATTAAGCAAGTAACTTATGCAACAGGTGAGCATTCGCCTGACGATGAGCGTCATCCTGCTGGAGAACACATAGATCCTACAATAGCCTTTAGTACATTCCAAAGTTTATTCTGTGAAGATTTAAATTTAAGTTTTGAGGAAGTATGCGAAGTATATCCTATTATGCCTAATACATGTACAGAGCAAAACTGGAAAGCATTAAGACATTACTACACAAATTTATATGATACTGCATTAGAGTGCCATAAGCAAATTTTTATAATGCAGAGTGCAATACATGAGTTAGAAAAACATAATATTCCGTATTTAATGAGCCCTAACACATTAGATTTTTTACATGATTTACAAACATTGCGTGGTGAGACTGATCCACAAAAAATACTAAAAGATAGTTATTATCCATTATGGGATATGATACCTGAAAAGAATAAAATTGACGGTGTTGCAAGTATGTTATCAGAAGTTGATAGTAAATTATATAATACTTACGATGAAAATCCAGGACGATTTCTTAGTAGCCACATATCCCCACTTGCCCATAAGGCTTATGCTGAAAGATTAATACCCAGTATTGATAATTTGATTGTATAAACCTATAGAGTGTTCTCTAGGTAATTTTACTAAATGATTTCTATTATGCAGTAAAATATCGTTCATATCTTGTAGCATATCTATTAAATTATTATGGGTAAAGTTAGATAATTCTGTAACAATATCTATAATTTTATCTGTACGTTTGACAAAATCTAGTTCTGAGTCATAACTTTCGTCCCACCATGTACCAAAAGTTTTAAATCCTAATTCATGTAGATGCTTTAAACTTCCTGGCATTCCGTTTAAAATAAAAGGCTGTAAACATGCAATAGGTTTAAGTGTTTTTTCATTTATAAACATATGACCTTTGTTATAATGGAACAAACTTTCATTTACTACTTGTATATAACTTAATTGTTGCAACTCCCAACCCATTATACTTACTAAATTTGGTACTTCTAAGTCTAAACTAAGATCATATTCCATAGGTAACATAGGTACAAGCTCTGGGAAATCTTGTGTATAAAAATCCATGTCATACTCATCTGGCTTTCCTAATGTACATAAAACATCAGGATTATCTTTAAATGCATCAACAAATTTAACCCTGTTTTCATCTGGACGCCTATTAAAACTAGATATTTTATACTCACGTTCTGTATAAGATTGCTCTACTTCAAACACCATAACATCACTATTTTCTACGATAGGGTGTAAACATGCCCTACCTACTTCAACAATAAATCTGTTAAAATATAAGTCTAAATCGTGACTATTATATGGATTACCATCAACGTATATATAGGGTTTTTGTAAGTTATATTTGCTTAAAGTGTTGTCTATTATGCTTTTATACTGGTCATACTCATGCTGTATGCTGTTATTTCTGCTCTCAAAAGTGTAATCAAAGAGCAGGAAACACTTGTCATCTTGTATGTCTTGTACAACTTTATCGCTTATATCAAACACATACTCTGCGTCTAACATAGCAGTCAGTATTAAATGGTATATATACTTGCCCTCTATCATTATTGTGTCTGTAGAGATAAAATAATCAGTATTACCAAAACACCTGGAAAGATTATCTTCCATAGTAAATTTGTTATGCTGATCATAACCAATATATATTTTCTCCATATCTATATTTAAGTAAATAGTAATATGAAATTAGTAGTTTGCGGTTGCAGTTGGAGTAGTAGAGATTATGCATATCCTGATACAGAATATGGCTATTTTATCTCCAACGAACTTGGCTGGGACTATCAAAACATTGCACGAGTAGGCGGAAGTAACTTTAATATAAGGTTACAAATAGATTATGCAATCAAAAATTTAAATCCTGATTTTATAGTTGTAAATTGGACAACTCCTGATAGATTTGACTGGAACCATCGTGGTAATTTATACGAAATAGAAAAAGGTTTAAAGCAATCAGACTATAGTGTAGATAAGTTTTTTACTAACGAGTGGAACCACCCTTGCTATCCTGATATAGAACCTACTATAATGCATCAAAGTATGACTGGATTAGTTACATATGATGACTTTGCTAGAACATATGAAGAAGCCTGTGTTTGGTGGGACGATTTACCTGCTCATATGAACAAGGCACAATGGGAAAGTATGAAAACTTTCTATATAAATTTATATGATACAGATCTAGAGGCACATAAACAATACTATATGATGGAAAGTGCTGTAAATCAAATGCAAAGAGCAAATGTACCGTTCCTGTTTTGCCCAAATACGTTTAACTGGAAACAGAATATACAAGAACGATATAAACTAACTGATGAACAAAAAGAACAATATTATATTGACGGTTTAACTTACGATTTTGTGCCTGAAAAGAGCTTACAATTATATACAGGTATTGCTGATGCTTTGGCTTGGGATTACGAAACTATGGAAGATCCAATTGGCCATCCTACACATAATCATTGTCATCATTTAAGTGCTTATGCACATAAAAGGTGGGCTACAGAAATCGCAATTCCTAAAATTAAGCAACTTCTTTAATGTGCTTACAATTACCTCTATAGGTATAACCAGGGCAACTACATTTACCATCTTCAATAGTATACGTTTTACCATTTGATCCCTCTACAACTTTTACATTAGGCGCCAGCTCTTCAGCACGTTCGCCTATTTTTGTAAACTTACGTCTGCTTTTAGAAAACTGTTTAATGGGAGTTTTAAAGACTTTATCGTTATATTGAACTAATTGGCCTGCACTATTGACATGATATATGCCATTTGTAATTTTCTTTTTGCCCCAATCAGTTGTTTCTTGTAGTATCTCAATCATATGTTACTCCTAACATTTACTATATATTATAGCAAATTTATATGATTTGTCAACTAATCTTCTTGGAAATATTTGTTTAATAAGTTATTGGTATGCTTAGATATCTTTTTTTGGATAATGTCTAGTTCTACAATTATCTCAACTTCTTCTACTAATCTATCAGTATCTCTTTCTTGTAATAACCAATTTAAATCGTCTATAACAACATTGTTTTCAATTACTGATATTTCTGCTTCTGTGCCATCATCATATTTTAGTGTAATAAGACTAACAAATTCAGCAGGAATCTCCTGAGTAAATATCTCACTCAGGAAATTGTTGATCTTTTTGGATCTATTCTTAGACCGCCCGAGAACTACTATTCGAGCAGGACTTTTAGACACTATGACTGCTTTGGTGGTCTGCCTGGTCCTTTCTTAGGTGCTAGGCTAGGGTCTAATTCATATGCTTTAGCCTTTTTAGCCGCCGCATCTTCCATCATCGCTTTTGCGTCTCCCTCAATGAGTTCTGCTTGGGCTAAAAGTCCTTCAGCCATGCCACCTTCTGAAGTTTCTACCTTTTGTTCGTTCATAACGACGTCAGGATTAACTTCTGTATTCATAGGTGGATTAGATTCATTGTTAAGTTTCATTATCTCTTTATTAACTTCTGAGAGTGCAATTTTGTCTGTAGGTGTTGGTGTTAAAAATACTAAGTTACTTGCTACTTTAACTAATTTCTTAGTAAAGTGTAGGTCATTAAGTACGTTACTACCATCTGTGAATTGTCGTCTGCTTAGAACTTCTGAAATCTCATTTGATTCCTGAGCTTCTAAACTTTGTACAATGTTCATTAGATCGTCATGTTTTTGATTATCCAATCCACCTGTTTCAACGATAAGACAATTATCAGGTTCGTTAGGAACTTCTCTGAAAACTACCACACATGGTTTTTCACCATATTTACCGACATGTTTTAATACTGCCATTTTATTCTCCTTCTGGAGCCTCTGCTGGTGCTTCTGAATCTGCATGTTCGTCAGATACATTTTGCTCTGCCACATAGGCTAGGAATGTTGATAGTTTATCAAACGCCGCTCCTACTTGTGTCAGTTCATTACCTCTAAAGGCGCCTCTTTGTGATGCTAAGTCTACAATCTGTGCTAATACTTGTAGATCTTGTAAGCCAATACTTTCAGGTGCTTGACCTTCAGTTTCTGGTGCTTCTGTTTCTGCTGAAGAAACTTCTTCGTTTGCTTCTGCTTCTGGTTGTTTTTTATCAGCCATTTATCTCTCCATTGAAAATTAATTTTATTATACCACTATTTAACACTATACTTAATAACTATATTAAAAAAATGGTCTATTTTGTTGCTTTATCTAGGCTAGAAACTATATTATAGTAATTATAAAAGTTTTCTTTATCTACTGGGTTAGCAAAATATACATATATAGTTTTATGTCCAAATACATCTTCTACATTATAGTAAACAAGGTCTTCAGGTACTTCTTTTATGTAGTCAAACAGAACACCTATTAAAGAATCGTCTTGTTTTACTCTGTAATCGTCTGAATTACGTTTAACTTTAATGTCTTTTTGAAGTTCAACTATAACTTTATTACGCAACATCTGAACAAACAGATCATTACCATTTAAGTTTTTCCAGTCCTCACTATTAAGAACAGTACTATAACTAATCATCTTCTCTAGTATAAGGTACTGTTATACCCCAAGGTGCTACAGGACTTTTACCACCATAGCCTGAGCCATGTACAATAAACAAAGTATCACAATAGTTTTCGTCGCCCCAACTACCCCAAGGATAACCGTCTGTAAACATGATGTGCTTCTTAGGAACAATACCTGCTTCTTTCATGTAATCAAATACACAATCAAACTCAGTACCGCCGCCACCTTGGATATCGTATTCTAAAAACTCTTCCATGTTATGTGGTGTAAATGTAACTGGATTATGTACTTCAGTATCAAAGCAAAACAAATGTATTCTAAAGTCAGTATACTGATCCATAATGCCTTTAACTTCTGAAAGGAAGTCTCTTAACATTGTGTCATATATAGAACCTGACACGTCCATAGATATTGCCACATCAATAGTTGTCTCTCTATCCATACCTGGCAAGTAAAAACCTTCATTAAGACCTTTTCTGCTTGGTGTTTGATAAGTATAATCACTTTTAATAACACTCTGTATTTGCATAGCGATTAATTGTCTCCAATCCAGTTGAGGATTAAGCAAATGATCCAAAGCTCTTTTAACACCACCTGGTAAGTTACCTGCACCTGCGGCTTTGGCCGCCTGCATTGTAGCATTTTTAAACTCTTGTGATATCTGATCTTTTTCTTCAGCAGTATATCTTGCAGGACCGTTTTTGTCGCCACCTTCAGAATTGGCTTCTCCGCCTTCTCCTTGTGCTCCGTCATCGTCACCGTCATCTCTATCTAAATGCATATCAAAAGACTCCATATCCATAACTCTGCCTTCTTCTTTGGCTTGTTCAAATAAGTCGTCATAAACTTCTTCTGACACCATACCTCGGTATTTCCAATCATAACAAATTTTAACTAACTTAATCTCCTCGCCTATCTTAGCATCAATTAAGTCTGCATTAATAACATAGTCGTTAGCAATATTCCATAAACGTGGGTCTCTGTCGCCACGTCTGATAACGTCGAAATGATCGTAAACACAATGTAATACTTCGTGTCCAATTCCAAATACAATTTCAGCGTCGCTCATTGCGGCAACAAAGTTCCTGTTATAGTAAAAGTATCTGCCGTCAGTAGCAAGTGTAGGACACCATTCTGTTGCATCTTTAAATCTAAGTCTAGTTGCTAAGTTACCAAAGAAGGGTGCTGAAATTAACATCTCAATTCTTGCTTTAATAAGTTTATCTTCTATTTCTGTAGATGTAAGCGAAGTTTCAGGTATTTCATAAAGTGCTTCTGCAACTCTATCTTTAGGCTGTTCTGCTTTTGCTTGTTTTGTATCTGACATTAGTTACTCCTTAATTTAACTATACAACTATTATAGCAAAAAAGTATTATTTGTCAAGTAAATGTTTTAGATTATATCTATTTATTTTAGCAAATTTTAAGAATGTGTTGTAGTTATTTTCTAGCCTAGGTTTAAGTTCTAATAGTAATTCGTCTAACTTATCTTGTTTAACTAAGTCTTTTAAGTTATCTACAATCCAATCCATTCTTTTGCTGTAATCTGGATTTTTCCAACCATCTCCGAACAGATCATCAAAAGTATCAAACCCCCAATCTTGTAAAACTTTGTAGATGTTATTATCACCAAGTATCATAAAAGGCCTTCTGCCTATTATAGGCTTTAATGTTTTTTCTGTAATAAAGACATCAGTATATACAGTAGTTTCTGTTACCACATTAACAAAATGGTTATTCCAATTATCTATATGCCCTAAAGAACATATATCGTTTGTAATATCAATATTACCTACAACTGCTTGGTCTCCATCAACACTTTTAATATCTTTACTTAACCTAAAGTCCGATTCGCCTAAACTAATATAACCATAATCCATCAGATTGTGTATTGCTAAATTATTAACTAGTTCTATTCTGGGTCGATGTGGCTTTCTATTAAGACACATAAAATGTTTCAACGGTGTTTGTAAATCATAAGGATCAAATTGTTCAAACTTATCTAAGTTTGTGTAAACGAAATCTACCCACCAACTAAAATAATGGGGACCTAATGTATTACCAATATGTAAAATATTATGGTTATTTAATTCCTTCCAAACAGATTCCGTATAGTGTCTTTCTCCTGGTGGACCGAAAGTGTTGTTCCAATCAGGACCACTATAACAAACTAACCGTTTGTTTTGTCCTTCAATGATGCTTAAAAGATGTTTCATATTACCATCGTACATTATCCAGGTAGTATCTATAAAAATATCGTCTTCTTGTAACTGGCTTAATATTATATCTTTGATTTGTTTATCATGACTTCCTATAATATTAGTATGATTAAATCCGTTGTCGTATTTTAGCATGTAAATATTTATAGTTTTAAATAAAAAATCCCCCAGTTGCCTGGGGGATGAAACTAGAGATTCTTAGGTAGGGAGTAACATAGGTAGGTCTCTAGTTTTTGAAATTTGCCTCTCCCTTAGGCGATATACTTTGTGTACCTCTCACTAAAAGTTTTGTGAAGTTCTTTATCAAGATCAGTTCTTACATTAAATCTGATCTGATAATCCTTCATAATTGTTTTGAATAAAAATACAACCATTTCTGGTTCAAAGTTGTCATAACTAAACTTAACAACATTGTTGAGTGCTTTTCTAAACTTGTCGTCAATGCCTGAGTCTTTAAACATTTCGTTAAGCTCATATGCAAGTCCAACTACAAGTGAATACTTGGCGGATATTTCTTTAGACAGTTTAGTGTCTAGTTTTTTAACTTCTCCGCCTATAATTTGATCAGGGTTAGGAAGTTTAGAAGCAATTTTTCTGTGCTCTACAAACTTAATTGCCATTCCTTCACCAATAGCACCTGCTATCTCGGCTTTTTGTTCAAATGCATCTGCATTGTCGAAGCCGTCTGCCGCTAACATTTCACTTACAAAAGTCCAACTTCTTGGTGTTGCAAACGATTGTGAGCTACTTTTAGCATCAAAGTCAAACAAGTCGCCTTTAGAAAAACTTAGGTAACCTATAACATCAGGGTGAACTGCATTATGCATAGCCCATTGTGACCAGTCTTCAAAGTTTACTTCCATATTAATATGCCTAAACCTGTTAGCCAACGGTGCCGGCATTCTATATGTAACACCTCTGTCAGTCTCTCTGTTACCTGCGGCAATAATTCTAACATTGTCAGGTAATTTATATTGCCCAATACGTCTGTTAAGAACTAATTGGTAAGCCGCCGCCTGTACACTAGGAGGTGCTGAATTTAATTCGTCTAAAAACAAAACCACATTGTCATACTCATTAGCCAAATCTTGACTAGGCAAGTCGCTTGGCGGACTCCATTCCATTGTGTTTGTTTCAGGATTTCTAAAAGGATACCCTCTTAGATCTGTTGGCTCTAATAATGCCAACCTCATATCTATCATTAATGCATTACCTAGTTCACCTTGATCAACTAGTCCTTGCACTAACTCTGATTTACCAATTCCAGGTGCTCCCCAGATAAAGATTGGTCTGTTTACTTTTAAAGCTCTGAGAATGATTGGTTTTACATTCTTTGCTCTGACGTTTAATGTTTCCATAATAGTTACTCCTTAATTTAACCTATACAAATAGTATAACAAAAAATTGATCTAAGTCAAGCCTTATTTGAGAAAAGTTTAGAAAAAATTTCTTCTTGTTCTTCTCTGCTATATGGCTTTTCACCAAATGCAAGTTTTTCTTCAGTATTAACTGCCGCCCACAAACTAAAGTTTGTTTCATAAGATGAGTTATTATCGTAATTAAACTGATACGGTCCTGCGTCTATAATTGACATATTGTTATCTCCTAAGTTCATGTATACATTATACATTAAGTTGTTACTTTGTCAAGCCAAAAAAAAGGCGCCTAAAAGACGCCTTTTAATTTCTTAAGAATTAAGAATTAGCAAGTGCTTTGTAACCTGCGGCAATAATAGCTCTTGATGGTGTACCAAGTCTATAAACATTTCTGCTTCTGCCTTTTGTGTCAGTCACAACATTCAAATAGATTGAGTATCCTTTGAATCTTAGTGCTTGAATCACTGCTTGTGGGTTACCTGCTCCGAATTGAGCTCTTAATTGTGCTGAACTTAAAGTTCTGCCTGATTGAAGTGCTGATAGCACTTTCATTTCTTTAGTTGTTGTCATTGACATCTCCTATATTTACTTATTTAAGTTTAGCATTAACACTAAACATACAAGTATTATACACTAAAGTAAGTCAATGTCAAGCCTATATTACATCTATAAAGGCCGAAATATCTGAACCATTTAATTTAAACCATGCAGAGTCCTCTTGGTCATAGAAGACCATTTTCTTCTTAGTAAAGTAATAAGGCCATTTCATTTGAGAGTCTAAAACAAGATACATTTTAGGTGTAGGTTCTACACTATGACTGTAATCGTATGCAGTAAATTGTCTTTTAAGTAATTCGTTTCCTAAGTATGTTAAGCGAATGCCTTTAGGAACACCATTATCTATTCTGAAGTTATTAAAGATCTTATATGCAAGTTGTATTCTGCTGTCTTCTAAAAACTGTTCATAGAACTTATTCATTTTATTGTAGCCAGGACGTCTAGATCTACTGTCTAAGAGTCCTTCTTCAATAAAAGATATTATTTTATCTAAAATTTGGTATTGTATATGCTTATTACTTGACGTCATCTTCAGTAACCACTTTACCTTCGGTAAGCATGACTACTGTGAACAAGTCTGTTGAAAAAGTTTTATTTAAACGTTCTGCTAAATTAAAGGCATGTCCACTATTACTGAAAGAAACTTTTTTATATTTTGGTCCAGGATAGGAAAGTAAAGTGTGTAATGTTCTTAAGTTAATTGGCTTGCCATCATAAAAAACACTAAAGATAGCATCTGCAGATAAAATTTGTTCTGCTTTATATGATTGCTTATTAACTGCTTCTAGTAGTATTGTAGGCTTTGGTCTGCTCATATGTGTATTCTCCTATACACATATATTTATCTTTTTTCTGTATTAAAACAGCACTTAATATTATTGCTTAAAGAGTGTTATCACTATGGTTCCTACAACCATAATGCCTATCAGTAATACTAATTCGTACATTACTTGCTAGGAAGACCTGCTTCAATAAAAGCACCAATAGTTTCCATTTGTTCGCTAGTAAGCATTCCTGCCTGTGCCCACATAGTGCTACTCATAGCACCTACTTGGCCTCTGTTCTTGTATGTGTTAAGTCTGTCCACAATGTATACTTTGTCTCTGCCTGCTAGTGCTGGAAATACTGCCATACCTTCACCTGCCTGTCCGTGACATGCGGCACAACCGGCCCATAAACTTCTGATGTCGCTAAACTCATCTAAATTGGCAAGTGCCTGTTTTGCTCTTAGTATGTCTACAGATGTACCATTTAATGCTACATAGTCTACATAGCATTGTCCTGTACACGAACTGTTACTACTGTAACCAGTATACTGTAAATTTGGATATACTTTAGCAACAAAGAAAATGCCTATTGCTAAAACTCCTAACATTGTCATACCTAATTCTTTCATTACTTACTTGCGTCTACTAATGCTTTAAATTCTGTAAACCCACCAATTTTTTCGCCATCCACGATAATTTGTGGGAATGTTCTAGCACCTGGAAATGTTTCCATTAGTGTTTCTCTATCAAAATCTTCATCTAACATCTTATATGTTAGTTCGTATCCTTCCCTTTCTGCTAATGCTTTTGCTTGTACACAAAATGGACATTGTGGTTTGCTGTATATTTCTACTTTCATTATGAGTATTCCCTTGTTGTAAATGTACATGTTGATTTAGTTTCCATACCATTAATTTCAGTATCGAATTCAACTTCCATTCCAGCATTTAATTTTGCTGGAGCAACTGGATTACTTATGTGATGTCTTTTTACATAGACGTTTGATTTACCAGCAGTAATAACCCCATAGTTTTTTCTGCTATTCCAAAAATTAATTGTACCGTTTTTCATGCTTTTATTTATTAATATCTATTGATAATTTAACTATAATAAGGTCTATTTGGCTATCAAATGACAACACCATATTTTGTTTCTCAAACCACTTATCTGAATTATAATTCATATCCTTTTGAGGATAAAAATGCCAACCCCAACTTTTCTTACAAAGTTTATGTATGATAGGTATTAAGCTCATTGATAGCCCATACACAGGTGTTACCCAATTATGCTTAAATATTTTATTATATCCGCAATCGTCAGGTAAGTTCACTTTTTAATTATCTGTAAAATCACCACCATCAACATCCATGTTATTGGACCGTTTAGGTGTGTCAGGTTGCGTAGGAAGGGTTTCTAGCATGTCTAACAAGTACTTTACATTTATGTTAAACTCTAGATGTCCTTTATCTTTTAAGTTATTAAGATGTAACTTCAGTTTGTCCAGTTCGTTCATTTAACTTCCTTTCCTTGTTAATCTTTTTAAGAACAACTTTACACTCTTGCTCTGTCTTATAAGGACCTCTAAATCCATACTTAACTAGTGTGCTATATTTAGGACCGTGTCCATGTTTCCAACACTTATCAAAGTTAATACAATACCAACCTGCCGCATAATATATATCGCTGTCAGGTGTTTTAGTGTATAAAGGTACGTCAGGATCATAGTTAGGCTCTGCTGGATCTATAGGATAAGGTGTTTCATAATCTATAAGATGTCCTCTTATATAAAATGCTTCTGGCTCCGTTGCTGATTCAGTAATTTGCTGATCAAAGATATTGTCATTACGAAAATAGTTTTCTACATCTTCTTCGTTGTCTAAAGAAACTGCTTCCTTGCCATTAATATAGAAATAATGGTCCTGGACATCTTTGTTTAGTATGCCTAGTTTGTTACCATTTTTACCTTGTTTTACAAGCCATGCCACATCTGAAATCTGTTGCAATATTGCTTTTTTATTTTTATCTTTTACCATGCTTTATTCTCCTTATTACCATAATCTTCATCTTTACCAATAACAACTCCACCTATGGAATAAAGTTGTTTATTTGGTTCTCCTTTATCATTTTTAAATAATTCAGGACATACATCTCTTCTCATTTGCCTATATACTTTATCCTGATCAGGACTAGTATATATCCAATACGGGTTTTTAGGCCAATCCAAACAAATTCTTTTCATTGCTTCTTCTACAGGATCAGGCTTTGCCATTCATAAACTCCGCATAGTCTCCTGGATTCTGACTCATACGTTCAAGATTCCATTTAGCACAAAACTTCATAAAATATATTCCTACCTGTTGTTTAACATCTTGTTTTTTTGCTTCGTCAATCCTTGCTATACACTCTGCTTTAACTTCGTCAGGCTGTTTAGTTAAATCTATAAGAGTCATATTACGCTCAAAGTCATCTTTTACTCTGTGCTCTTGCTCTTCATGGTCTACCCAACGTTGTAGCATAAAATTGTTATAATTGTATCCGCCTGAGTGTCTATCTTCGTATGCTTCTGTTATACCTGTTTTGTTCTTAGTACCTTTTAGCCTTGCTCCTGGATATGCACTAAATACATTATCACTACTGTCGCCTCTAACACACTTCTCAAATAATACCCATTCAGGAACAACCGGAGTTTTCTTTTCTCCTGTCTTTTTATCTATTACCCATTCTCCTGTCTTAGCATTCTTAAAACCTTCTAAACTAACTATTTGGTCTGTTGTACCGTTATACTGCGTGACATTAGATGCTAAGAGCTGATAAAAGTCACTGTCAGTACTTATTATAACATGGTTATCTTCTGGATGTTGCTGTATCCATGTAGCAATTAAGTCATCTGCTTCTGCATTAGGCTGTTGAACTACACTACAATTTGTACGTTTATCTAAAAACTCTACCATATCGTTATAGGATTCAAAAAACAATTCATCATCTTCTTGTTCTCTAACACTTCTCTTATCCATTGTTACTTTACGGTTTGCTTTGTAAGGTGTGTAAAAATCTTTCCGCCATGAACGACCTTCCAAACACATTACAACATGATCGCCATCAAAGTCACGCCACACTTTTTTAATGCTGTTAAACATTATGTGCATAGCCATGCCTACTCGCATGTCTATATCTCTGCCACCGCCTACATGCTTTGCTCTAAAGAACATGTTTAAACTGTCTACTAATATGTATGTCTTTTTACTCATTGTTAAATCCTATGTCGTCATTTATTATAGCATCAAAAGGCGATTCTTTCAAGTGTTTTTCACGTTTATTTTCAAAATCTCTTGTTAAATCGTATTTTAAATGCTTACGGAAATTAGCCAATATATACTCTACTTCTGCAGATGTAAACTCTTCCATTTGTTTTTCTACTACTGGCTCTATTGATTTTACTAGAAGTGCTAGTTTAGTCTTGGCCTGTATCTCCATCTGTTCTGATGACATCTGTTTCTCCTGGTTGTAATCCGTAATCTTGATCTGCTATTTCTTGTACTAAAACTGTTCTACAAACATCATTAAACCATTTGTTTACTATGTCTTCATCGTTGTTGCCTGTGTAGCCATTCTCATGTAAAAACTTAACAAAATGATCGTTCCAATCTAATTCCATAAATCCTGCTTGAGCATTTTCTGGATTTACATCTAATTTTAATACATTTACATAGGGTTCTTCTTTTAAATTAGCAATAGCCTTGTCATATTCGTATTTGCCAATCTTTTCATTTTTAAATTGTATATCTAGTTTAGCAACTTCCTTATCTATGTCACTTTCAGCACCAAGTTCTGCTAATACTTCTTCTAGTTCTTCACCTTCATAGTAATATTCTGCTTCTGCTATTGCACGAGTCTTACCTTTAAGACCCCAACTAGCAGGCATCATGCTAAAAGGTAATTTAGTTTTCTTCGCCATCTTTTTCCTCCGGTAATACTGCCGTCATTGTTTTTATTGTGCAGGGATATAATGCTCTTTTATCCATCCAACTAATTGGTACAATACCATCTCCTTTACCAATATGTCTTGTTCTTGCCCAAGAGTTAAATTGTAAGGCCGTTGCATACTCCATATCCCAACATCTATTAAAAAATGTTACATCTATTTTTTTATTTTTGCTAAATGTTAATCTTAATGTATTAGTTTCTTCGTTCCAATCCCAACTTCTAACTCTTTCAAAATTAAATGTATTAACTTCTAATTCTTTTTGTGTTATAGGAATACCATGTTCAGTATATCCCATAATTTTATCTTCATCTGCTTTTGTTTCATATGCTACTAGCATAAAAAACATTACCATTGCCGTAATTAATAACGGGCTCATATTTTTTATAAAGTTTTTATCGTGTTCATTCATATTACTTTCCTATAGCATTACCATATATATGTACATGGACTCTGCTTGTATAATTGTAGCCACGTTGTATTGCCTCATCGGCTATTGTGGCTTCTGTTTGTACTAAGCCTTCAAAGGTGCCGCCAACTCCCATAATCCATACAGGGAAGTTACAGCCGGCATCTCTAAATAGTTTTGTATGTTCTTCTACTTCACGCCAACTCTCTTCTGTTCCATTTACTACAAATTTAAGTTGACCATGTGGACTAACTTCTGCATATCTACCAATTACTTCTGGCTTGATTGCTTTCTTATTCTTCTCACCAGCAGTACTCCACAGTTTAGGACTTAGGCTCCAATACCATTCTGAACCATTAGCCCATGCTGGATATTCACGTTGTATGTAT
>Ga0206131_10004851_pt1 | contig 14501 bp, 12 predicted proteins | sample Helgoland_Spring_FD_148636 | JGI IMG/M metagenome (GOLD analysis project Ga0206131, IMG submission 148636) | Pelagic subsurface seawater microbial communities from Kabeltonne, Helgoland, North Sea - Helgoland_Spring_Bloom_20160517_1 | ecosystem: Environmental > Aquatic > Marine > Epipelagic ...
CGATAAAGCCTTTGTAGATGCGCTTAATGTTGATGCTGACACTCTGGATAGTCAAGATGGGTCGTATTACTTAAATTACAATAATTTTACAAATACTCCTACAATACCTAGTGGCAATCAAATTATAGATTGGACTGTTGACCAAGGAGCTACAAATATAAATACTGGAAACTACATAAACACGACTTATACAGTTGGTGACGGAGGGTTGACTCAGAATAATTTCACTAATACCTTAAAAACTAAATTAGACGGAATTGCAGCAGGAGCTGAGGTAAACGTTCAAAGTGATTGGAACTCTGTGTCAGGAGATTCGCTAATATTAAACAAACCAACAATTCCAACAAATAATAATCAATTAACTAATGGAGCTGGATACATAACAGGTTATACTGTAACTGAATCAGATGTAACAACTCATCAAGCAGCATTATCGATTACTGAAAGTCAGATATCTGATTTGACTCATATAACAAATAATAATCAAATCACCAATGGAGCAGGATACATAACTTCTTTTGATATTACAACTCAAACAGACCCTAAGTATTTAAGAAGTAATGCTGATGATTCAACTACAGGAAACTTAACTGCATCTAGTTTTATAAAAAGCGGCGGTACAAGTTCTGAAATACTCATGGCTAACGGTAGCGTTACTACAGCTATAAAAGAAGTGAAAGCTCTGTCAGTAGAAGAAATAGGAGCTTCAGAAAATATATTATTATGGTATACTACTGAAGCAATTACAATATCTAGCATTCACACTGCTGTTTCAGGAACAAGCCCTTCAGTTACTTTTAATGTAAAATCAGGTTCAAGCAGAGCGTCTCTTACAGTTCAAACTTTTACATCCAATCAAGCAGCTACAAGTACAACAGGGGAGTCTTTTACTATTAATACCGCTAATATAGCTGCAAACAATTGGATAGCTTTAATAACAAGCGCATCTACAGCAAGTACGAGATTTGACATAAGCATAAGTTATATTAAACAATAAAAATGGCATACGAAGTATTAAGTATAAACAATTCAAGTCCCCCGCAAAACATTTCTCCGACAACATCTTGGTCTACTCCTGCAAGTATTTTTGGAGCTACACCACAAGAAAACACTAGTAGTTTTTACACATGGTCTAACTTTGGCAGTCAAGTAACTCTTCCTTTAAATGGATTAGCTGATGGATATCTTTTTATAGGACATTTTGAATATGAAGACACTAGTAATGGGAGGTTTCAACCACAAGCTAAATTTAATAATACGGCATCTGGAGGTTCATTTGTTTCAGCGCAAACAGGAGGATATAATAGGAATAATACTGAAGATAGGTCATATGTGAGAACTTTGGCTCTTGAGTTAAATCCACAAAGCGGTGGAGTATTTACTTTTCAATGGAAGAGAGATGGTGATGCCCCTACAGGTGGATTAATTTCATGTGGAATAGAAGTTGTTCCTTTGTATTTTAATGATGCCGCTATATTTGAATCAAATAGCGCTTCAATTTATGGAGGCACTACTCCTAATCAAATTACTGGATTTACAGAGTCCTTAGCAGGAACTAATATATCTTTTGCATCAAATACTGTTTCTCTTGAATCAACCGCTTCCTATTACTTGTGTTTTGGCTCATACTTCTTTGAAGGGTTTGGTAATACTAGAACTCAAAGGTGGGGAGGTTTTCGGATTGACGGAACTAAAGATGATGAAAGTAAAGCAGTTTCTTATTACAGAAATAATAATAATGACGAAAACGGTTCTTTTTTTACAAATATAATAAGTGGAGATTCAGATATTGATATGTTTTGTTACAGAGGAGACGGAGTAGCAAATAATCAAGGTGGCGCTGATGTCGATGGTGGAACTCCTGTTTTGGGTTATCATTTTATGGCTTTTATTGAATTGAAGCCTGGGTGTAGAATTTTTAAAACATCTAATGAAAATTCTGCTAACGAGAGTATATCTACTGCTAATGCATCAACTTTAAATTTTACTGCCACAGAAAGCGTTATACAAACACCTTTTGTTTCTGATGGTAGGTCAGATACTTTAGGTTTAAACATTCCAACTTCATCTCAAAAAAGATTACTACTTGGGGCAAATATAGGAGGAGCTTCTCCTGATGTAACTTCAACCACAAGATATACAGGGTTTACAGAGTTTGGTTTTGCCACAACTTCAACAGAAATAACAAAATCAGGAGATTATTTAAGGGGAAATCAAGTTCAAGGCTCGTCAGATACCTTTGGTTGGTCGTCTAATATGTTGTCATATTATAATTATGGTTGGACTGATGTTGCAGATACAAATATATATATAGAAGCAACTGCCTTATCAACATCTGCAAAAGGCCCTGCAGCAGTAATAGGTGGTTGGTTAGGAGCATGGGGTCTTGATTTAGAAACAATGAATGATGATACTGTTCCTAGTAGCCGAAGATTACTTATTGTTAGATAGTAAAAATTTATTATCTTTGTTTTTTATTATTAATTAAATTTATTTAAAAATGTCAACAAAACCAGAACAAGCTAAAATTATTATTAAAGAAGAATCTTTAGAAATAATAAAAAAAATTAGATTTTCTCAACAAAAAACTCAACATGATATTGGAGGGTTAGAAGCTCAAAAACATGAAGCCTTGCATTTTTTAGCAGAATGCGCTAATGAAATGAAACAAGAAATGGCTAAAATTGAAAAAGAGCACGGTAAAGGCACTTTAGACCTTGAAACAGGGGTTTTTGCTCCAGAAGAGAACGAAACAACAGAAGAAGTATCTAATTGATAATATGGAAATACGAAAGATTTCCATAGGAGCAGACTACAAAAGTAGTTGTATGCATTATATATTAGGTCAACAAGTTCTGAACGGAAATTACGTAATTCACTTAATCGATTACTCTATTACTCAAGATTGTTTTTTAATTTACATAGAAAAAGATAACGAAGTTATACTTTGGAAATCTTTTAATAAAAATATGCCTGTTTCAGTAGAGTACAATATCCATTTTTAAAAAAATGAATTCTCCGTATTATTTTGTTATTGAACCTTTAGGCAGTGAATACAATAATGAAATTGAAATATTAGGTCAAAAAATTATTGTAAATTCTACTGTAGAAAATCATAAGCACGTAAACAGATTTGCTAAAATTAAATACTTACCTAAAAGATATAAAGGGATTATATCCGTGGGTGATGTTATTATTGTTCATCATAATATTTTTAGACTATATTATGATATGCAAGGAAATCCAAAAAAATCTCCTAATTACTTTAAAGATGGCCTTTATTTTATAGATGAAGGCCAATTTTATACTTATAATAATGGTACGGGTTGGAAATGTATAGGCGACTATTGTTTTGTCAAGCCTGTGCATAAAGAAAAATCGTATCTTTATGAAGAGGGTTATTCTGAAAATATTGGAATAATTAAATATGGTAATCCTAATTTATATAACAATGGTGTTTTTGAAGGAGACAAAGTGGCTTACAGAAAAAACAGTGAGTACGAGTTTATTATAGATGGAGAGGATTTGTATAGAATGAGGACAAACGACATTACGGCTGTGCTATGATTGTGAACGATATTAAAAAACAAATTATTAAAGCTGGACATGAAGCTGTTTTGCAACTTATAAAGGTAGCAGAGGAAGAAATTATTAAGCCTAATCCTGACGACGAGCTTGCCGCTGATAGGTTAAAAAATGCAGCCGCTACGAAAAAGCTGGCTATATTTGATGCTTTTGAAATACTAAGTAGGATTGAAGCTGAAGAAGATGCTTTAGAAAATAATAACTCAAATAAAAAAGAAAAAATAAAAGGATTTGCAGAGCGAAGGTCTAAATAAATTATATCAATATTGTGATGGACATGTTCCCAAAAAAGTTTTAGATAAAAAAAACAAAGAGAAATCTTGGGAATATGGTTTTAATCAAGAACATGATATGGTTATTATTTCTAAAACAGGTCAAATTGGAGACGTATTAGAGATAAAAAACTTAAAAATAGCTCTACCTAAATCACCAAAAAAAATACATTCTAGGGGTAAAATTAAATCTGAGCAGTATTGGGAGCCAGAAGAATACCCGAAAGAGTTACAAAAAATAAAATCCATCTTTCAATGGCATCAAGCTCCTCATTCATTTAAAAACAAATGGATAGATTATATTGAATCTAATTTTGAAAAAAGAGAACAAGGGTTTTGGTTTAAAAACAACGGAGAAAATACTTACATTACAGGTTCTCATTGGATGTATGTTCAGTGGACTAAAATAGATATAGGGCTACCCAACTACAGAGACGCAAATAGAATTTTTTATTATCATTGGGAAGCTTGTAAGGCTGACAAAAGAAGTTATGGTCAAGATTACGTAAAAATAAGAAGGTCAGGTTTTTCTTATATGGCTAGTGAAGAGACGGCTAACATTGGAACAATAAGTAAAGACGCAAGGCTTGGTATTTTATCAAAAACAGGAGCAGATGCGAAAAAAATGTTTACCGACAAAGTTGTTCCTATTGTAAATAATTATCCATTCTTTTTTAAACCTATACAAGATGGTATGGATAAACCAAAAACAGAATTAGCTTTTAGAGTACCTGCTTCTAAGATAACTAAAAAAAACATGTTTAACGAAGAGCAAGATGAGGTCGAGGGATTAGATACTTCTATTGATTGGAGAAACACAGGGGATAACAGCTATGATGGAGAAAAGCTTCTTCTTTTAGTTCATGATGAGTCTAAAAAATGGGAGAAACCAAATAATATAAAAAATAATTGGCGTGTTACAAAAACGTGTTTAAGGTTAGGGAGAAGAATTATCGGTAAATGTATGATGGGTTCAACTGTAAATGCAATGAGTAAGGGAGGAGCTGCAGGTAAAAAAATATACTTTGACAGCAATGTTTTAGAAAGAAATGCTAATGGTCAAACAAAAAGCGGATTGTATAGCTTATTCATAGCTATGGAATATAACATGGAGGGTTTTATTGACAGATTTGGAATGCCTGTGTTACATAATCCAGAAAAACCTATTCTTGGTATTGATGGAGAATGGATTACTCAAGGAGCTATTGATTATTGGGAAGCTGAAGCAGAAAGCCTTAAAGATGACCCTGATGCTTTAAATGAGTTTTATAGACAATTTCCTAGAACCGAATCTCACGCTTTTAGAGATGAATCAAAAAACACGCTTTTCAACCTCAACCATATATATGAGCAAGTAGATTACAATGATTCTTTTGCTATTAAGTCTTTAATTACAACAGGTAATTTTCATTGGAAAAACGGAGTCAGGGATACAGAAGTTATTTTTACTCCTAACAACAGGGGTAATTTTAAATTGTCATGGATTCCGCCTAAAGAATTAATGAATAACGTTATTATAAGAAACAATAAGTTCTTCCCTGGAAATTCTCATATAGGTTCCTTTGGAGGAGATTCTTATGACATATCAGGTGTTGTTGGCGGAGGAGGTTCTAAAGGCTCTATTACAGGCCAAACAAAATCTCACATGGAAGACGCTCCTGTCAATGCTTTTTTCTGTCAATACATTTCTAGACCTCCAACAGCAGAGTTATTTTATGAAGACGTTCTAATGGCTTTACATTTTTATGGAATGCCCATACTACTTGAAAATAATAAGCCTCGTATTTTGTATTATTTAAAAGACAGAGGCTATAGAGGCTTCTCAATTAATAGGCCAGACAAACCAAGAAACAAGTTGTCAAGAGCTGAAAAAGAACTAGGAGGAATTCCCTCATCAGTTCCCGTAATAACTGCTCATGCTGAGGGTCTCGAAGCTTACATAGAAGAGCATGTTGGTATGAATAAAGACGAAGACAGTATCGATTACGGTACGTGTGGAGACATGTATTTTAATGACATACTTATGGATTGGGCTAATTATGATATTAACAATAGAACAAAATACGACGCAACAGTTAGCTCGGGGTTTGCTATCATGGCAAATCAAGGTAGGATTAAAAAAACATCAGAAAAAGATAACAGTATAATTCTTAACTTTGCGAAATACCGCAACAAAGGTTTTGTTAGCGAAATTATAAATAAATATGTATAGACCAAAATTTAATTCAGGAGGCGGTTTTCCAGACCAATTTGCTTCTGATGAAGAGAAAAAATCAACAGAGTATGGTTTACTAGTTGGTCAGGCTATAAGTTCCGAATGGTTTTCTAAAGATGGTGGGGGTAGCTTGCATGGCGAACAACGCGCTGAATTTATTAAAAGACGTCTTTATGCTAGAGGTGCTCAACCTGTAGAAAAGTACAAAAACGAATTAGCAGTAAATGGAGATATTTCTTACTTGAATTTAGATTGGACTCCTGTTCCTATAATACCAAAATACGTAGATGTTGTTGTAAATGGTATAGGTAGTAGGCTGCAATCTGTAAAAGTAGAGTCAATAGACGACGTGTCGGCCATGAAAAGACAGCTTCATAAGAACCAAATGGAGGCTGATATGCTTGGAAAAGAAATGCTAACTAACCTGAAAGATAAAACAGGTATAGATGCATTTAATTTTAACCAAGAGGATGTACCAGACAGTGAAGAAGAATTGTCTTTATACATGAGTTTAAAATATAAAGATAAAATAGAGGTAGCAGAAGAAATTGCTATCGAAACTATTTTAAATATAAATAACTACGATGAGACTAAAAGACGAGTAGATGAAGATAACGTCGTACTCGGGGTTTCATGTGTTAAACATAGTTTTGATATACATGACGGAGTTCGTATTGAATACGTAGACCCTGAAAACTGGATATATTCTCCAACAGAAGACCCTTATTTTAAAGATTGTTATTACTTTGGGGAGGTAAAATCAGTTCATGTTAGTGAATTAAAAAAGATAAATCCAGGCTTATCTCAAGAAGAAATAAAAACAATATCTAAATTATCTAGCAAATACAACGGCTATGGAGACTATAGGGGTTCGGGTGTTCGAAACTCATTGGATGACGGATTAATTACTCTTTTATATTTTTCTTATAAAACGGACAGCAATATAGTATATAAGGTAAAAACCAAAGAAAATGGAGGCCAGAAACCAATCGAGAAAGATGATTCTTTCAATCCTCCAGAATCAGAAGACATGAGATTCATAAAAATGTCAAGAAGAATCGATGTTTGGTATGAAGGTGTTATGGTTTTAGGAACAGACACTTTATTGAAATGGGATTTAATGACAAACATGGTTCGTCCAAAATCTGCTTTTCAAAAAGCTATTCCTCCATATTTAGCTTCAGCTATAAAGCTTTCTAAAGGAAATATTGATTCTTTAGTTAAAAGAATGATTCCTTTTGCAGACCAAATACAATTAACTCATTTAAAGCTACAGCAAGTTGTGTCAAAAATGATTCCCGATGGAGTGTTTATTGATGCAGACGGCCTTAATAGTGTAGATTTAGGTAATGGTGCATCATATAATCCTGCTGAAGCATTATCTATGTATTTTCAAACAGGTAGTGTGGTTGGGAGGAGCTATACTGAAGACGGTGAATTTAACAATGCCAGAGTGCCAATACAAGAGTTAACAAGTAGTGGTTCTAATGCTAAAATAGCAAGTTTAATTAATATGTATAATTACCAATTAAACATGATTAGAGCTGTTACAGGTATAAATGAAGCAAGAGATGGAACTACTCCTGATAAATACTCTTTAGTTGGGATACAGAAGTTGGCAGCTAATAACAGTAACACAGCCACTAGGCATATTATTGAGTCGGGACTTTACATTACAAAAAGAGTTGCTCAATCTGCTTCTTACAGGATTTCTGATATATTAATGTATTCAGATTTTGCTGAAGATTTCGCTAAAATGATTGGCAAAAATAATTTAGAAATTATCACAGAAATAATGGGTCTTCATTTACACGACTTTAGCGTTTTTATTGAAATAGAGCCAGATTCTGAAGAAAAAGCAATACTAGAGCAAAACATACAACAAGCTATAAACGCGAAGTTAATGGATGTTGATGATGGTATAGATGTAAGAGCTATAAAAAACACAACATTAGCAAATACATTATTAAAAGTTAAAAAAGCTAAAAGGCAAAAAGAAAATCAAAAAATATCTCAAGCAAATATTGATTATCAGACACAGGCCAATATTAAATCGTCTGAATCAGCTTCTCAAGGCCGCATTAAAGAGGAGCAATTAAAAACTCAAATGATGTCTGAGATTGAAAAAGTTAAGTCGCAATTTGAGTTGCAAAAAATGAATCTAAATAAAGATATTCAAAAAGAAATTCTTCAATTAAAACATCAATTTGATTTAGAGTTACGTGAAATTGACAGCAAAGGGCAGCGAGATAATGAGAAATATAGAGAGGACAGAAAAGACGACAGGACTGATAAGCAAGCGACTCAACAAGGTGAGCTTATATATCAAAGAAAAAAAGGAACTCCACCAAAAAACTTTTCAAAAAATACTGAAGAAGAAGATATTATAGACAACATAATAAACCTTTCTGATGATTTTTAACAAGGCGTAAATAGTGTAATGTTTTTTTATTTAGCTTTGCATTATATAATTTAATTTAATTTACTATGGAAAACACAAGCACTGATGCAGATTACGTTGTTGATTTGTCTAAAGCTCCTGAAGGAGTAGAACCAAAGGCAGAACCAAAGGCAGAACCAAAGGCAGAGCCATCGGTAGAGCCGAAGGCAGAACCAAAAGAGGAGCCGAAGGTAGAACCAAAAGCGGAGCCGAAAGAGGAGCCGAAGGCAGAAGACAAGAAAACTAAAGAAGAAGTGATAGCTTCTTTTTTAACAGACAAATATAATATAGGTATTGATGAACTTGGAGACGTTCTTAAAAATAAAGATAAAAAACCTCAAGAGCTTCCAAAAGAAGTTGAACAGTATTTGAAATATAATTCTGAAACCAATAGAGGATTAAGAGACTTCGTTAAAGCTAACGAGGATTTTAGTGATTATACAGAAAGAACATTAATGTTTAATTACTACAAAGAATCTAATCCTGAGTTTGATGATGAAGACGTGAATTATATGATGTCTAAAAAGTTTGATGTTAATCCTGATGATGATACAGAAGACGATATTAGAAGAAAAAATCTTGAGAAAAAACAAGAGCTACATAAAGCTAAACAGCATTTTGAGCAAATAAAAAGTAAGTATAACGCTCCACTTGAGTCAAGTGTAGAAAACTTACCAGAATCTGCACAAAAAGCCATTAAGTTTTATCAGCAATATAATGATGAAAAAGCTAAAGAGCAGCAAGTAGTTAACAATCAAAGAAAAATCTTTGAAGAAAAAACTACTAATTTTTTTAATCAAGAATTCAAAGGTTTTGAATTTGATTTAGGAGAGAAAAAAATAAGCTATGAGCCTAAAGATGTAAATAGTGTTATTCAAAATCAAAGTGATTTGAATAATTTTATTAAATCATTTTTAGACGAAAAAGGCTCTTTAAAAGATGCTAAAAAATATCATACTGCTTTACACATGGCTATGAATCCAGAATCTTATGCTAAGTTCTTTTATGAACAAGGAAGAGCAGATTCAGTAGATTCAATAGTCAAAAAAGGTAAAAATATAGATATGGCAATTAGAACTAAAGTGGATTCATCGAAAACAGGCACTAAATTTACAGTCTTAAAAGACAATAAAAGTGGATTTGGAAATAGCCTAAAAATAAAAAGATAATAACGCTTAAAAATTAAAAAAATGGCACAAACTATTAATTTTGACGGAGGTAACCCATCTAATATAGGTGGGTCTACTTCATTAACGCCTGCGGCTGGAAAAAACTTACAGAACAGTAATTATTTAACCAACGCAGATTACACATTTGCTCAGCAGTATTTGCCTGAGTTATATGAAGAAGAATTCGAAAGATACGGAAATCGTACCGTAGCTTCATTTTTAAGAATGGTAGGAGCTGAAATTCCTTCTAGTTCTGATTTAATTAAATGGAGTGAGCAAGGAAGATTACACGTACAAGCTAGTGGTACTGTTACTGACGCAGATACTATTGCTGTAACAGGTCATAGTTTTAGAACGAATCAGACAGTAATTATTTCAACTGCTGCTGGAGCTCAGGCTAAAGCGCTGATTACAGATGCTTCTGCGACAGACTCTATTGAGGTTGCTACATATGCAACTCTTAATTTAGTTGACACGGCTTCTTCTGCAGACGGTACAGGCCCATTTGATGCTGCAGATGCAGTTACACTTTTTGTGTATGGTTCTGAGTTTAGAAAAGGAACAAACGGAATGGTTGGTTCTTTAGAAGCTGATTTTGAATCAAAAGAAAACAATCCAATCATCATCAAAGATAAATACGAAGTTTCAGGTTCTGAAATGGCTCACGTAGGGTGGGTTAACGTAACAACTGAAGGTGGAGATTCAGGATTCTTATGGTACTTAAAATCTTCAGGAGAAACTCGTTTACGTTTTGAAGATTACCTTGAAACATCAATGGTTGAAGGCGAGCCTGCTGCTGCTGGTTCTGGTGTTGCTGCATTATCTGCTGATTACAAAGGAACAAAAGGTTTCTTTTATGAAGTAGAAAACGGAGGAACAGTTACTTCGGGTACTATCGATGATAGAACAGATTTGGAAGATATAGCTAAAGTTCTTGACAAAGAAGGCTCTATCCAAGAAAATGTAATTTTCAACAACCGTGCTACAGGATTTGATGTAGACAGAGTGTTAGCTGCACAAAACAACTCAGGAGCTTCAACTGCTTCTTATGGATTGTTTGACAATGATGAAGATATGGCTTTAAACTTAGGGTTTACAGGATTCCGTATTGGATATGACTTTTATAAGTCTGATTGGAAATACTTAAACGATGCTACTACTCGTGGTAACATTGGAGGTATTGATGGAGTGGTTGTGCCAGCAGGTACTACTACTGTATATGACCAAGTGTTAGGTGAAAACGCAAAGCGTCCATTCTTACACGTACGTTATAGAGTGTCTCCAACGGAAGACAGAAAGTACAAGTCTTGGGTAACTGGTTCTGCAGGTGGTGCATCAACTAGCGACAAAGATGCAATGGAAGTTCATTTCTTATCAGAAAGAGCTCTTTGTACTATGGGAGTAAACAACTTCATTATCATGAAGTAGTTATAAATTAAAATAGGCGGCAGAAACCCTAGAAGGGATGCCGTCTATTTTTTTATATTTTTTATCAATTTAATTTAATTATAATAAAATGGCAACAAGAAAAAAAACTACACCTTCATTTGGCTATGAAGGAATTTTACCAAACTTACAAGAAAAAGATAGAGTATTTATTTTAAAAGGTAATGCGACACCAATCAGAAAAATGATTGCTGTAAAGCATACATCTAGAAAGCCTCTTATCTATAAAGACGGCAGAGTTACAAGAGCTATCCGATATTCCAATAATCAATTAACACCATTTGTAGACGAGCAACGAGGAGCTGTGACTCTTGAGCCAATTACTTTTTTAGATGGAAAGTTAATTGTTCCATCTTGGAACATTAATTTGCAAAAATTTATTTTTATTCATCCTAAATATAACGTTGAGTTTTTTGAATTAGACAAAGAGCAAAATGCTAATGTGGAGGTTCAAGATTTATATTCATCTTTAGACGCTCAAATAGCAGCAAAAGATTTAGATATAAATGACCTAGAAGCAATAGCAAGAGTTGTAAAAAAAGGCGTTGTTTCAGGAATGACCTCTTCTGAATTAAGAAGAGACATGATTATTTGGGCTAAAAATAATCCGTCAGAGTTTATGGATTTGTGTAATGATGAGAATTTAAAATTACGAAATTTAGCAGTAAGGTCTGTTGAAATGGGTATATTACATGTGAAACAGGACGGAAGAACTGTTGTTTGGACTGAAGATAAATCGAATAAGATTATGGTTGCTCCATACGGTGAAAATGTTTATAGCGCATTAGCTATGTTCTTTAAAACTGATGAAGGATTAGATGTTTTACAAAATATTACGAATCGTTTGTAAATAAAACGTGAAAGGGGGAAAGGGAGGTTGCATTTTGTGACCTCTTTTTTTTTGTACTTTTGTTCAAAATATACATTATGATAAACAGCGTTAGAAATACAGTAATGTTTTTGTTAAATAAAGACAACAGAGGGTATCTTAGCCCTAGTGAGTACAATTATTTTGCAAAGACAGCTCAGTTAGAGATTTTCGAATCGTACTTTATGGAGCATGCAAGAGCTGTTGCGATGCAAAATAAGAGAAAAAAATCTTTAAATTACGGGGACACTGTTGACCATATAGAAAACAAAATAGATAAGTTTTATAAACAAGACATTCTTATTTATAATGATGTTGCTAATCCGTCACCAGGACAACAACAAGATTTTTTTGATTTACCTACTGATTTGTATAAATTAATTAATATTACCTACGGAGGAGGTTTTGGTACAAGCACAATTACTGGAGGAGGAAAGGTAATAAGCCCTGTAAGCCCACGTTCATTTGATATGATTGTGAACAGTAATTATACTGCTCCATCGGTTACAAATCCGATATATGTTAGAAAGGGTGATAGTGTTTATGTTAGGCCGTTATCGATAGTAGATGCTGTGAATGCTAATTACTACAGAAAACCTGTTGACCCAAATTGGTCATACAACACTATTAATGGAGACCCTGTATACAACGCAACAAACTCCACTGACTTTGAAGTTTCAGCGGAAGATGAGGTTGATTTAATTATAAAAATATGTAAATATGCAGGACTAAGCATAAGAGAAGCTGAGGTTGTAGCGGTGGCTGAAAAACAAGAACAAGTTGAATTCACTAAAGAAAACATATAAGATATGCCAATTATAGGAAGAAGTATAGACCAAAAACAATACTATCAAAATGATGGTGTAAATCCAACAAATGAAAACTGGGGAACCTATCAGTATTTATTGTTGCAAGACGTAGTTAATAACTTCCTGTTAATGTATGTGGGTGATGATAAGGTTATTAATAAACTACATAAGAGTGAAGTTATTTTTCATGCTAAAAGAGGGCTTCAAGAGTTGCATTATGATGCATTGAGAGAAATAAAAGGGTTTGAAGCTCAAGTTCCAGAAACTTTGAAAATGCATTTACCTCATGATTTTGTTAACTGCTCAAAAGTTTCTAAAGTAGGAGCTGATGGTAAAACATATACTATTTCTCAAAACTTTAATTCAGCTACTCCTATTAGTTATTTGCAAGACAATTCTGCTCAAAAGAATTTACTCATCGACAGCAACGATGAAGCTATTACTGGAACTCCTGTAATTGAGACAAATTGGAGTAATCAATCAAGTAAGCAAACAGAGGAACCAAATAGAAGTTCATTAGGTCAAAGATTTGGTATGGACACTGCAGGTGCGAATAACAACGGAACCTATCTTTTAGATAAAGACCAAGGATTTATTTTGTTTAGTTCTAATTTAGCTGAAGAAAATATTATTATAGAGTATGTTTCTGATGGAATGTACGCCTTGTCTGATAGTGAAATTAAAATACACAAGTTAGCAGAAACATTTATTTATGATTATATTGTATCAAATGTTTTGAAGCAAAAATACGGCGTCAACGAATATGCTGTTCGTAGAGCAATGAAGACAGCTTCAGCTTCTCTTAGAAATGCAAAAATAAGGCTAAATAACATAAAGTTAAATGAATTGACTCAGATACTAAGAGGTCGAGATAAGTGGATAAAATAGAATGAAAATTAAAAATTTATTTTCAAGTGGTAAAATGAATAAGGATATTGATGAGCGCCTTATTCAAGACGGCCAATACATTGATGCATTAAACGTTAGGGTTGTAAACACTTCTGGTGGTGATGCTGGCTCATTAGAAAACGAGAAAGGAAATGTTTTGCTAACTAATGTTGATGTTGGAACAGGGGCTATTACAATAGGTTCTGTTGCAGATGAATCAGATGAAAAATTGTATTGGTGTGTAGTAAATGACTTAGGTCATTCCTATATATTCGAATATGACGAGGAAAAGGGAGTAACAACAACTATTTTACAAGACGAAAGAGTAGGTGGTAATCAGGTTTTAAATTTTAGCAAAGATTATAAAATAACGGGTATTAACGTTGTATATAATAAATCCAAAAAAACAAAGCTATTGTTGATATCTGACGGTTTTAATCAGCCTAGAATGATTGATATACAAAGAGCTAAATCTTATGGTTTGAATGGGTTTGAGGAAGATGATATTTCTTTATACAAAAAACCGCCTAGATTCGCTCCATCAATAACTCCATTTAACACGGCTTTTACAAATGAAAATGCAGTTAAAGAAAACTTTTTTTCATTTGCATTTCGTTATCGATATTTAGATGGAGGGTATTCAGCAGCTTCTGCTTTTACATATTTTCAGTTCACTCCTAAATATTTTTCTATTGACTATACTGCCATGGAAAACGAAGGCATGGAAAATATATTCAACGGCTACAGAATATCTTACAATAGCGGAGACAAAAGAGTTACTGATGTTCAGTTGTTGTTTAAGTATTCTA
>Ga0206131_10004866_pt1 | contig 14463 bp, 13 predicted proteins | sample Helgoland_Spring_FD_148636 | JGI IMG/M metagenome (GOLD analysis project Ga0206131, IMG submission 148636) | Pelagic subsurface seawater microbial communities from Kabeltonne, Helgoland, North Sea - Helgoland_Spring_Bloom_20160517_1 | ecosystem: Environmental > Aquatic > Marine > Epipelagic ...
AATTCCATTATCTAATGTTTTATCAAATAACTCATGTTTTTGATTGATATAATTTTTCCATATATTAGTGATGTTTGGGTATTTGTCTCGTTTTGATTCTAACAATTTATTAAACTTGTCTATTTTATTGTCCATTAAAAATAATCTATTTTTTTATTTAAGTATTAAAAATACATTATTAACTTACATATAAATGAAGTATTTATCATCAAAATTTGAAGATTATATTAATGAATGTGGGGAAAATAATTTACATGAAAAAATGGCTCCGTTATTCGAAAGTATGAGTAATACAATCCGAAATCAAAATAATTTAATATTTTACGGACCGTCTGGTATAGGTAAATACACACAAGTTTTAAACTATATTAAGAAATTTAGTCCTACAAATTTAAAATTTGAAAGAAAAATTAATTTTAATTTCAATAATAAAAAGCAATATATTTTTAAAGTAAGCGATATTCATTTTGAAATAGATATGGCATTATTAGGATGTCATTCAAAATTGTTATTCAATGATTTTTACTATCATATTTTGGATATTTTGTCAACAAGAACAAATGGATCTGGTATAATTGTGTGTAAAAACTTTCATTACATACATGGTGAATTATTGGATATATTTTATAGTTATATGCAGTCCTTACATCATAAGAATTTAAATGTTACATATATTTTGATCACTGAAAATATTAGCTTTATACCTAGAAACATACTTAATAGATGTCAGGTAGTAGCATTAAGACGACCGACAAAGGGTGAATATTCTAAAATCACCAGTAAATCGTTAATGATGGAAAAAAATGTAAATACTGTTTCTAATATTAAAAACATAAAATCAAAAATAATACATTTAAATGAAATTAATAATGTTGTTTGTGATAAAATCATAACGAATATAGAGAATTATGAACAAATACATTATTTATCTCTCCGTGATTTATTATATGATATATTTATTTATAATCTAGATATCCATGAATGTTTAAATTACATAGTAAAAACATTAGTTAAAAAAGATTTATTAAAAAATGAGCACATGGAAGACATATTTGTGAAACTTTATAAGTTTTTAAAATTGTATAATAATAATTATAGGCCTATTTATCACTTAGAGAGTTTCATCTTTTATTTATGTATAAAGATACATGGATTGTGTAAGGAGTAATATGAATTATGAGGAAGCTTGTAATATATTAGAAATAAGTCAAAAATATACACCAGACATGGTAAAAAAAGCTTATTTCAGAATGGCATTGAGATACCATCCAGATAAATATAAAGAAGACGATGGAGAAAAATTTCGAAAAGTAAAAGAAGCGTATGACTTTTTATCAGAAGGAAAACATGATTATGTACATATAGACGATAAGGTAAATTATAAAGACCTTATAAAAATGTGTGTTAAATTTTTCTCTCCAGAGACTAATTGGGATAACTTGTTTATGGATACAAGTCTTCATGGAATTTTACAAGATTGTGAAAAGATATCAGTGAAAGTTTTTGAAAAATTAAATAAAGAAAAGGCGAATCAGGTATATGAATTTTTAAGCTATTATAATCGTGTTTTTGGTATTAATGAAGAGTTGTTAGAACAATACAAAGAAATATTACAGAAAAAGAATTTACATGAAAATATCATTATATTAAATCCTTCCTTGGAAGATTTGTTCAATGATAATATTTTTAAATTAGAAATGAAAGATAAAACATTTTATGTGCCTCTGTGGCATCACGAATTACATTTTTCTCTCCATTCAAAAGATCTAATAGTAAAATGTGAACCTGAGTTATCTAAAAACATGTGGATTGATCATAAAAACAATCTATACGTTTGTTTAAAAATAAAACCAGAAGAAGTTTTACAAGATGGGTTTTACACTTTTACAATTGGAGAGAAAAATTTAAAAATAGACGGAAGAGATATTAAGCTTATAAAAGAAAAACAAGTCGTTATTTTGTTTAATCAAGGATTGTTGCGTATAAATGAAGAACATATGTATGATGATAGTTTACGTAGTGATATACATGTAGAAATAATGTTGGTTTAATAAAATTATCTATCCAATATACTAATGTGAGTGATTATAATATGATAAAATATAGTATTATATTATAATGGATATTCCTATAGATTGGAATTTAGTAGATTCAGATGTAAAGGAGTTTAGTTTTAAAGGCGAAAAAAAACAAGCCAAGGTTGTAAGCGTTTATGACGGAGATACAATAAAAGTTGTATTTGAAGTATTGGGTAAATTATATAAATTTAATTGTCGTATTCAGCATGTAGATACGCCAGAAATTAGAACTCGTAACAAAAAAGAAAAAGAATATGGTTTAAAAGTAAGAGATGAGTTGCGTAAAAAAATAATGAATTCAGTAGTTACAATTGTATGTGATGATTTTGATAAATATGGTAGATTGCTAATCGATATTGATATTGAAGACGAATTAATAAGCGAATGGTTAATTAAAAACGATTATGCATTTAGATATGACGGTGGAACCAAAAAAAGCTGGAGCGAGTATTTAGAATATAATATTGAATAAACAATGCTATAAAAAATCATAAAATATTATAATGTATTAATCAATATTAAAATATTATATAAATATATAAATGGAATCAAAAGATGATCATCCGGGATGGAAAGAAAGTAAACGATGTAATAATTGGGTTTCTACACCTAGACATCCTAATAATCCTACTTATTCTAACAAAACTAGATTTTTAGTAATAACATTAGGAGCGACTGGAAGTGGCAAATCTAGTATGGCAACAGAATTAATGAATTATGCTGGAAAAATTAATTCTTCCGGAACAAGAGCAAAATGGCAAACAAAAGTTTTAGACGAATATGTGGAAGAATCACATCAATATAAAGAGGCTATGGATACAGTAATAGATAATTTAAGACGAAAAATAGAATCCAATGGTGGAGATTTAATGGAAGAATTAAATCGACTAGATGCGTGTAAACTTTATAATGAACCATGGTTTACTTTTGCGAAAGAATGTACACAAACTTATTTTGATGTTAGAAAAGCTACAGGCGCAGTAAATAAATTTAATACAGCTTTTCAAGAATCATTAGGACAAGGAAAAAATATTTTATTTGAAATTACAGGTAGAAACATACTTACTACTATAGAAGCATTAAATGCTATTACTACATATACAAATGATTGTGAAAAATATAATTACGTTGTATTGGCTGGTTATAATATAGTTGATTTATATTCTTTACAAAATAGAAATATAGGTAGATTTATAAGCGCATTTAAAAATTATCTAAATGGAGTACAAGGATCGCGTCCTCCTCGTTTACCATGGGTGGGTTGTTTTTTCCCTACAAATCCCGGTTTAGCTTTCTGTAAAGCTTTATCAGATATTAAACAAAATATATTAAAAATTATTCAAAATTGTGGTTATTTTCATACAGGCAAACGAGGTGGGTCTTTTCAAAGATTTGATGCTGGAAGAACATGTCTTTATGATAAAGTCGATAGTTTTGCTGAAAATAAAAGATCTGATCACCATGGCAACGGAATGGCAGTAGATATTTTGTTTGTGTTTAACAATATTTATAGAGATATTAAACTTATAGCAAAAGTCCCTTTATCTGATAGAAGTAAACATTTAGTTAATTTTACTATAACTCCGCGCGTATATCCTAATAAACAAGATATTCAAAAACTAGTAAAAGTAATAAGTAGTTATGGACCGAAAGAAAATGAAGACCCTGAAAAATTTATTGATGTTTGTGGAGAAGGTCTCCCTGTATTATCTAAATTTGATAGTAAAATACCAAATATTGTTCAACAAAACTTTAAATCATTCAGAAGTATTTTGGCACAACGAGATGCGACGGGAAGCAAACAAGGAGGTGGGAGACGTAGAAAACGAAAATCTCGTAGAAAATATAAATCTCGTAGAAAATATAAATCTCGTAGAAAATATAAATCTCGTAGAAAACATAAATCTCGTAGAAAACGAAAATCTCGTAGAAAATAAAGCTTAAAGTATTTGAATTATAAAACATAAAAAAATTTTATAATTCACATAACTATTTAATTAGATAATATGCTTATGCGTCACTCTTCTTCTTACGTCGAACAACTTTCTTCTTCTTAGGCTTAGGAGTAGGTGACTTTTCCTCTTCCTCCTCTTCTTCCTCATCATCCTCTGACTCAACCTTACTTCCTCCTGAATCAAATGTTGGCTGATACTCATCAACATCTTCTGTTTGCTCCTTATCCTTTTGTTCGAGAGCATCCAAAAGCTCATCATCATCACTATCATCCGGGACATGACAAGTTCCACTTCCTACTAGACGAGTAGGCGGACGAGCATTAATCTGAACTAGTTGCCATGTAACTCCGCACTTGCCACCTGCGAACCACATTCCACCGCAACGAATCAGACCCTTTACGTGTGAAGCCTTAGGAACAAAATCCCTAGGAGTAGTATCACTTGATTGGTCAGTTGCCTTATTACCCTCATGTCCCTGACCATACTTAGGTGGAAGATACAGTGCCTTACGATCCATATTATAAATCTCACAATTGTATCGACCCTCCCAGAAAGGAACCTTTACCTTTAGAGTTGGATTCCTACTGTGGTCAGGATCGCCTGTTTCCTTATCCTTAGGATACTTAAGAATAGGATACATTAGAACATCTACCGCATCCCTAGAAAGCTTACTCTTACCGAACCATTTCTTAGCATTCTTTACACAATCATCCGCAATCTTTTCTTGAAACTCCTTCATTGCATCTAGAAACTTGTTCTGAGAAGCACTCTTTTGAGGATCGAACTGTAGTGCCATATCATACTTAACACTACCGGTTTGCTCATCAACCCATTCATTAATACCCCATGTAAGCATGAGAGGGACGGACAAAACAATAGGTTGTCCATTTAGTCGTAGATTGACACTCTTGCCGCCACGCTTATTAGTAACAGGGTCATCATAAGTGACCTTAGATGGAGTAAACTCCTTTGCTTTAACGATCAATGTTTGTGCGTTGCTCATTTCTGATATAGTTTAATATTCTTATTTATTTTTTAAATCAATTTTATAATCTATTTTAAAAGTTTTTGAATAATACGGCTTTACTAACTATACATGCTTACTAACTATACATACTAGTATATAGTATGTATTGTTACATATTAATCGTGTCCCATTCCTGGTGGATATATAGGAGGCTTCCTTATAGGCCTGGTTATATTAGTAGTGTCTTGTGTAGGCGGAGGTGGTGTACCAGGAATTTCTATGTCCTCTTGTTTTTTTTCTTCTTTATCGGTGTCGTCTAGTCTTTTTATTAATTTTTTTATAGTAGGGTTATTTTCTCCATTTGGCATAGATTTTGATTGTCTAATAAGGTCTTCTCTTACTGTTTGTCTTACATGACGATTTATGGGAACATTTTGCCGAGTTAAAGATTTATTTATAGCATTTACTTTTCTAACTTTTTTAACACTCTTTTTCCATCGCGCACCTTTGGTATATTCGGTCTTTTTTTTGTAAATTCCTATGGATTTTTTTCTTTCTATATCTCGTAATTTAGCTTTTTCCATATTGTCTAGCGTGTGACTTATTATTTCATTTTTATCATTATGTTTATCTCTATTTTTATCATCTGAATTTGTTTCATCTGGTTCGGGATTTGTTTTTCTTAAAATATCATGGCATTTCTTTTTTTCTATACAGTATTTTACTAATCTATATGTTCCATATAAAGACACTAAGCTTACAATTACAGACAATATTATAGTTATATGAATAAGAGACGTATCTTGTTTTATCATATTTAAACTTGAATTACTAGACGTTTGATTATTGTCGAAATTTTCATTAGGTTCATTTATATTTTTATTATCTATTGGCATTTTTGTAGTTTCTGAATTAGATGAAGGAGAAGGTGTCATAATTGTCGGTGATTGAAAATTTATATCAGGTGACGGTGCTATTGTGGTAGAGGAGGGTGTTGTCTCGGAAAAGTTGTCGAACGGTGCATTATTTATATAAGACGGACTAGGAGATGTTAAGTTTAAAGTTTTTTTTGTGGATGAAATTGTTAGAGTTTTAGTAAGGTTTGTTTCAGATGAGTTGGAGAGATAAATAAAATGGGTATTATTTGTAGAATTTAATAATGTAGAATTTGATATATTAAAAGGAGGTATATTTTTAAATAAACCATTAGTATGATTTTTAATATGATCGTGAATAATTGGAGGATTAATAGGTAAATTATATGTAGGTGTTTCAACACATGCGTAGATTTTCATAGAATAAAGAGGGACATTATTAATAGTATTCGTGGTTTCCCATAATTTATTACAGGTAGATGTATCTGTACCCATTGCTAAATAAAAAAAATGAATGAATGTAAAAAATAATATAGATTTCATTACATTTTATTAGGGGATTTCTTAAAGTTATTTTTACTAATTAGTTTTTTACCTAGATAATTAATAAAATTTATCAAAAGATAATAAAAAATAATCAATTATTATATATATATGATTTCTGATACTAAGAAAAAAGCAAACCGAATCAAAAAAAATAAAAAAATAAAACTAAAAGATTCCGATAAAAATTTAAAATTAACCCCAAAATCATTTTTACATAAAGATTTATTTAAACGTAGGAGCGTCCCTCTTTTGAAAAAAAGAAAAAAAGTTTCCGATGATGATTTTTTCATTCCAGACTATATTGAGTATAGTTTATTAACAAAAAATAATTATAATGTCAAACAATTGAGAAGTATATGTAGATATTATAAACAAAAAATTGGTGGAAATAAACCTCAGTTAATTGCTTTAATTTACAACTATTTAAAATTTTCTTATTTTTCTATAAAAATACAAAAAATAATGAGAGGTAATTTAGTTAGAAGTATTAATAGATTACGTGGTCCTGCGTGGCTAGATAAAACAAAATGTGTAAATGATACTGATTTTTATACATTAGATGATTTGACAGACGTTCCAGACAACCAATTTATTAGTTTTAAAGACTCAAACAATTTTATTTATGGATTTGATATATGTTCGCTTTATAATATGATTGCTATAGAAAAATGCACAAAAAATCCTTACAACAGAGAAGAATTACCAAAAAAATTATTAGAAAATATACTAAAATTAGTAAAATTAAGTAAAATAAGTAATAATCCAATTAATATAGTTATAGAAGATGGTGTCGATGAACTTTCATTAACAAAACAACGAGAATTAAGAGCAATGTCTATATTTCAAAAAATAGATGAACATGGTTTTATTACTGATGCCAGTTGGTTTTTAAATTTAAATAGACACAGATTGCGTGGATTTTTACGAGAACTAATAGATGTTTGGAATTATAGAGCCCAAATAAGCAATGAAACAAAATTAAAAATAAATCCAGGACATGGAAATCCATTTTGGAATATTAATATCACAGTTTTACTTTCAAAACCGTTTGAAGTTCTACAAAATAGGATATTAGATATTATAGAAACATTTATAACAAAAGGAGAAGAAGAGGGACGCGCATTAGGAACCTATTACGTACTAGGCACGCTTACAATAGTAAGTCATACTGCTGCAAATTCATTACCATGGTTGTATGAGTCTTTTATTCCTAATTTGTAATTTATTTATTGTTGTAACTGCTTATTATGCTGTCATAACCGTCAATAATAAATATTTCTCTGAAAGGACTTAAAAACGACTTAATAATATAGTTCATAAGATGCCAAAGAAAGGTTCATCCAAAAAGACTAAGACTGCCGCTAAGGCTAAAACTGTTGATACCCCTGTTGATGCCCCAGTGGCTGAGACTGCTCCTGTTGCCCCAAAAACTGTTGAGGCAGCACCTGTCCCTACTCTAGGAGACCAATTTACTGCGTTGCTCGCACAGCTTACCTCGTTGCGTTCTCAGCTTACTAGTGTGACTTCTCAGGTCCGCACTCTTTCTAAGCGCGCCGACCGCGAGCTTAAGCAGGCACAGAAGGCTGGTCGCAAGCGTCGCAAGGCAGGAAATCGTGCCCCTAGTGGGTTTGTAAAGCCAACCAAGATCAGTGTTGAGCTTGCTACTTTCCTCGGAAAGGCAAAGGGAACTGAGATGGCTCGCACTGAGGTTACTCGTGAGATTAACTCTTACATCCGTGCGCACAAGCTTCAGGATCCTGCGAATGGTCGTCGCATCCTTGCTGATGCTAAGCTCCGTAAACTTCTTAAGCTTAAGAAAGATGACGAGCTTACCTACTTTAACCTCCAGCGTTACATGAGTCCTCATTTCGCTAAGGCAGTTAAGAAGGTGACTACTGCTTAATTTAAATCTAACAATAAACTATTAGAATGGTGAATAAATAATGATTAAAAAATTTAATTATTATTTCAATAATTCAAATACTTATATAATTTATTATTTTATTTCTAATTGAACTTTTATACCTTTATGATCTGTTGCTTTATGTGATCCAAAAATTAATGCATTTTTAATTTTTACATCTTTCCCTTTCACCCATACAAAATCAATACATTTTATAGGTTTATCACTAGGATATGTATGTAAATCTTCTCCGGCAAAATCATTTACACAACTTTTAAATTCGTTATTTTTTAAATATGTTGATACATTACTATCAGGAGTATCATTAAAATCTCCTGCCAAAATAATTATATCGTCATCTTGACAAAATTTTATTATTTCTTGAATTTCTTTTAATCGTTTATCCTTTTTATTTTCCCCCGGACTAAGATGAACATTTACAAACATGACATTTTTTGAATTATATATAAATTTACTATACTGGACCATTCTATTCCCTATCAACTTGCTTTTAACAACGCAATTAATTTTTTTATTAAGTATAGTAATCATACCGAAAAAGAACCATGTACCCGCAAATATAATAGGACATAATACAAATATACATAAACAAATATAAGGATGATTAAAATAAAGTTGTTTTATATATTCTCCAAAATTAGAATAAACCCAACAACAACAAAATAAAAGGGTATTCATTAAATATTCCATAGTTTTTTCAATATACTTTCTATATTTTGGGAAATTTTCATGAATAAAACGATAAAAATAATTTCTCTCCAAAAATGTATTATCAAAATAATTTATATTTGTATTTTTTAAAAATTTATAAATATCTGTAACAGCATCAGAAAAAGGTAAAGTTGCTTCCTGTAATGCAATTAAATCACAATTAGCTACTTCTTTTTCTAAAATCTGGTTTATATAAACAACTCTTTCATTCCATGAATCATGAATAAAATTAATATTCCATGTTAATATTGTTAAATCCATCCTATATTTAAAAAATTTTTTAAAATTTTATAATTATACGAATATAAATCTATCTTTATGTAAAATACTAAATAAATTTTCTTTATCCACAGAACCTAAACGTAAAGTAAAATATTTATAATTATTTAATTCTTTATTAATATCGTTATACAATAACATAGCATTCGCTATATCATATGATTGATCAATCGTTATTGTTTTATTATTTAAAAGCCAATCATTAAATGAAGAATTAACTTTTTGATTTTTTCTATATCTTTTATATAATTTTAAATAGTTAAATATATTTTTATTTGTTTTATAGTAATCATTACCGGATATTACGCACAAATATTGAAAGTCTTTTAATGTAATTTCTAATTTTTCTAATATCTTGTTTAAATCATATGATAAATAACTATGGTTTGATAAACTAATGTATCTTAAAACATTTGGACATCCTAAAGCAAATAGATCCATATCTTCAGTTAATACTGCATATACTTTTTTCTTAAGGACAAGAGAAGCACATAATCTATCTGCTTCGCCGTGAGCAACCATATATTTCATGCCATAAAAGTCAATAAGATTTTGTATATCTGTTATATCTTCATATGTGATATATGTCATTTTTCTTTTTATTTGTTGTAAGCTTTCCTCTTCTTCTTTAGTAGGTTTATTTCCACACATTTCCTTTAATTTATAGTATTGTTCTTTGGCTTTTTTCCGTTCTGTTTTTCTTTTTGAGATTTCTTCCCTCTTTTCTTCAGGAGGTTTTCCGTCAAATACAAAAAGTGGCGTTATATTATAATATTTAAATAAAGTACACATTAAGTAAAATTTTTCTATCAACGCGTCTTGTGATTTAAATCTGTATAGATAAATCATAGAATCTATACAGATCTTTTTTCCAAATAAATCTCCCATATGGTGTTTTTCGACAATATCAGAGCAATATGCTTTGAGTAAACTTGAAAGTAGCTTTACACCCATTTGTTAAATTAAAGGTTAATAACGGTATTAATACAAAATCAATTTTTATAATAGCTCGCAAATTGTCATTCTTGTAGTATTTGTAACAAAACTCTTATTTGGTTTTACATAAGATCCTCTCATTTTAAGATATAAAACTTCCATGTCTTTTATACTTTTAATCATAATTTTATCATTGTAATATTTTTTTATAAATTTACCGAGTTTTTTTAGAGTTATAGGATTTTTATCAAAATTTACTATGTTTGGGTTGTTTTCCATACACCATTTTAAAAATTTATCACCATGATATAGTAAAACACATTTCAATACATAGTAGGGAAACACATTTGTTTCTTCTTTATATAAAACTTTTTTAAAGCTTCTACTTACATCGTCATCGTCTATTAAGTTAGTGTAACGTAATCCCATATGATTTAACATTTTTACACATTGAAATAAAGAAAATATTTTTTCAAACTGAATACAAAATTGCACAAACAATAAATATGTTTCTAAATCTTCTTTACTATCTAGTAATGAATAGCTAGAAAAACAACAATGTATTATAGTTGCCCAAAATTCCGAATAAGCTTCTGATATTTCAAAATCACTATTAATATCGTATAAAGATTTTATATCGGTTTTTAGTGATTTATAATTTAATCCTGAAAAATCTAAACACATGCTATGACATAATTCATGTATAAGAACTTTTTTCCATTCTTCCTCTCTAAATATTAATATTTCGCCTTTTTCCTGACAAGCAAATGTAACCGCAGAATTACAATGTCTTGTTCCTAGTGTAGAAATTTGACTTTTTGGTAATTCTTTTTTAATTTTTGTTAGGTATAAATAAACATTTAAACTATCCATGCTGTTTTTTTTAATATATAAACTACATACTCGTATAATTTTTAAGGCTTCTTCAACGATCTTTTCTATTTTTTTTAATCTATTAAAATCACTTTTCAAAAATAATAAAAAAAAAATGTTTATTTTAATATTACCATTTACCCATGTATTCATTTTAAAATATCCTACAGATGTTTCTTCTATATATAATTTCACATTGTTAGGAATATATCCAGAACTCATCAAATGTGTTTTTGGAATATCATTAGGTGTTTTAATATTATGAACATTGCTATTTAAAAAAAGTCTTTTGGAAAGAGTTTTTACATATAAATCAGATGATCTAATATCTTTATAAAATTCTTTTAAAATTTTATCTGTTTGTTTTTGAGAACTGGCTTTTTTTTTATTAGAAAATTTATCAAAAGAATCAACAAAATTTTTCATTAACTTTTCACTATCATCAGTAAAAGACATATTATATATATATATACATACATAATATGATTTCTTTTAATTGTTATTAATTAGTTCTTTTTTTTAAGTCGATCTCTAATTCTCATAGTATCATAAAACACCACAGGTGGAGGACGTTGGTCTTTTGGCTTTCTAGATGCGACATAATGTAACAATTTAGCCTCTTTTGTAGCCAAAAGCACTGCTTTAGCAGTTTCATCTTGTTCATATTTTGCTTGTTGTCCCTTTTCCATAATTCTTTCATTATTTTTATTGTCGAAAAAGTCCTCGTCCATAACAACTTCCTTGGGTCGAAACTTTTTACCAGCAATCTTACCTGTTTTTCCTCCAGCACCTAATGCCTTTTTAGGATCGTCTATAATGTGCGAACCAGAATCTATTGAAAATAACCTATAATATTCTGGATTATTTTTCTTAAATTTATTGGCATGGTAGTAATGTTCAACAGAAGACCATTTTAATCCATCTAATTCAAATAAATGTTGAACTTCGCCATCTCTTTTTGGTTTCATGTAAAAATTTGATAAAGTTTTTCTCCAGTTTTTCATTTTTGCTAATTCATTAAATTCAATAATTTTTTCTGCTGGTATAGTTTCCCCGTTTCCTTTACCAGGGTTTTTATCAGCGGATTTTGAATAAAACATAAATACGATATCGTCAGTAAATAAATTGCCATCTTCGGGAGTGGGTGTAGGGGTCATTTCAACTTTATAGTCCTCTTCTTCTGATTTTTTACGATCAATTTTATCATCATCATCATCATCATCATCCTCTACTTTATTAGATAAATCCAATACTGTTTTTTTTGAAGCTTCGGTAGGAACAATAATAGTTTGACCTATTAATTTTGCAAACTTAGGAATATAATTATAAAGAGATTTACCAGTTCTAGATTTCATACAAGTATCTACAATTAACCGTTTTATACCATAAGGTATTTGATGGAATCTAAAAATATGTCTATCCTTGTAAGTTATTACCTTATAATGATCGCCTGTATGTTCAATCATGATATAATATTTAGGTTTGAAATAATTTTGTTTTTCTATTTCAGGAGGAACCATATCACCACATCTCAATACTTTATTATATTTTCCTTTATTATAAAAATCACTAGATAAAATTATTAATTTAGTGTTTAATAACATTTCTAACGTAGATATAGCCCATACATCTGCCCAAAAATCACACGTTTTTATTTTAGATTTTAAATTATCTACATTTTTAATATTTTTCATCCATTTCCATGTATTTTTATAAACCATTACTTGTGCTAATTCTTTTTTTAACTGTGTAATCTCATCTCGTTTATCTTTATAATCTTCTTTTAATTCCTTAGCTTCTTTTATCATTTTTTTTTGACGTTGTCGATCTTTTTCATCTTTTGCCAATTTAGCTTTTTTATTATAATCGCCTTTTAATTTTTTTAACTCTTCTCTAATCTTTGGGTCTTTTTTTTTTAAATTTTTAAATTCTTGCTCGTAACTATCAAAAAATTCTTTATAATTATCAAATACATCCTGGTCAACAATATCGGATAGTTTAGTTCTAAGAAGATCAACACTGGCATCCACTTCTATAGTTCTATAAGCATCTCTGATCGTATAAAACAAACAGTCCCCTCCTCCATCATTATCCCTTATATTATAATTATTGTTATGCATAAACTGTTCAATCCATTGTGAATCACTTTTTTTTGGTTTTTTAAAATTTTTTCTTTCTTTTTTATCGTCTTTATCTGTTTCTCCTTTTCTTAAAAAATCATCATCGTCAATATATCTTTCGCGATCTTTTTCTATATCTAATTCAACTAATATTGGAGGATTTTTAGATTTTCTTTTTCCTAATTCTTCATCATCATCATTACTTACTTCTTTTTCTAAATCACTTAAATCTTCCATATCATCTTCACTATCAAACTCCACGGATGTTTCATCACCTGAATCTTCATCCGAAACTAAAACTTCATCTTTCATACATTGTTTTAAATAAGCTTTATCAAAAAAAGAATATAATAAAGGCCCGTTTATAAGTGAAATATCTAGATCACCATCTCCGTCCAATAAATTTTCGTATTCTGTACTTTTAAATTCATAAACACCTATTTGGTAAATTTTATCAGATTCATCTACAACTAAGTAAACGGGACAAAAAAGTATTTTATTTTTGATAAAAGTATATTTTACATCACCTAAAGCAATTACAACAGGAATGTTATGCAATACAATTTTAAACATGGAAACATCTCGTCCTTTATCGTTTTCATCAATTAATTTAATTTCTGGATAAGAAACAGATTCGTTTATTTTAGATAATACCATATACTTTAATCTAATATTAAAAATTTACTTAAGTAGTTATCATTATTTATTTCTTCCATGTAAAACCACAAAAGTTTACGCCTTTCAGTTATTTCATAATTAGATAAATCATTTTCATATATCACTATTTCTTCTATTAATTCAGCTTTTTTCTTCTTTCTTTTTAGAATTTGATAATAATCAGCTATTCTATCTAATTGTTTTTTAGTGTAATTTTCATTGTAATCTAATTCAGAAGCATATATATCTCCCATTTGAATTAAATCTCCACTAAACATATTAGACTCTGTTGTATTTTCTATTTTTTGAGATTCAATATTTACCTTTTTTATAAGATCTTCATAGGTTGCACCGTCATCCACTTCATTTTCCTGTTTTTCAATTAATGAATAGGTTAAGTTTTTACTGCTCATTAATTAAATAATACATATTTTGTTTATATTATTATCTCTAATTAATCTTCCAGGTTTTCTTGTATATCCATAAATTTAAATATTACTTTTTGCGAAAATCCAGAGTATTTTTTACTAACCATAGATGAA
>Ga0206131_10004884_pt1 | contig 14432 bp, 11 predicted proteins | sample Helgoland_Spring_FD_148636 | JGI IMG/M metagenome (GOLD analysis project Ga0206131, IMG submission 148636) | Pelagic subsurface seawater microbial communities from Kabeltonne, Helgoland, North Sea - Helgoland_Spring_Bloom_20160517_1 | ecosystem: Environmental > Aquatic > Marine > Epipelagic ...
AGCGTGCGCACTCGCAGTTGCAAGAGGCTGAGCGCGAGCGCGACAGCTTCAAGGCGCAGATCGGTGCCAAGGCGGAGCTCGAGCAGCAGCTGGAAGCGCATGGCCTGCAGAGGACGCAGGATGCGGCCGCCAACGTCGCCGCGCTCTGCAGCGAGAAGCAGCAGTTTGGCGCTAAGCTTCAGGAGGCTCTGGCGCAGCTTCAGGCGCTTGGCGCACAGCGGGGCACGCATGCGGAAACCCTTGCGGCGCTTGTCGGTGAGATTATGGGGGCACAGGGGGAGCTTAAAGCGCTCGGCGTGCAGTTGGCCACGGATGCTCAGGCCTTGGCCGCACTCGGGGCTCCACTGCGCGACAAGCTCGCGGAGGCCGAGCGCCAGCAGCAGGCATTCGCCTGCTGCGCGGCGGCCGATGCCGAAGCACTCGCCGCGCTCGCCGGCGAGAAGCAGCAGACCGACGCAAAGCTCGCGGAGGCCGAGCGCCAGCTGCAGGCATTCGGCGCCAAACAGTCCGTGGATGCCGAAGCACTCGCCGCGCTCGCCGGCGAGAAGCAGCAGACCGACGCAAAGCTCGCGGAGGCCGAGCGCCAGCTGCAGGCATTCGGCGCCAAACAGTCCGTGGATGCCGAAGCACTCGCCGCGCTCGCCGGCGAGAAGCAGCAGACCGACGCAAAGCTCGCGGAGGCCGAGCGCCAGCTGCAGGCATTCGGCGCCAAACAGTCCGTGGATGCCGAAGCACTCGCCGCGCTCGCCGGCGAGAAGCAGCAGACCGACGCCAAGCTCGCGGAGGCCGAGCGCGAGCGTGACATGTTCAAGAGTCGCCTACGAGCGCTTGAAGCTCCAAACGCAGTGCTCTCTTCGAACGTCAGCAAGTGCAGCGGCGGACACGCGGAGCAACGCGAAGGCATAGCCATGGCAGACGGCAAAAAGGAACTCGAGAAGCTGGAGCAGGAACTATTCGACTGTTCGCAGGAGGTCACCTTGAAGAACGCCGTCCTCGCCTCTCAGCGCGAGCAGCTCAAGGCTGGCAGGGTGAACCTGGAGCGCCATCGTGAAGAGTTTCAGCAAGTGGTCGCTGGTATCTCTGCGGCAAAGCAAAAGCAAGCCTCTATCTTCAATGAGATTCCTCAGCGCCTAGGCATCGAGATCCGATCCATTGACGACATTGAAAAGCGTCTAAAGTATCTTGAATCCGAGTTGTCCAAGTACAAGTCCGATCAGTTCAAGTGCAAGATCATGGAGCCGTGGTCGGGCCAGAAGAAAACATTCACCGAGGCGAAAGATAAGCTGGACAGGGCCATGGAAAAGGCGCGCAAGTTGGACGACTTGTACGCGTGCTTAGGCAAAGGTGGCCGCAGCGCTCCCGCGTCTTTGGGGCAGCTGCACAGCGAGCTCAAGGCCGCCCACGACAAGGCCCGCATACTCGACAAGTTGTACGCGAGCTACGCAGAGTGCGGTGGCGCGGCCGGCAAGACGGAGGCGAACGCGCGCAAGGCGCTTCAGGAGACGCGAAAGCGTGCCGGTGTGCTCGCAAAAGTGTGTGCGATGATTGGGAGCAACTGCACGCACGAAAACGTGCAAGTGCATGTGCAGGCGCTGGTCAACAGCGCGCGTACGGCGGAGCACTCGGAGAAATGCACGAGTGTCGGCAGCAAGCGTGCAAGGCTCGAGACAGCTGAGACGTCGAAAGCAGTGGCGCCGGGCTTTTCCGCGGAGAGTGAGACGGTGCAGACATTGAGGGCGCTGCTGCGGAAACGCACCGAAGAATTGGCGACCCTGCGGGAGGAAAGCTCCAGTGCCATGGCCGTCGCCGCCTACGTCGAGGAGCATGAAGTGCTGCGGCAGCTCGTGGACGGCTTCCAGACTATGAAGCTGGCGGACAAGTTCAGGTTTGTTCGGGGGAAGTTTCACTGCAAGGAGGAGGTGCTCGTCATGATGCGGGTGCTCGAGGACGTCATGTGTAGGCTACTCAAAGTGCGTTGTCACTTCAAGGCAATTGCGGGTGACACAAACCAGCGCGAGCTAGCGCAAAAATGGATGCGCGACCCGAACAGCCATGATCTCTTGTCCAGTGTGCTCGTGGAGAAAGAAACCAAGCAGGTCGTGTGCCCCCTCAGGTTGGCGCAAATCTGTCATGCGACCGGCGCGGACGTCAAGGTTACAGACACGGGCGTCCAAGTCGAGCGTATTACCATTGACGGGGAAAAAATGTCCAAGGCGTTGTTCGAGCGCAGGGAGACGTATGACTGCGAGCTTGAGCGCGCATGGACCGAGATCAAGCTGGATGTGCGCGCGGAGGTGCCCGCGCTTTCTGACATGCTACACCCCTTGCAGGCTGCTAAGAACGGGCCCGCGTCCGCGGGTCAGCACGCGCAAATAGTAGTTTTCAGGCAGGAGCTCGAGCGCCTGCACTCGGGAGCCTAGTATTTGCGACCAAGCGCGCGTGCATGATGTCGGTGTGAAGAATGTAGATGCCTTTTACCAGTTGCAATAAAGTGTTCTCAGCCACCACCGATACTTTACACAGCAGCACACAGCTTTTGGAGATGGAAGAGCAGTCACGCGCGAGTGTACTCGAGTCATCGGGCTTGCAGCGCAAAGACGAGCTTTCCGAGCGATCGCTCGGGGTACGCGAAATCCACCTCAAGCCGGCGCAGGCGCGGCCCGCGGAGCTCCGCGGCGGACGCCAGCACAGACTCGACTCGTAGTTGACCGGGACGCGCCGTGTACTCGCGCCGCAGGCGCGCGACGACCGCGCGGTGCACGACAAGAAACTCGCTGGGCCCGACGGTACAGCGCCGCGTGCGCCCCGAAAGCCATATGCGCCAGCCGTTTTGCACCTTGAGGCGGCTGGGGGTGTTGAAGAGTGTGTGCTCGACGCTGGCGCCAGGCTCGGCGGCGGCCAGCGCGTGCAGCGTGGCCGCGGAGGCGCTGCGGTCGACCGGTGCCACCCCGATGCGCACGCCCAGCCCTTCCAGCACGCGCCGCTCGTGCCCGCATGCGCCGTCGCCCGTCAGCAGGAACACCAGGCGCTGCTCCAAGCCAAGCTTTGCGGAATCTCGCCAGTGGCCAATGTCGCGCATTTCGCTGCGAAGGCGGTTCAGGAAACCCCCGCCGGCGCACTGCGTCATGCCGACTTTGAGCACGCGGTACTCGTGCGCAAGCTCCGATGCCCCGTCGGCCGCTGTGGCCGCGAGCACGGCGAGCTCCGGCAGCTCGTAGCAGTAAAGCCCGCTGGCAGTTGTGAGCAAGCGCACGCGCTTGCCCGGCGCCCACAGCTTGCGCCAGGCGTGCCATGCGCGGATAAGGTGCACCCGCGCTCCGTGCCGTGCCAATACCAGGTGTGCAACCCTCGTCCAGTGTTGCGCCATGGGCGCGGTGCCCGTGTTACTCTGCGCATCAGGCGCAGCTGGCGCGCTGGTGCCAGCAGCCCCCGGCTGTCTGCCCGTGTTACTCTGCGCATCAGGCGCAGCTGGTGCGCGGGTGCCGGCAGCCCACGGCTGCGTGCCCGTATTGTTCTGCGCATCAGGCGCAGCTGGCGCTGCTGGTGCACATGTGCTCCCAGCGCCCGCCTGCCTACTCTGCCACACGGCCAGCACGTGCGCAGGCACGCCCGCCCACGGCTTCAGGCTCGTGAGCTTGTGTGAAAACAGCGAAGCTTTGTGCCGGGCGTGGCACACTGGTGTCAGCATCGGCACTCGCCGGGCGTTGCACCGCTGCTGCAAGAGGTCGCGCGTGCACATGGCAAGGATCTGACTGCCCCGACAGGTGCCTTTGCAAATATATAGAGGCCTCCACGTTTTACTATTTTTGACGCTAAAGACACATTTGGTCTTTGAGCCAGACAAGTGCACTTGGTCTGTTTGTATTATGATGCTTACAGTACAGACAACACCAAAGCGAGCGCGCATGCTAGGCGTCGAGCTTGCACACGATATCCTCGTACAGCGTGTTCAGCGCCACAGAGTCCTTGCGGCGCAGTGCGTCAGCGGCTTGCTCGTCGTCAAACAGCCAGTAGACGACCCCCGGATGCTTCGGCGGGGCCTGCGTGCGCATTCGCACGCAAAAGTCGGCCAGGGCAACATGCTCCTGGAGCAGGCACTTGCTCACTGCGGCGCACGCGTGGTTTCCAAAGGCCATGCGCTGCGACGGCTGCAGGCGCTTGGCGTTAAACTTTGCGATTTGCTTGCTGTCCACGTTGCAGCAGTCGATGCGTACGAAGCGCTTATGCACCTCGTCGAGCATGATGTTCGTGCCGTTCATGTCCCCAACGCCAAACCACTTGTTCAGCAGCATGATGTGCACGAGCGAGAGCACGCAGTCGAGCGGCATGTCCTTGTACGCGCTGTCGGGCACCTTGGACATGTTACAGCCCCGGATTACCTCAGTCTCCAGCACCAACTCAACCCCCGCGGGCTTGGCCTCGAGCACGGGGGTCTTCTTGGCGTACTTGGTCCTAAAATCGACGTGGTCGTCCAAGACCGACGCGTAGTCGGCAGGTTTGTACTTGACGAGACGCAGTTTGGCCACTGGCGCGTGCAGCCCGAGCTCACGCATGGTGCGCAGAAAGAAGTAGGTCAGCTTCAGAGACAGATGGTCCTCCAGCAACTTGATATGCACGTCGTTGCCGTCGACGTTGAGCACAGGGCACAGAGTAAAGGTCTTGGACCCACAGAGCCGCGATCTCTTGTCCACATACTTGTACTTCTCAAACAGCGCCTGTGGATCCTTCTCGTCTTCCACAGGTACTGTAACGTGCTCGAGCAGAGGATGCTCCGGCTTTTTCACAGTGCGTTGCTTCTTCTGTGCTGGGGCAGGCACCTCTTTCTGCGACTGCGGAAGCTCGGGCTCGCTGGTGCTTGGTGCATCCACGGCTGGAAACTCCAACATTCTGATGGACACGTACATAGCCTCGAGATCCTCGTACGGCCACTGGCCAACGCCAGGGTTTATGGCGCTGCTCTTGACCTTGATGCCCTTCTTGAGCCACTGATACTCGCCGAGCGGGAGCTCACGTCCTTGATAGACCACCGTCTCGCCGCGTGCCCTCTTGCCGCCAGCGGTGTGCTTGTCGTTCACGCCGAGGCGCTCAAACAAGTCGTCGTCAAACATTTCCGGGCTGCACGACGCACACTCGTCATACCGGAGCTTGTTGTCGGGCAGGACCACGGGCACCAATTCGCTGTTGATGACGGCAATGAACATAGGCACCAGGCTGTTCACCTCTTTGTTTCCGGTCATGAGCCCGCCCTGCTGCATGATCTTCGCAAGCAGCGGGTGCAGCTGCGAGAGCTCCGCCCATGTCTCCTCCGGCTTTTTGAAGCCGATCCCGCGCCGGAAGATGGCATACCCATTCTTCTTCTTCAAGTCTTTCTGGAGCGGCATGCTCATCACGGCGCGCAGCTCGTCGTACCGGGCGTCCTTGGGGATCAAGTCCTGTGCGACAAGCATGCGCACGTACGACAGGTAGCGCGCTTCGTACTCGACCTTGGTCACGTTGCCCATGATGCGGCGGAAGAGGCGCGAGCAGCCGGCAAAGTCGCGGGTCGTGAAATTGCGCAGCAGTAGCAGAAAGTCCGCGAGAAGCGCCTCGACGTAGGTGTGCTGGTTCAAGGCAAAGTGAAGGAGCCCGTCCTCAAGCCACGCACAGAAGACGCGGCGGTAAAAGTTTAGCAACATCCCGAGGTGATGGCTGTCGTAACCACCGTACTGCACCGCCTCGAGCAGAAGCTCATGCGCACACACACAGCCGCCGAGTTCGCCCGCACGCGCGCCCTTGTGCACCAGCGACTTGAGCAACGAGAGATGATAGTTTTTCCCGTCCACCACGACACTGGCCTTTTGACCGTGCCTGCAGTTCAGGAACGCGCCCGTCACCGGGACCTTGTATTTGTCGGGAATGCCCCGCGCGGTCATTGCGTGGCGGCGAAAAGTTTCGGAGGTTTGCAAACGATGCTGTATTTGAGCCCTGTGCTATTTGCGCTAAAACGCAGATGCTATTTTCAGCAAAAAAAGTGGGTGATTTTTCTGTCTACACTGGGAGCTAAGTCCAACAAAAGGTGTGATAGGTTAAAATATCAAATCGAATTTAGAGTACAAAAAAATCCGATAGTCTTTATCGCTAAAAGCACTGTTCTGGGAATAAGGCTCTTTTCGAATCAAAGTCAAGAATTTTTGTATGGGTCGCATTTGTACCGGAGTTGGGCGCTCCCACTGAAGCGTTGGGATTTATGTTAGACTTAGCTTCCAGTGTAGACTTACATACCATTTTAAAGCTGTTTACAGCCTTTGAATAATTACAAAGACAAAAGCCGCTGTCGCGCGGAGACACTCACTCGTCATATGGCAGTGCTCGTCGTTTCTGTCTCGTCGGGTGCGCGCCAGCCCGCGGTGCACGCTTTACGCGCACGCCACTAGCCCTGTGCGGGCAGTATGGGCTGCAGCCCCGCGCCCGCGCGCCAGCGGCGCCAGCACGCCTTCCCCGTCGCACGGAGAAACTCACTGGAAACATGCCAGTGCTCATCCGCTTCGCCGTCGACGCGCTGGAGCACGTACACGAATGCGGCACCGGCTCCCGCGTCGAGCGCGCGCCCGACGGACACTGGATACGTGAGCACCTGGTAGTAGGCAGCGTCGTCAGCACCCGCAAGCAACAGAGCACGTGCGCGCACAAATGCACGTACACAAAGCCAGCGCCAACTCCGGCGCGGAGGGCGCGCTATGCACATTGCATGCGCGAGCACCTGGTAGTGGCCAGCGTCGTCAGCACCCGCAAGCAACAGAGCACGTGCGCGCACAAAAGCACGGACACAAAGCCAGCGCCAACTCCGGCGCGGAGGGCTGTGCACACTGCATGCGCGAGCACGTGCGCGCACAAAAGCACGTACACAAAGCCAGCACCAACTCCGGCGCGGAGGGCTGTGCACACTGCATGCGCGAGCACGTGCTTTTGTGCGCGCACGTACACGAGTGCACCACCGAGTGCTGCTAAACGGGCACTGCATCCGTAAGTACCTGGTAGCGTTCGTAGTCTTGCGCACGCGCGAAGCCCTGCGTGCGAGAGTAGCACAGCACGTCGCCGCGCGCGAGCTCGAGGCCGTCGTTGATCATTGCGTCCCCCCTGGCGTGCGGACGCAAGTGTACACCGCACAGTCTTATTTCCGGTAAAAAGTCTGCGTGCATCTATTTTAGGCGTAATGTCGAAATAAATGACGAGTGGATTCCACCACGAGCATTAACCTGCGTGCCGCCCACCGACACGGACATGGGGCTGGCGGTGCCGAAGCACCCGCACGCCCTGCTGGGCGGGGTCTCTAGCATGCACGCGGGAATGTCTGCCACGCTCGCGGGTGCTGGCTGTGCGCTCTGCGAGGCGCTCGCGCAGCCCGAAGCTGTGCGCGCCGTGTTTTACGGCGTGGACGCGGCATTATACCACATCGACCACTTGATGCATGCCTTTTTCGCGGACGCCAAGGCCGGGCAGCTCGCGCAAGCTGTGGTGCTGGAGCGCGCGGCGGAGCAAGGGGCGTGTGCACGAGTAACAAGCTGGTTGGAGAGGGGCGGTGCAGTGCTGCCTTCGATTGTCGAGGCGAAATACGAGTTGGAGCACGCGGCGCGGACCCTGCACCAATTGCAGGCCGAGTACGATGCGCTCTGCTGCCGGCTTCACCAACTCACCGATGCGTTTTGGCGAGCTTGCTACGACGAGGTGCCCCTATGCACCCGCCTGCATGAGCCTCTCCGATGCCCTGACACTGGCCTGCACGCGTGCCTCGAGCAGGTGCTCTGCACAGCGCGCGAGGCGTTGGCCACGGGCAGCTTGCCAAACTGCGAGGCGCGCAGCCCTTCGTGCGCACTGTGGGAGAGTGTGCTCGAGTGCTACAACGAGGCCCTCTGGTGCATGGAGGCGACGCGCGGAGCGCGGACGACACACCGCGCTTACACGATGCTCATAAACGGTGTGGTGCTGCCGCTGCACAAGTGCGCCGATGGCACAGGGTTGAAACAGTGGCCGGACGCAGAAGATCACGCCGAGACAAGCGACGGGGATGAGACTAGCGCCTGGCAAGCCGCTGGCGAGCTGCCGGCGCGTCTTCCCGTCTCACATTTCCGTCTCTGGCGCCGCGCGAGCGCCGACGCCAGGCTGCAGCGCACGGCCGGTGCTTCGGCGGTCTGGGACAAGGCGCGCGCGGTGTGCAGAATGGCGCATGCTGTGCGTGAACGCTCTTGCGCGGCAGTTGTGCTGGCCTGGAAGCAGCACACCGCGCGCGCGCGGACTCTGCACGCCCAAGAGCAGGACCTCGCGCAGCGGCTGCGTGCACGCGCGCTGCGGCGCTGCTGCGGCCGCTGGAAGCAGCTTGCGGTGGAGGAGAGCAGCTCGCTTGCTTTGCGCTACCACACGTTCCAGCGCAAGCACGCGCGCGCACGGGGCTTGCACACCATGCGGCGCAGCCTTGTCGCCTGGAAGCAGCACGCGGTGCTGCCCGCGCACCAGTATGTGGCCACGCGGCGTGCGGCCCTGGTGCAAGCGTCGGCCTGGCAGCGGTGGAAGCACCGCATTGGTACCTCTTGCAGGGTCCGCGCCAAGTACGGCGAATGCGCGCGCCGGCTCCTGGCGACAGCCCGTGACATGGGGTTTGTGGCGCGCGTCGCATGGCGCAACGGGCTCCGGGCACAGCGCGCAAAGGTGGCCCGTTTCGCACAGCGTTTACGCCTGCACAAATTGTGGGTGATGTTTGAGGTCTTGGCCAGCCCCCTCGTCCGGCGGAATAACATGAACGAAATGTGTCGTCGGCGGCACCTACGGCGGCTACGCGGTGGGTTTGACAGCTTTGTGAGTCTGGAGAACCTCAAGAAATGGCAACTACTCGAGTTTGAGATGCAAGCCCGAAGAGATTGCGTGAAGGCGCTCGATCGGGTAGTTGCGGGCAGTGCAGCACCGGCGGCGGTGGCTGACGCTTCGACACCTGCGGCAGTGGCTGACGCTTCGACACCTGCGGCAGTGCACGCCGCCGCCGCACACCCGCGGCAGCCGGAAGCCGAGCTGCGTGTCGTCGTGGCGACGAGCATTACACTGCCCCTTGCCGGTTGCGACGCGCCTTGGCGTGTTACCTTTGATTTGCCCAGCAACTGGCCCATTTCGTGCCCAGCGCAGCCGCGGGTGTGCCTGGACACGCCTGCCGTGTTCGCCGCAGAGCGCGATGAAGAGCACACGAAGCCGGTGTTTTGCGTCTCCGAACCCGCTGCTTACGGCGCCGGCATGGTCAGTGGGGAGGCACTCAAGTCGCTGGCCTGCGCGTGCCGCACCGGCGTTTTGCCGCTGCGAGCAGACGATGAGGAAGAGAGCAAAGGGCAAAATACGCGAGTATGCCATCCGTCACTGGTCTCGGAGAATGTGACGAGGGCACAATGCATTCTGCACGCCCGGTGCGATGTTCTGCTTGCCTCGGCAGGCGAGCCGAAGGCGGCACTCGGGCTCGACGCAACGGTGCTGGCTGTGTTCACCGCTTGCGTCGCTAGCAGGCAGCCGGTGCCACGGTGCCACTGGGTGGGCCAGGCGCTGTATCTGGGCGCGAAAATCCAGCCGCACAACCTCGGCATGCCCCCGCAGGAAGTTGTGCGGCTGGCCGTGGACTTTGTGCGCATGCGGAGCGAGGAGCTGGACAGCCGCAGCCAGCCGCGCGCGCTCCACGCGGTGCGCCAGGTCGTGCACAGCATCCAGGCCGTGCGTGGGTGCAAGTCGACGGGCGTGCCCAAGAACACGTTAATCTGGTGGGCTGCGATCACGGAGGCTACGGTACAATGGCGCAAGCCGTGGCGTTTGCACCGCGCGCTTGTGCGGCAAGTTTTGAATCTGAGTCTGCGCGCACGCTTCGCGAGCACAGGTGGCCAACGAAGACACGGGGCTTGAGACGACGCTGCCTGAGCTTCAGCGCACGTGTGTCCTGCTGGTGGCACGCGACATTGCCGCACACGTCCAGTCTCCACTGCGCGAGGGCGGGCTGTTGGGGCGCCCCTCGTGCGAGGTGATTCGCCGCCTCATGCACCGCGTCTGGGCTCCCGCGGTGCGCATGGTTTGCCAAGACCACCTCGACTGCGAGGCTCTGGGGGTCGACTTTCGCGGGAGGCAACTACTCGACGTGTGCCGGGTAATGCTCGGTAGCACGGCCAGCATCGTCGGTGCGATGCCGCAGGCGCACGCCCGCCTGCGTAAACACGAGCTGTGCAACGAGCTCAAACTGCTCACGCGGCTGTGCGACCAGCGCGCCGATTTCGACTGCGAGATCTAGCGCTGTCGTGTACAAACACGGCCCGTGTGCACGCGAAAGCGGGACGCACAGCATGCGCGGTGCGAGTACAGAGTTTGTGGTGCAAGTTTATGCACCGAGTAAAATGCACAAGTCAGCAGACACTTGGCGGCGGGCACTGTCCGGTGCATGGAGTCGGGGGCACGGCATGCTGCTGCACGTATTGCAGTGCTTTATCCCGGCAGCCGCTGCGGCTATGCTGTCTATTTTTGCGAGCATTGCACTTGCCGCGCGCACCCAGATGCATGTGCAAAAGGAGCTCGAAGTGCTCGAAATATACGAGAGCTTGTTTGCGTAGACTAGTTGCTAAGGCCGACTGCAAGACCTTGCATGCACGGCAGCTCGCGCCTGTGCACGCAGGCGCACAGGGCTGTAGCCGGAAACCCGCTTGGCATACCAGCGGCGCAGCGCGTGCTTTGCGCGGGGAGCCAGCCGGCTGCCTGCAGGCGCGCACACCGGGCGGTGGGAGTATGCGTGCAACAGTAGCAGACACGCGCAGCGCGTGCTTTGCGCGGGGAGCCAGCCGGCTGCCTGCAGGCGCGCACACCGGGCGGTGGGAGTATAAGTGGAACGCAATGAAACAGGCGAAGCGCATGGACTGTGTCATTCTATGCGAAACGTACGAACACGGGGTGAGCGTGCTCTGGCGCGCCTCAGCGGCGCTGCTCCGCTGGCAGCGCTTGGCCATTCGCAACCTCTCGCTCTGCGCACAGCGCGCAGCAGCCGCACGTGCAGTGCGCGCGCGTGAGGAGCGCTCCAGATTTCCCCGCTTTACATTCCGGACACAAGTCGAGGGTCGATGGCCGCACCCACCAACCGTGTTCGTGCGCCGCGTGCGGCCGCGCAGTCGCGAGCTGGCTACGGGCAGCTTGCAGTAACACGCGGTACGCGGGAAGCTTCCAGCGGGTAAGCATTGCCCTCAGCAACCGCCTGGGCTCGCTTTTTTGTGCGTAAACTCTCCTGCGCTTCCACAACAGCCGCGTCTTGTGCAAGCAGTGACTCCCCGGCACTCGTTTCACACGCTTTACATTCATGCGCATGCAAAGCATCTGAGCGAGCTGAGGGGAAAGCTCTGCATGCCACAGAAGTCTGGCATTGCTTTATTTTCTTGCATACGTTACATGCAGTGTCGCTGGCCTGCATCAAAAGCACCCAAGGCTATATCGCTCTGGATCTGGTCGCACATGCACCGGGTCCAGGTTCGATGAGCGCAAGGTAACGACACTCAAGTTACACGCAAAGGACGCATCACGGGCCTGGGTGCACACGGCAGGGGCGTTTGCCGTAGCACCCGCAGCAGCGGGGCACAGGTTGCTCGACATAGCGGACGCGGACGCCGACGCCGACGCGCGCTCCTTCAGACGCTGCCGGAGGTTCTCCCGCTGCTGCGAGTACATGGGGCGCGCTTGCAATGCGACGTGCTCCGTGCACATGCCTCTAATTTGTGTAGGGTGTTGGAATCCGAGGAAAGCACAACTAGTTGCATAAATTCAGTTTTTGTGTCCATTTGCGGCACCCGAAAACTCTATTTGGGTATTACCTGCCCGTGGTCCCGAGTCTCGCATCGCAACCGCCACCGCCCGCGCCCAAAAGCGCCCGCCACCGCAGCGCGCGGCTTATAAGCACCGCCGGCGTCGCCCGCTGCCCGAGCATGGCCTGCATGCGCGCGCTGCTGCGCGTGCTCGAGCGCGACTTCCGCTTCCTGAAGCTGCGCGGCATGCGCGTCACGCGCGTCGACGACAACGTCGTCGTGCTCGAGGACCTCGACGAGTGGCTCAGCACGTACCAGGAGACGCTGCACGCCAAGTGCCCGGGGCAGCTCACCTTCAACGTGCACGCGCAGCCGACCGACCACACCATGCACATGTCCTCGTTCCGCATCAGCATCCAAACCGAGGACTCGCACTGGAGCCTGCGCGCGCTGCACTACGCGCTGGCCAGCTTTTCGGTGTTTTTGTTTGTGTGCTGGATGCACGCGGTGTACCGGCACGACGTCGGCGCGCTGCGCACGCTCCTGCACTCGAGCATCGGCCTCCCGCAGCCGTGAGTCTACGCGCGTGCTGGATGCACGCGGTGTACCGGCACGACGCCGGCGCGCTGCGCACGCTCCTGCACTCGAGCATCGGCCTCCCGCAGCCGCGAGTCTACGCGCGTGCTGGATGCACGCGGTGTACCGGCACGACGCCGGCGCGCTGCGCACGCTCCTGCACTTGAGCATCGGCCTCCCGCAGCCGCGAGTCTGCAAGCATTCTGCGGCACCAGGGCGCATGCCTCGGTCTTAAACGCCGAGGGCAAACGCATTGCTTTTTTGGGACGCACACGTAAACTCAGAAATGCACAAGCTTTCAGTGTATTTATTTCTTTTACCAGAGTTTACCCGCGCCGCTTTGCTCACGCGCCGGCGCCGCGCTTCAGCAGCTCCCGGCACAGCTCCGCCAGCGTCTCGTGCACCTCGAGCGCCACGTCGTGCTGCGCCGCCCCGAGCTCCTGCGGCGAGTGCCGCTCCAGGTCTGCCACCACGTCGCACATGGCGTGCAGCACCGTCTGCGCGCCCCCGTCCGCGCTGTCCGTGAACGGCTCCAGCAGCACCTCCTGCAGCAGGCCTTCCAGCTGCGCAAGCAGCTCGCACACAAAGTCCCTGCCCTTCTTCTCGCCGTCCTGCGCCCCAAGCTCCGCCGCGCGCGCCTGCACCCGCGAGGTCAGCGCCACCAGCTGGTCTAGAATGTCGCTGTCCGCAGGATCGTCTGTCCCGGACTGCATGCTCCGCCGGCTGTAGATTATTCTTTTTAAGTACTATGAACCAAGCTTTATTTGGGATCACTTTTCATCGGCTGCTTTAGATTCTTCTCCTAATAGTAATGGTTTATCACTTGTTGGATGGGATGCTGTTTTTGCACGTCTGTGAGTTTGTTTCTGCGTGGATACTCCCGAAGTTATATTATGAGCAACAGCATCTGTTACAAGGACTGCTGCCGGTGGCTGTGGTGGCGGTTGTGGCGCTTGCAGTGCTGGTGCATTTAATGGCATTTCATCTTTCGCCGTCTCCTTCGCCTTGGGCTGCGCCGCACCGAATAGATGCATGATCGCCGAAATTTCATCGTATTTTTCAATAAACTTTCCCCAAAACACTCGGTCTCCAATGTAACGTTTCAATGCCTTCAAGTCGATTGGGTACTGTTCGAGTTTCTTTCGATGCGTATGGGTATAGCTAACGCCGTATTTCTCTTCATTTTTACGATATGACTCCTCGGTTTTGGCTTTAAGCTTTGAAAACGAGTCTTCGTCGTCCGTTTCAGTGTTTGAACTCGTCCTTTCACGCACAAACTCGACCACCTCGTCGCCCGTGCATTCGCGCTCGACGCTTGGGTCCCCGATCGTAAAGCGCAGAAGCACCTCGGAATTCGTGGGCACCGTGCACGCCGTCGCGTCCTTTGCATAGTCGACCGCGCGCATCGAGCCCGCCACGCCCTTGCTCATCTGGTTCACGAGCCCAAACTGCATGAAAAACTCGCCCTTGAGGTTGCTGCCCAGCGCGTACGCGTGCACGATCCCGGAATGCGCGCCGAGGACCGCCGCCGCGGCCTCACTCGTCACGCTCGCATCCGCGAGCCCGATCGCGTGCTTGAGCTGGTTCTGCACGGCCGGCGCCAGCATCCAGATCTTTGTGCCTTCTTGACGCCCGAGGGTACCGTTAAACAGAGAGAAGTCAAAGGTCATCTGCTTGTGCGTGACGGCGTTGCCCGAGAGCTGCATGCACAGCGTCGCCGGTGCGGTAGGCTCGATGCACACGAGCGTGAACCCGAGCGTGTCTCCGTTGGACACATCCCGGGCCGAGGTGGTCCACAGATTCCGCACGTTTTCGTACTTTCCGGAAAGTTGCATCGCGCCTGCGTGCAAGGGCACAGACATGCGGTCCGAAATTAGTGTCGAGCGTCAGCGCTGCGAGGCGGAGCGGCATGCGAACACATGCCACAGCAGATAAAACGCAGCTTCGGGTCACTGCACCCAAAACGCGCGCGCATCGCAAGTTCGGGCCTCTGCACACAGAAACGCGCGCGCATCGCAAGTTCGGGCCTCTGCACACAGAAACGCGCGCGCATCGCAAGTTCGGGCCTCTGCACACAGAAAC
>Ga0206131_10004885_pt1 | contig 14431 bp, 18 predicted proteins | sample Helgoland_Spring_FD_148636 | JGI IMG/M metagenome (GOLD analysis project Ga0206131, IMG submission 148636) | Pelagic subsurface seawater microbial communities from Kabeltonne, Helgoland, North Sea - Helgoland_Spring_Bloom_20160517_1 | ecosystem: Environmental > Aquatic > Marine > Epipelagic ...
TTCACTCTCTTCCGCACTCTCCGCCGCTTTATTTTCCTCCTGACCCATAGGGTCCCACTGACCCATACGGTGCTCGTTCGACCAAAATCTGTACATCTCCTCTCCCTTTTTACGATCTTCCGCCGCCGCTTGCCTAGAAAGTTCATCATCAGAAGGCATATAATATAACAATATATAAATATTTGAGCATTTTATAATTCGTTGCCAATGTGTAATCCACCAAGCGATAACAAAAAAACAAAAAATTGGGTTTCCCCGCTTTTTTTTGTTTTCTATTTATTCCCTGACCAAGGATAGAATATAACATTATTTGTCACCTTGCTTATGTAAATTCTTAGACAATTTTTCTCTCCTAAATCTGTCCCTCCTGTATTTCTCGTTGTCTTACCCAGTCTCAACATTTTATCTTCTCCCCATTTAATGCTTGCCGAATGAGTATTAATTTTCCAACAAGAGGTCTCATAATCTTTGTATTTTTCAAACTCTTCCAGATGCTGATCTTTAAGAAGATATAATGCTTTCTCTATTCTCGCTGATTTTGTTCCTTCGATTTCAACGCAAGGTATAACAATAATGTCTTCTTCACCTGGTATAGTTTCTGGTTTAGCAACCACGATTCCAGAATTGTGAAATCTGTCCGGATGAAATACATTTGTTTTGGATTTTTTTGTTCGCTTTCCCTGATATGTGAATTCTCCCAGATGGGTGAATCCTGAATCCCAGACCCGCATATAGCGTTCAAGACTCTCGACATTCGTGAAAACTAACATCTTGTCTGGCACGTCATAACCTGTTGCACGTCCAGAAAGACCCTGAATCATCACATCATCGTTGTTTGATACGCGGTCGTAAAGGATACCGACATTTTCCTTTGGTTCAAGTGTCACGGCGCAACGTAGATGGTCCTTGATGTAAATCAACGTGTGTTTGGTTGGGATATCCTTGATGACACTCTGAACATCATTATCAACCGACTTGGAGTGGCACGGAGCGTGGTAAAATTCGTCACTCCCAAACACTTCTTTAAAACGCGACACGACTGTATTAAACTTGGCTCCATTAGGAAGACGAAAGATGTGATAATGCGGTTTATCGTAATCAGTAATGATTTTTTCTTTAATTTCACCTATGGCAGCGTATGCCGGAGCAATTTGTTTCTTGCGGTCATTGTACTTCTTCTCGTCCATTTCGGTGCGGTCCGGATTATAGTCAATAAATAAATCCTGCGCTTGGAACACTCGCCCATTCTCAAGTTGGTGTCGGACACCCTTGTAACCTTCGCCAGGTTGCATAACGTGTTGTTTCGCATACTCGTTCCAGAGTGACATGTCTTCCATCACCTTATTGGGTGTAGCGGAGAACTCAACAAAGTTGATGTTTTTTTCACGGAGGTTGTCCATGTCTTTGAGTCCAGTTTCGCCTAACAACTTGCTAATTGTCATACCTTCTTGGGCAGCGACGTGCACCTCGTCCATAAGAATGACTACATCCCGCCGACCATCGAGAATTTTAGCGAGTTTTTTCAGTTGTCCACGATGATAGATGTTGTCCTTGAGTACTTTTGGGAACCGGTCCTTGGTCTGTTCGGTCCAATCCGTCGAACTTATACCGGTAATGATAAAGATGTTATCAGGGTTCACCTTGATGTCGCAACCACAGAGAGTAAAACAAGAACGGATGACAGCCAGCATACAACCCGTCTTTCCAGTTTGCGTCATCGCCTTCACAAGTTGGAATACGACTGCTGGGTCGTAAAGAATCACATTTGCAACATCGATTGCCGTTTCTTCTTGATTCGAATGATAGATTGGTGTTCCCTTTATTTTGCACCTTGCGTCTAGAGTGGCAAATGATTGCAACAGTTCTTTCTTACACTCCTCAATGAGTTCTCGGTCCGCGTCCGGCACCATCTCAAGTGTTTCAGTGTTGCGAGTCATAACTATTGAAGTTCGGGGGGACTTTTGAAAAAAAAAACTTTTCATTTCAATTTTTTTACTTTATAAGATAATGATTAAAGAAATATGAGATTGAAAACAAGTAATTCGTGAATATTCTAACAATTTTTTTGAAAGATTACTTGAATCAATAATAGTATAATATATATATATGGATATTTGTGAAGAAAAATTTATTAAACCAACGGTTAAGAGAGGTTTAAAACGTTATGATACTGGATATAAATTAGGACAAAATACCTTGAAAAATAAAAAAGCAATTAAAAAATCAAAAGATAATTATAAGAAAAAACGTGAAGATCGCAAGAATAATTTAACAAAAAGATTAAAATCTTATTACTGTAACCCGGGTTGTAAAGGTACATTAATGGAACCAGGGAAGAAACTTTCTGGTGCTACGCGAAAAAAGTTATTCGACATATATAAAAATCATGATTTAGTTAAAATGATGGAAGAGGAACGAAAAAAGCAATTTGGAAATAACAGTACGTTACTTGATAAAGATAGTTTTTATAATAAATTAAATAAAACGCGCAAAAATAAATATAAAAAGAATGGTGTATTATCATTTTGTACTTATAAAGTGGATTACGATAATGGTATAATGATATAAGTGGTATTAAAAAAAAATTGAAATGAAAAAAGGGAATATATGATAAGTCCCCCCCGAAAGTTCAGTACAACATGTCTTCATTTCAACCCGCTCTCGTCGCTCTCGCAAATTTTTGGACAAGTCCGATGTTGAATACTCGTGAACAAATAGAAGAAATGAGTAAAGATAAACTTGTTCAGAAACACGACGAAATGACAACATTTGTTATCGAAAATTTTTGGACAAGTTCGTGGGAACGCCAAGAAAACGCTTATCAACTTGTTCAAGAAAATCAAAAACTACAAGAGAAAATAGAAGATTATGAAGAACAACTGAAAAAGCATTTCGAACAAAATGACATGCTTCTGGCATTTGGTTTCTAAATCAAAAAAAAACAAAAAAGAGGGGAAACCCCATTTTTTTGTTTAGACCTGAACGATATTTTTCAATATGGTGAATGAAAAAAATTGAAATGAAAAGTTGAATTATATGATAAGTCCTCCCGAAGTATTTAAGTTTATCGTCAAATCAATATGTCTTCGTTGTATTCTGGAAATACCGGATTATACTCTTGTGATAATTGTAAAGATGAAGTTATTGAAAAATACATTGAAGTTTCTAAATTTATTCTCAGAAATGAACAATTAATAGAAAATGAAAAACTAAAAGAAGAAGTCGAAAATCTAACTTATTATTACAAGGCAAGATTAGGATTAAAGCATTTCGAACAAAATGAAATGCTCGAAGCATTTGGTTTCTAAATCAAAACAAAAAAAAGAGGGGAAACCCCATTTTTTTGTTTGACCATTATTTTTTGTTAGAACAGTAGAATTTGTCTATTTCGCTAAACGAGAAATGAGTGACTTATAGAGAAATGAGTGTTTTCGCAAATATACAGTAAACTAAAAAAAATTGAAATGAAAGTTGAATTATATGATAAGTCCCCCCCGCCCGAAAGTATAGTAGTTATCACAATGGAACCTCCCCTGATTATGCCAGAAAAGAAGAGGCAGAAGAAATGGGAAGTTTGTCAGTGCTGTAACACAAACAAGGTGTTGGATGAAACAAGGTGTGATTTCTGTAATCACATTCTATGCAAAGACTGCCAGAAAGAGGTAGAAACATTTGGTCGTCACGACCTATCGCAAGGCATGGTACCGATTTGTACGAATTGTTTCGACTACTAGTGCAAAAAAAACAAAAAAAGAGGGGAAACCCAATTTTTTTGTTTATAAATAAAAATTGAAATGAAAAGTTGAATTATATGATAAGTCCCCAACATGGATAAACTTATGCCTTGGACCAAAAATAATATCTTGGAATATCTCGACTTTCCTGTTCAGAAGAAGCAACTGAAGGTATGGAAGACGTGTGATTGTTGTAATGAGAAAGAAGCAGTCCCAGAAAATCACAACCGTATGTTAACGAATTATGGAGATGATGAAGAAAAATGTGAATTTTGCGAATCTAACCTATGCAAAGAATGTCGTGAACCCTACGCTATATGGAATTTACGAATATTATTTGTATGCAAAATCTGCTGTGAATGAAAAACAAAAAGAGGGGAAACCCTTTTTTTGTTATATATAAAAAAAAAATTGAAATAAAAAGTTGAAAAATATGATAAGTCCCCCCCCACCTGATACAAATATGGATAAACTTATGCCCTGGACCAAAAACCTTATCTTGGAGTATCTCGACTTTCCTGTTCAGAGGAAGCAGATGAAGACTTGGGAACCTTGCTACAGTTGCGGAGAAGAAGCTACACCAGAAGATGCCAAGTATTACGGAGGTCGGAAGACAATATATAATTCGTGTGGGGTGGAAGACGTGTGTAACATTTGTAGCAATGTGATATGTGAAAATTGCGAAATTATTGTACCACATCACACAAAAAGACGCGATGCGGTTGAACCCAAATGGGCTTGCCGTCCGTGTATGAAGGTATTCCTTGAGAAAATTCCAACAAACTCACCATATGCCATGCGATGGGGGGATGTGCACGGTAAAGACTGGTAGTCAAAAAACAAAAAAGAGGGGAAACCCTTTTTTTTGTTAGAACAGTAGAAACACGTATATTCGCTAAACGAGAAATGAGTGACTTATAGAGAAATGAGTGTTTTCGCAAATATACGGTAAACTAAAAAAAATTGAAATGAAAAAAAGGAATATATGATAAGTCCCCCCCCAATGCAGCAATATCTTACCGAGTTCCCCTCAACAATGAACAACACGAAGAACGCCTACAAGCACCCCTACACGAAGAAGACGAACCGTATGCAATACCCATCTCTTGACGATGGGATGAACAAGCGTTATGAGCGTAGTATGAAAGATAAGCTTATCACCAAGAACCGGCGCCTCGACAGGAAACTCAAACAAAACCGAGCAAATGACGAGTCTCATTTTGAAGAGACTACTGACGAAGACTGGAAAAGGTTTGTAATCGACACCGATTTGTTTCATCATCTCTATCTGGAAGGGTGGGTGTGGTAAAAAACAAAAAACAAAAAAATAGGGGAAACCCAATTTTTTTGTTTATATATATTTAAATTAGACATCAAAGATATTATAACGTTTTTTTTTCCTTTTTTCTAAACGTTGATCTGAAATATTCATTTGTTCATAAAAGAACTCCACAATAAATTCGTTAATCTTGTCATGATGTTGAACCGTATGTCCAAAATCTTTATAATAACGATTAAATCGCTCTTCTTCAACATATGATATTTCTCTACAAATTGCCCATTCAATATCTTTCTTTTGAATGACATAGACATTTCCCCTTGTTTTCATTTCTTCAAGAATTTGTTCATTTGTAAATACTTTTAAATCTTTTGTTTTTATCCTATCTTCCATTTCTTTCACAAGTTCTTCCGTAGTAAATATCCTGAGACCTTCCATTGTTATATAATATATTGGTGTCAATATTATTTCAATTTTTTAGGAATATAATAACTATAGGGTTTATTCATTCGTATGAAAGAATATTTTAACGATTTTTTCAAAGTCCATCCTTCACCTTGAATTCTATAACATTTAATCATTTCATTTTCCGAAACATAACAATAACAATCTCTTTTTGACCTTATCATTTCTCCTATTGAAATAATTTGTCCTTTGAATAACATGTGCTTCCTATTCATAATATCATTTTTACATTTCTTTTGTAATGTTCCACAATGACAATATATTTGTTTCTCTAATCGTTTTCGATTGATTCTCTCTTTATTTCTCATATAATATTCATTGGAGTATACCGCAATCTTTTCTTTATTTGACGCAACATATTCCCTTGCTTTCTTTTTTCTTTCTTCGTCTTTCAACATACTCATTATTTAAAATTCAATAAAAATTCAATTTTAAACAAAAAAATTGGGGTTTCCCCTCTTTTTTTTTGTTTTTTTTGCGATTACTTCTCCTCGGCAGCAGCTTCGTCTTGCTCCTCTTCGTCTTGCTCCTCTTTGTCTGGTTTCTCCTCTTCAGCCTTCTTCTCCAGACGCGCCTTCTCCGCCAGATAGCGTTCCTCCATAAGCGCTAGCTTCTTGTTGTAATCTTCCTCCAGCTCCTTGAGTCGCTCCGCCGCAGTCTTATCCTCTTTCTTCTTGGGGGACTTGTTCTCCGCGAGAATCCAGAACGCGTTGTAGAGGTCATCTTCCTCATCCACGCCATAAATCCACCACTTGTAGCTAGATGACTCGCGAATCGCCTCCTGAACTTGGCTTGTCAGGTCATTTTCTTCCCACTCCTCGAAATGCACGAACGCCCGGAAGAACGTCTCGCCCGTCTTGGACTTAATCTTCTGGATATCCACGCGCTCGATTTCACCAAACTTCGCACGAGCGAAGTAATCCTTGACAAACTCACGAAGATTTCCAATCACAGCCTCTTCAGAGTTGTTCCGCTCACCAGTCTTCGCCTGAACCAGTTTGTGAATCGGGTTCCGGTAAAGGCGGGGGATGTAGAGGGACATCTTGTTGTTGAAGGACATGATTTGAACTGTTGGGTTTTCGTTAACTACTTCTTGCATTCGGGGGGGACTTATCATATATTTCTTTTTTTCATTTCAATTTTTTTTTAAACTCACTATATTTGTAAAAAAAAGTTTTACACCTTTGGACATTTAAAACGCAAATTATTATAAATAAAATTGAAATACTATTAACATATATATAAATGTTAAAATGGAAATACAAAAAGAACAAATCACTTTATTACAACATCGTACAAATTTATTAGATAATCCTAATAGATTTATACATGATAAAGAAAGGGCAATTAATCAATTTGCGGAAACAGCATACAAATATTATGGTCCTTGCGGAAAAAATAAAAAAATAATTATACCTTTATTAAAAAAATTAGGTGAATTAGTTTTTCAAAATCAAGAATATAAACCGATTTATGAATATGAAGATAGTTTGCCTCGTGCGTGGAATTCTCCTATGAATTGTGGATGGCAGGTAAATTATATAAAATGGGAAATAGGACATCTAATATCATTAAATCAAGGTGGGTTAAATAATCCAGAAAATTTATCATTTCAATCTGCTAGATGTAATCAACATATACAAACAAGTATGAACTATTATGAAACAACTGAATATAATTGTAAAGATGAGGTAAAACAAAGAATAGATAAATTATTTATTATTCACAAAAGCAAAGAATGGAATGATATAGTAGAACAAATTAATGCTTTAAAAAATATAGCTTAAAATCGGCGTTTTAAATGTCCAAAGGTGTAAAAACTTTTTTGAATAAACCAAAAAAAAATAGGGTTTCCCCCATTTTTTTTTGGACTTTTTTTAGAAGTCGAGTTCCTGCATAATCCACCACGGAGTTCCACGAAACTTGGCAAGAGGCCATTTTGTCACTTTTTCGCAGGTCCCTTCAAGTTCGTAAACCCAAAGCATTTCGGGTTCGGGCTCGTCTTCTACATCATAGAACACATCATCTTCAGCGTCGTAGAAGACTTCTTCGGCGAGTTTATCGAAAAGGTTATTCATTATATCTTTCAGGGTTGGGGGGGACTTATCATATATTTCAACTTTTCATTTCAATTTTTTTAAAAACTCACTATATTTATAAAAAATAGGGTTCACATTTTATTATTAAGCGCCAGTCTCACCGATTCTTCGGTTTTCCCAATAGGAGAAGAAGGAGAACAAAGAGAAGAAGGAAGTGGTTGAGGAGTTCCCACTTGTCAAGAGGCCAATTTGTCTCTTCATGGGTGCCTTCAAGTTCGTTTTTCATATCGTCGTAGAGTTTATTCATCAGGACTTATATTTCAATTTTTCACTAAATAAAAATTGATTCATTATAAATAGATATTGTATGATATATTATGGCGCACATCATTCACGATATCCAGAAACTTACCAAGTTCGAGACTGCCCGAGGTGTATTTATTCACGACCCATGGATTCATCATTTTAGCACAGGTGATACGGATGATTGGACGGCGATGTTTATTGAAAAACATTTGAAACTCTCACATCTTACAATTTATATTCCTTATTCAGAATCGAAATATGGTAAAACACGATATGAAGAAGTCATTCGACTTATTCCCCCTGGATTGTTTCGCAACAATGAAATTGTTATTGATTATACATTTGATACCAATATTCTTTCATTAATTCAAAACGCGAATGTTATTGGAATTATGGCTCCTCTCACACACCCGAATGATAAAACTATAATTGATGCTCTCAATTCGTTAAATGAATCCCAAAGTGTTTTCACACAAGGTGAAAATGGAAGGTATAATCGCAGCGCTTCTCCGCTTCTTCAACCTCTATTTGATAGAGAAATCGCTACTATTCCATTTGCTAAACCTTATTATTCAAATGACACTCGTGAACGTTATAATAAACAACCTTATACATTCCAAGAACTTTCTTCCATTATTCCCATCTCTATTATTCAGCATATTATGATTCCTTATAAAATTTATAAACTCATTTGTCCTCCTCCACTCACGAACCCATATTTACCTAAGTTATATCTTCTATCCGAAGGTGCTGGTAATAATATTATTGGTATTCAAAAACTTGCCTTTGATAAAGGCGTTCCTAACATTTCTGACCCTACAAATTCGACTGATATCGAATATACTGTTAAAATGAATAATATTACATTAAATATGATGGCGAACTTCGTTCTTGACGAATCATTATATACTATTCATAACCGACCTGACCTTTCTCCACTCATGAAAGAAGCATTTACTAGTCTTATTGTCGTCGCTCAAATGTTTAATCTATATAATAACACCATTATTGACAAAATTTATGATTTAAGTGAAGCTATGGAAATACCTAGTCATTTACTACCTTCTCTTGATAATTATACAAATCCTATGTGGGATGCCAATACTATCATCGCACACTTTCATATTTAAAAAAATTGAAATGTATTTATTGAATTTATTATTTTTTAATGACGGACTACCAAGAACTGATGAACCCCTACCCTTACAACAACGTTCTTTATATTAATGGATTCCCTTTATACTGGGCCATGACACACATACCTGGCACTGGACCCACAAATTGTCCACATTGTAGACATTATGGTATGGTTGATAATATATTTGTAGGTTATTGCTCTTATTGTTGTAATATCTATAATAATAATGAACCTCGTGGAGATGGTGCCCCTCTACACGTTCCACACTATGTTTCACAAGATTTGCGCCCTTATATTCTCAATACATTTTATACTTATCGTGAACAACTCAATTACATTGTGAATCACAACGAAATTCATAATAATACAAATCAAATGAATGATAATTTAAATAGAATCAATAATAATCTTATTCAATATTAATTGATTCATACATTTATACATTTATTTTTTTCATTATATGATTCAAATTAATAAGTCAATATTGAAATATAAATAATGAATCAAATGATAAAGTCAATAAAATTAATAAGTCAATATTGAAATATAAATAATGAATCAAATGATAATGTCAATCAAATTATAAAGTCAATATTGAAACATAAATAATGAATCAAATGATAAAGTCAATCAAATTATAAAGTCAATAATGAATATTGAATCAAATGATAAAGTCAATAAAATGAATAAGTCAATATTGAAATATAAATAATGAATCAAATGATAAAGTCAATAAAATGAATAAGTCAATATTGAAACATAAATATGAAACAAATGATAAAGTCAATAAAATTAATAAGTCAATATTGAAATATAAATAATGAATCAAATGATAAAGTCAATAAAATTAATAAGTCAATATTGAAACATAAATAATGAATCAAATTATAAAGTCAATAAATTATAAAGTCAATAATGAATATTGAAATATAATTTATCTTATACTATATATAATGTTCATTGCTGGATTTCGTAATGATCATGCTACAATTCTCGCGGTGCACGCTCGTGAAGACCTTATAAAGGCCGTTCAGAATCAACCTATAACTGGTAATCCTACTGCAACTGATGATAATCTAAGAAATATCAACGAATGGGATGTATCGCACGTAACAGATATGCAGAGTATGTTTGAAGGTTCGCAATTTAATCACCCCATTAATAATTGGAATGTAAGAAATGTAACAAATATGGATAGTATGTTTATGGATTCACAATTTAATCACCCACTTCATAGTTGGCGTGTAAACAATGTAACACATATGGGTGGTATGTTTGACGGTTCACAATTTAACCACCCGCTTAATAATTGGGATGTAAGAAATGTAACAAATATGGTGGGTATGTTTAATCGTTCACAATATAACCACCCACTTGATAGTTGGCGTGTAAACAATGTAATACATATGGGTGGTATGTTTATGGGTTCACAATATGACCACCCACTTGGTGGATGGAACGTAAGAAATGTAAGAAATATGATGGGTATGTTTAGTCGTTCACAATATAACCACCCACTTGATAGTTGGCGTGTAAACAATGTAACAAATATGGGTGGTATGTTTATGAGTTCACAATATAACCACCCACTTCATAGTTGGCGTGTAAACAATGTAACACATATGGGTGGTATGTTTGAAGGTTCGCAATTTAATCACCCCATTAATAATTGGGATGTAAGAAATGTAACAAATATGAGTGAGATGTTTGACAGTTCACAATTTAACCAACCGCTTCATAGTTGGAATGTAGACAATGTAAGAGATATGAGTTACATGTTTATAGATTCACAATTTAACCACCCGCTTGAAGCTTGGAACATAACGAATGTAATAGAAATGCCTGGTATGTTTTTTAATTCACGAATCACTGAAATACCAGCTTCATGGCACCTTTCACCACGAAATAGATATTATATATTTTCTGATCCTGATGGGTCTGATGAAGAATTCCGCAACAGCACTCCTGAGGTTACTCCTGAATTTGTCATTAATACAGTTGAAACCGAATTAAGTTCCAGAACATATAACCTTGATATAAGTGTTTACGACCCTGTAATGCTCGAATATAAAACAATTCGACAAGTTTTTGAAGGTAAAAATTCCAATGATGAAGTTGAAGAAGATGAAGATGAAATTAAAGATAATATTATTATATTAAACCATGATTTAACCACAGGTTCAGTTATTAAACTCAGTGATTTATCAAGAAACATACGTGAATTTGTAGAGTGTAAAGATGATGCTCCTCCTGACTGGCAAGGAAATACTTATTTAGATGAATGGTTAAAAGATGGTGCGCGTATGACAACACTAATTACTGGACCGGGTGGTTCAAACGTGCATATAGAAAAACCTCCATGGTTTTACGATGGACCTGTCCCATTTGATAGGGTCTTTGTATTACAAGAACGTCCACCGAAGATGAATAAATTCGTAACAACAAAATTATTACCAATACCTGCAAACCCACCTGCCGACTTAGCACTTGGTGCTGACCATTGTAATCAAACTTCTGATTCTACCATATATACATTAGTGGCACTGACACAAGAGAGAGGTAGAGGCGGTCGCGTAAAAAAACCCAAAAAGAAAACCAAAAAGAAACCCAAAAAGAAACCCAAAAAGGGACCCAAAAAGGGACCCAAAAAATCAAGAAAAAAATTGAAATGAAAGATATAACATATGATAAGTCCCCCACCAATACCTTATCTCAACAAAATATGGAAATCCCAATTACCGTCGCAAAAGCAATTGGCAGTAAATCTGCTGAAGAACCTTCCCTTATTGATACTCTTAAACATTCATACTCTCAACTATGCTTAACCATCAAATTACAGCGTGAAAACTATGGTGATTTTTGCGAAGACGAAGAAGAACTTGAACGTACACTCGGACCAATCGAACACGACCCCGAACCCTATTCAAATGGTTCTATTAAAACCCGTCCTATCCTCAAAAAATATGCAAAGGCAATCTGTGAAAGGTTGGAGTTGGAATCACGAATTGAAGCAACTGAGGAAATGTTGCGTGATGTTGACTTGACCCCTCAACAGGTTAAATTAGATATGAAACATTATGTATCCCTTTCTGAAAAGAAAATTGCGTCTCAGCAAAAACAAATAGATACATTGAATGAGAAAATGGCTCACATAATACAAGCAGTCGCATTAATCGCAAGTCCTTGTCCTAGCGGTCAGGTATTGTCTACCGCGATGATGCTAAATCTTACATCTATTGAAGAAATGTTGCTGGAAAACAATATTAATGGGTTCAACGATTGGGATATCATATCTGCCTCGTCTATAAAATCTATTGAAAAACTTCTCTCGTATGGACTTGATATTAATTATTCATGTAGTGGGTCTATAAATATGCCAGGAATGGTTGGAGGAAAACCAGTTTTAGAAGGAACAGCTATTGATGACACGCAAAAATATTATTTTAAAGTTAAAAGTAATAGGGGTCATATCATTCTAAAACTTGGTCCTTATAGTTCATCAGAAATGCCAAATTTTTACAAAATGATCACGGGACAACCTATTCCTTCACCACAACATGCCGAACACAATCACGCCTATGAACTTACCCCTCTGAAAATCGCAACTCTCAAGGGTTCGCTTGAAATGACGAAATTCCTAGTGGAAAAGGGTGCCAAAATCGGTGACACACAGTACCACACTCTTGATGGACCTGAAGGAGACTTGGTTGCTGGTTATTTGCAAACACACGGGTCAAAAACGGTCATCCGTTTCTAATACATATTATTTATTTCCCTATTTTTTAATTACTTTTTATTCTATTTTATTTTCATTTAAATAACATTCACTATATATAGTATACATAGTTGCCCGAGTGGTCTAAGGGGGCAGACTTAAGATCTGCTGGTTAACGCCGCGTGGGTTCGAACCCCACACTATGTATCATGTTCTTGTAGCTCAGTTGGTTAGAGCGTCGGTCTTATGAGCCGAAGGTCGAGGGTTCGAAACCCTCCAGGAACATCTCTAGCAATAGCTCAGTTGGTAGAGCGACGGACTGTAGATGTCAGTAGATTTCCGTTGGTCGGGTGTTCGATTCACCCTTGCTAGATTTTTACTTTAATTATTATATTACTTTTTAATATCATAATTTTCTATTTAAACAACACTCACTATATATACTATACAAGCATAGTTGCCCGAGCGGTCCAAGGGGGTAGTTTCAAGCACTACTGGTTTACGCCTCGTGGGTTCGAATCCCACACTATGCATCGTTCTTGTAGCTCAGTTGGTTAGAGCGTCGGTCTTATGAGCCGAAGGTCGAGGGTTCGAAACCCTCCAGGAACATGTTTTCTTTTTTTTTCAATTACTTTCACTATGCCATCCTATATATTACCTTAACCAGAAATGAGTGACATATGTAGAAATGAGTCACTTATACACTTTTCAGTTACACTAAATAATTGATTTACTTTATTCCTTTTTCTTTTTTTTACACTATGGACCCATCACTTACTTCTCTCAAACATTTCATCGATGAAAAACATCCTTCCTTATCTATTGACCATATCGCCGCTGTTAACTCTTATTGGAATCAATCTAAACAAACTTGGTCTTTACAACACTTCTATTTACATGGACAACTTAAAACTCATATTGACACTCCTATTTCTCCCGACCTTATCCTTCTTGCTAAAAATTCTCATTTAGATAAACTTAATACTTATGGACCTCCTTGTAATTCAATGGAAGCCGCCTCTATTCATCAATCCATTTCCACTTTCGAATTCTTCGTTTCTGCTATCGCTTTATTTCATACTATTTAATTTCACACACTATTTATTTAAAAAAAAATAATGGGTTTCCCCATATTTTTTTTCTCTTTTTTTCTCTAGAAATCCAAATCTTCCCAGTCGTCCACTTCTGCTATCTCCAATAGTGTTGCCGTTCGCTCTGACATTTCCTCCTCTACTGGCTCCTCTGCCGCTCGCTCCTCTGCCGCTTGCTTTGCTGCTCGCTCCTCTGCCTTTTGCTCCTTTGCCATTTTCTCCTTCTTCGCCTTGTTCTTTTTCCATTCGATCAAAGCCTCTCGGTGGTTCATCAGTATCTCTGTTATCTTCTCTACCGTTATCCCTCGCTTGTATTCTTGAGCACTAATTTTGGGGAAGTTCGTCGACTCTTCCCCTACTCGAAACTGGTTTACCGAACTTTTCCTAATCATTTCTCCTACGATTCGCTTCGTCCACCCATCCCTTACCATTTCCGCATCCTTTTTGTCTTTATCCAGCAACTCTTTGTGTTCATGGATCACCAAGTGCGCATTCCACATCGACAGCACACTCCAATCTCCTTTCAACACTTTCAAGTTTCCGCTTCCGAGTCTTTTCTTGTGTTCTGCCGTTACTGCTTTCAGCATTGATTTACTCGCCATAGTATATCTTAAGATTTTTTTGAGGGGGGATTCTACAATTCTTCCGGGGGGGGGGGACTTAC
>Ga0206131_10004894_pt1 | contig 14408 bp, 8 predicted proteins | sample Helgoland_Spring_FD_148636 | JGI IMG/M metagenome (GOLD analysis project Ga0206131, IMG submission 148636) | Pelagic subsurface seawater microbial communities from Kabeltonne, Helgoland, North Sea - Helgoland_Spring_Bloom_20160517_1 | ecosystem: Environmental > Aquatic > Marine > Epipelagic ...
GGGCTGCTTTTCTGACGGTCATCTGCTGCAATGAGCAATCCATACTGCCCGGCCTCTGAGTGTAAATGCCAACGTAAAAGTGCCCGCTGATTGCCTCGAGTTCCTTTATGAAGTGCCGGCATAAAAACGTAGTCAAACTGTAACCCTTTGGCCTTATGAAGGGTCATGAGCTCAACGCCCGATTGACCGAGCTCATGGCTTGCATAAAGCTGATCAAGGGCGGTTTCCAGCCACTCAGGATCCAATCCAACCCCCTCGATATCTGCGCGAACGAGTAGATCGAAAAACCGCATTGCGTCTGCCCTTCCCTGGGTCGATAACGTCGATGGCGCTTGAAGCTGCAGCCAAATCTGTTCTATCCAAACTCGTAGGGACAGTCGGTCTCGTCGCGTCTCCGCCCAGTCTAAAGCTGCGTCTAAAGCCCCTGCTCGGGTAGCCGCATCGGGATTAAGCAATTCGGTAGCCCGACGAAGTGCTTTTCGTAAACTGAACGGTCGCGGTTCATCTTCAAGGAGACGATAAATATCGGATAGGGTCAAGCCGCAAAAAGGGGCCCGCAGTAAAGCCAAAGCGGCCACTTCATCGGCTGGATTTGCCAGCCAGCGGCACAGTGATAAGAGATCCATTACGGCCGCTGAGTGCTGAATTTTCTCCAGGTCACGTCCTAGAAACGGTACGTCATTTTGCTGAAGCGCTGCAATAATCGGTGCGGCATGGCTGCGCGCTCGCATTAAGACGGCAATCGTCGCGTCAGGCTCCCTTTGACAGATCTGGGCGATTTTTTCAGCGATCCAATTGGCCTCGTCTAAACCCCCATCATCAGGAAACAAATGGGCCTCTACGGCATTGCCCGCCAGAGCCCCGTTGACCGGCACCGCATGGGTATGACTCACTTCACCGCGTTCCGCATGACTCACCTTGGGTAGAATCTGAGCAAACACACGATTCACCCAGTCAACGACACCGGCCTGGGAACGAAAGTTCCGGGTGAGCTCTAGAGATTCTAGCGGCAAGCCGCCAATACCCGACGCTTTTGCCTGAAGAAACAAACCGACATTGGCATAGCGAAAGCCATAAATAGACTGCATGCCATCGCCCACAATAAAAGCGGTTCTCGGTGATGCCTCCGTTGCATTGTGCTCATGCCATCCGCGCATAAGTTTTATCAATAAATCGAACTGCTGCTTCGAGGTATCTTGAAACTCGTCGACCAAAATGTGGGCAATCTGATAATCAAGGCGTAAAGCCAAGTCGGTAGGTTCTTCATCAGATCCCAACGCCTGCGAAGCCGCCAAGGCCACATGGGTAAAATCTACCCGCCCTTCACGTTGAAATATTAACAAGAGTTGAGCCTGCAAAACCGGTAGTAACCGGGACAACCGCAAAACCAGTTCCCAACTGGTATCGTCACCTGATATGACGGGCAACGAACGCAGCTCCAATAGTGCCGAGGGAACAGATCGCTCACTTATACTTGTCAGTAAAGTTTGTAAGCGGGCTTTAGCGTCTGATTTTGCCGGGAATCCTATTTTGACATTAACGCCACCGGGTTTTCGCCAGTCATCGGTGCTTGTCAACAGTATGTGAGCGGCGCACTGCCAACTCTCGAAGGCTTTGTAGTCGGCGCGCAAATCGACTTCGGGCTTTCCCAACGCATCGGCAGACCATTGAGCAAGTGCCTGAAGTTCTTCGAGGCAAAACGCAAAATCGCCGTGAAGTCGTTCAATAACCGATTGAATGAGTGCTTCGACCGTCGCCTGCAAAGCCCGACCCGCTGCTGCTGGCTCGGCATGCTGGCCGAGACTACCGCCCCAGTCACCGCGCCTCGCCAATAGCGCAACCAGTAAGCCCCGCAGCACGCTCCAATCGTTATTGAAATGCAATAACAAACAGCGAAGATCATCGGCAACCGGCGTACCACTCCCCACCGTAGCAAAAAGCTCAACCACCGCCTGCTCAAATAGCGGCTGGTCCTGTTCAGTAATTTCAATAGCACCGCCCAGCCCACTGAGTATCGGCATCTGACGGGTCAGATCAGCGCACAGGCTATCAATCGTACGAATATTGAATTCTTCTGGGTCTAGAGACCACTGCTGTTCATCGGCATGGGCTAGCACTGCCAGAGCCAAATTACGCGTTTGCTGCTCATGACCTGCCGTGACTTCGACCCCGCACCGAGCTTCTTCGAGCTTAATCAACAGCCGCTCGCGCATTTCTGCCGCAGCCTTCCGGGTGAAGGTCATGGCGAGGACCTGCTCGGGACGTTCAACGGTAGGCAACAGCGCTAGGATTCGTTGCGTCAGCAGCTCGGTTTTTCCTGAGCCCGCGGGTGCAGTAACGCAAAAGCTGCGGGTCGGGTCTAGGGCCGTCAATCGAACCTGCTGGTCAGTAGCACTCACAGCGCACCCTCCTCTAGGTTAAGAAGAGTTTCTTCAGGTAGCTCAGCATTCTGGGAATATCGACAAACACTCCCCAATGCACAATATCGGCAAGCATTAGGTTGTGGATCGATGGCGGCATGGCCCCGCACAAAATCATTAGCCAATCCCTCCAATCGATGGCGCCAAGTCGCCCGCAAGGCCTCCCAGCTTGCCACGGGTTCACTTTCATAACGCTTCACCTGATCTTCTAAGGCGAGTTCTTTACCCCCTAGGCCCAAGGCTTCGCCCAAAAACACGTACTCGACGCCTTCTTGATGCACTCGACCAAAAGCAACCCCCTCGACACTGTCATTAAGCAATGCATATAAAGGTAATTGGGCATCACTGGGTCGTTCGCCTAACCAACTCGAGCGCTTAACAGATCCTGTTTTGTAGTCGATGACGATCTCTCGCCCATCATCCAAGCGGTCAATTCGATCAGGCCTCAGATTTAGCGTTAAAGCCCCCAGAGTCAGCTCATGACTGTCCTCTTGTTCGACAACATGAAAGCCACCGTCGCGTTGCACTTCGACTGCAAGCCAGCTTTCCAGCAAAGTGGTCACGCGTTCGATCTCTAAATCAAGGCAGGCGCTGCCAACCCGCTTTCTAATGTTGCGATACCGTCGCTGCTCTCTGCGCTCTAGAGCCTGCACCGCCCTTTCTGTTGATCCACTGACAAGCACTTCAATTTCACCCTCATTCAGACCTCGCAGGCTGGTACTGTCTTTTAAAGTCTCCCAAATAAAGCGGAGCGCATCGTGGACGATGTTGCCACGCTCTGCTGGGGTCAGCCCAAATACCGGGGTGGCCACATTGGCAGGACCTAGGCGATGGCTGATCCATGCGCGAAACGGGCAATTAGACTGGTTGCTGACGACGCTGGCCCCGCCGCCCCATTGAACATTTGCTCCCCCCACAGGCACATTGCCTTCCTCCAAAGACTCTAGCGACAACGAGCCGGGCCAGTGGCTAGGCACTTGCTCTTCACTCAGGGGGCTGATCGGGGCTATGGCATGAGCCAAAGGACTGGGCAAGACCTCAAGTCCCTCCTGCACACTGGCGTAACTCGCGCTCACGTCACCGTGAGTGGCCCGCAAACTATCCAACAACGCGATAGCAGAAGCCTCAAGCGCTACGCTATCGCTGTCTAACAAACCCAACTCTCCCTGCAGCCGGCGCGGTAAAAAAGGTAAGAGTTGGGGTCTTTGAGGAAGCCGTCCCGACTGTAAGCCACAAATCCAGAGGGCATCGAATTGCAGACCAACCACCTCCTGTGGACCAAAAACCTGCACCGCGGTCTCGTCGGTTTTTGGCTGAAAAACCCGATCATCCAAGCATTGCTCCCAGAGCAAAATGAGCTGCAGAAAAGATATTTCTCCACTCACAGCATCCTGTGCTGCCAGTTCGTCCAAGGCGACTTCCAAGCGCTCAAACTGCTGGTATTCCAGAGAATCTAGTGCCGCACGACCCGGCCACTGCCAAACTCGAAGGACATCACGAATGGCATCTAGCCACAGCGAGGGCAGTCGTTTTTCGCGAGTACTGCGATCTGTGCGAAAGAGCCCAAAAACTCGCGTTAAATGGGCCTCAGGAGCAAAGGTTTCAGCCAAATGGCTCAAGTCGCGTTTATCAATACGTTCGCTGGCCAATTCGGTACAAGCTCGACGCAATTGCTGTAGCCCTGTGCCATTGAGATCTGCCCCGCCATGAAGAAAAGGCGACCGCAGCAAGGCCAACACCTCGCTTCGCAAGAAACTGACGGTGTCGCCCGCTGCAGCCAATCGAAGCGCCAATAAGGCATCACGAAACATCGGCGTCTGAGATAACGGCATACCGGAAGAGAAGTTGACCGGCAATGCGGCGTATCGCGCGCCCAGGCAATCAAACTCCTGTCGCAGTTGGTATTCGAGCTCTGGGCGGTCACGATTGAAGTCGAGCAATACTATGGCTGTACTGCCGGCGTTGTCGCGGTGCCTTTGTGCGGCCCATTTAGCGATAGCCACCGACTCTGCCCGCTGACTTGGAAACTTTTGTGTCGCCAGCGTGGAAAAACTGCCCCGCTCCGGCACAGAAGGCCCCTGTGAAATAGCCCAATGATTGACTGCCTGACGGGTCAATGGCGGTAGCTGCAGAACATGGCAAAGCACAACAGACGTTTTTGACTGTACGGGCACTGTCAGCAGGCTGCGGTAGATATCTGCGCGAGTCGCCCAAGCATTGTTTTCTAGCTGCCGAGCAAAGCTGGAGCACCACCGTTCGAACGTGGCGCAGTCGGCGTCAAAGCCGAAGTACTGGCGCTGGGATTTATCTTCGGGGTCGCCACCCCACATCAGCCACTGCTGCCGGGCGCGCAGCGCTTGCTCGGCGGCAGAGGAAGGTTGAATCAGGCTAAAATCGGCCTGTTTTTTTAAATCTGCCTGAATCACCTGCATCCATAGCCGTCGCTCTGCGACGCGCCCCAGCAGTCGACGGGGTGGCAAATTACCCGCCTCCACCTGCTCACGCCAAACCGCCTCCAACCAACCGTCTACGGGCAGAATCGTTGGCGGCTGAAGGACAGACTGCCCCTCTTTCAGTTGCTCTTCAGCAATGGCTTGCATCATGACGCGAGACAGCCGTAATCCCGGCGTTAAAAACACGTCACCTTTTGCCAAAAAATCGCGAAAGGGAGACAAATCAACCGCAGCTCTCACACCCTAGCTCCAAGTTTTGTATAAATCATTGCATGACGCTGCGCACTCAGCCGGTTAGAATCCGCAGCGCATCGGCCGCTGTACACCCACATTGCCGTATCCCGAGTTCCATTGAATATTGCAGGCAAACTAGCATGTCCAAACCCCATGTTCACAATGTTAACGTCGCAGCGCAAAAAGTTTTGGTAGCACCCGCCGCTTTACGCGACACAATTGACGTCAATGATGCTCTCAAAGACCGCGTTGCCAAGACGCGGGAGGCCATTGAAAACATTCTCGATAGAACAGACCACCGACTTATAGTGGTCGTGGGCCCTTGCTCTATTCACGATGTCGATGCCGCGATGGACTATGCCCATAAACTCAAAGGCGTCGCCGATCAAGTGAGCGATACACTGCTTTTAGTCATGAGAGTTTATTTTGAAAAACCCAGAACGACCGTAGGCTGGAAGGGACTGATCAATGATCCCCACCTCGATGATTCCTTCGATATTGAAGCCGGCCTAACAATTGGTCGCTCTCTGTTAAAAGATATTCAGCAACTGGGCCTACCCACAGCCACCGAAGCACTGGATCCGATTACACCACAATATATGCAGGACTTGATCAGCTGGTCAGCCATTGGCGCAAGAACCACCGAATCTCAGACCCATCGAGAGATGGCGAGTGGGCTGTCGTCAGCCGTGGGGTTCAAAAATGGCACCGATGGTGGCCTCGACGTTGCCGTCAATGCCATGAAGTCAGTCTGTAATCCCCACCGCTTTCTGGGCATCAATAGCGAGGGCAAGGTGTCTGTATTTGAGACACGCGGTAATCGTTACGGTCACGTTGTCTTACGGGGCGGCTCGGCAGGCCCCAACTATGAGAGTCGACACATTGCATTATGTGAGGAGGCACTCGCTCAAGCCGCCTTACCCGCCAACATCATGGTCGACTGCAGCCACGCAAACACAGAAAAGAAGCCCGACCGACAACCCCTAGTGGCTGCTGATGTTGCCCAGCAAATTATGGCCGGGAATCAGTCAATTATTGGCCTCATGCTTGAGAGTAATATCAAGGCAGGGAACCAGAAAATACCCGCGAACCTTAACGATTTGGAATACGGCGTTTCAGTCACCGACGGTTGTATTGATTGGGAGACGACAGAAGCTCTGCTATTAGATACCGCTAACAAACTGCGGGATGTGCTCCCCAAGCGCATCCCTGCCTAGGTGTGCGTTTGCTAGGACGCCTAGCGGCCTGGTTCGAGGTGAAACACGGCGCCAAGTGAAGGGCTCACCCCACGCGGGGCTCACTTTCCGGGCGATTGTGTCAAAAGCCGCTTGGGCGTTTCAATAATAGGCTTGGCTGCGATCTGAGTGGTCGGTTTCATCACGTACCCCAACCAGTTCAGGCACTTGCTCCAGAAGGGTTTTCTCAACACCGTCCTTCAAAGTCATGCTGACGGCACTGCAACCCTGACAGCCTCCTCCGAACTTAAGAATAGCGACCACGTCTTCTGTAATTTCGACCAGTGACACCTCGCCACCATGGGCCGCTAGTGAAGGGTTAACTTCGTTATAGAGCACATAATTGATGCGGTCTTCGATAGGACTGTCAACATCGACCCGCGGCATTTTGGCATTCGGTGCTTTGATCGTTAACTGGCCGCCAAACTTATCCTTGTTGTAGTCCACCATGGCATCTTCTAAAAAGGGAACGCTACGTCCCTGAAACCAAGCCTTAAAATGGCCGAAATCTTCCTCTACGTCATCGGCCTCCTTGTCACCCTCGCGGCAATACGCAATGCAGGTTTCAGCCTTGGGGGTTCCCGGCTGGTTAATAAAAACGCGCACACCGAGGGCGTCTTCCTGCTTATTGAGTAATTCTCCGAGGTATTCCCGGGCGGCTTCAGTAATTGTAATCATGGGCTGTCTCGTCCATAGAATCGGGGGCATTTGCACTGTGGCTAATAATACCCGACTAACGGGGTGGGTGAACACAAGTCATATTCCAGAGGTTCAAGCCCTCAGTAGGCTTATATATCAAATATTTTTGATATATACTATTTGCCACATATATAAATTGCTTATAACTTATTATGACAGTCTCTCGATTTCCCGAGTACACGACCGCATCTGCCACCACACTCACCAAAGCACTGGAGCAGCGCATCCTCATTATCGACGGTGCCATGGGCACCATGATTCAGGAGCGGGCGCTAACGGAGGCTGACTACCGAGGAGAGCGCTTTGTAGCGCACGCTTCGGACCTCAAAGGTAATAATGATCTGCTCTCTCTGACATGCCCTGAAATCATTTCTGACATCCATGAGACCTACCTCGCCGCCGGTGCGGACCTCATTGAAACCAACACCTTCAATGCAACGGCCACCGCCCAAGCCGACTACCAACTTGAGACCATTATTTGGGACCTCAACCTCGCAGGCGCTCAGTTGGCGCGAGCCGCGGCCAACAAATTCACGCTACAGACGCCAGAAAAACCCCGTTTTGTCGCTGGTGTTTTAGGCCCCACGCCGCGTACAGCGTCAATATCACCCGATGTTAACGACCCAGGGGCGCGCAACATCACCTTTGACGAGCTCAAAGACGATTACCGACTCGCCACAGAAGCGCTTATTGAGGGTGGCGTTGATCTCATCATGATCGAAACGGTTTTCGATACCTTAAATGCCAAGGCGGCTATATTTGGCTCTCGGGAGGCTATGGATAAACTGGGTGTCGAGTTACCTCTTATGGTATCGGCCACATTTCCCGATACCAGCGGGCGCCTGCTGTCGGGACAAACAGGTGAAGCCTTCTGGCATGCAATTGCTCACGCAAGACCGCTGATCGTTGGCAGCAACTGCGGCCGCCGGTTTCGGGAAGTGAAACCTTTTTTGGAAGAGCTCGCAAAAATCAGTTCGTGCTATTTCAGCGCACATTTAAATGCGGGCCTACCCAACGCTTTCGGCGAATACGATGAGACCCCGGAAGACATGGCCACTGATTTCGATTCCTTTGCTGGGCAAGGCTTTTTAAATCTAGCTGGTGGTTGCTGTGGCACCACACCAAAGCATATCAGCACCATTGCTGGTGCCATCACTGAACATTCTCCGCGCAGCTTACCCCCACCCCCCGAAGACACTTACCTCAGTGGTCTAGAAAGCTTTTCTTTCACCGGTAAAAATTTCGTCAATGTCGGCGAACGCTGCAACGTGACAGGTTCGGCACGATTTAAACGGCTGATTCTAGACGACCAATATGAAGAGGCTCTCGATGTCGCGCGAAAGCAGGTCGAAGATGGCGCTCAAATAATAGACATCAATATGGATGAGGGCATGTTGGACGCAGAGGCTGCGATGGTGCGCTTTCTAAATCTCATTGCCTCCGAGCCCGACATAGCACGGGTACCCATTATGGTGGACTCCTCAAAGTGGAGTGTCATTGAGGCCGGGCTCAAATGTATTCCTGGAAAGTCGATTGTTAATTCCATTAGCTTAAAGGCCGGGGAAGCTGAATTTTTACAACAAGCGACGCTTTGTCAACATTACGGGGCTGGGGTCGTCATCATGGCTTTCGACGAAGACGGTCAGGCCGATACGTTGGAGCGCCGTCAAAATATCTGCCAACGCAGCTATGATTTGCTGCGACAAAAACTCGATTTCAACCCCTTTGACATCATGTTTGATCCCAACATTTTTGCCATAGGCACCGGCATTGAAGTACACAACAACCATGCTGTCGACTTCATAGAGACCACTCGCTGGATAAAAACACACCTTCCCGGGGCAAGAATTTCCGGCGGCGTATCTAACGTGTCATTTTCCTTTCGCGGTAACAATCCGGTTCGTGAAGCGATTCACTCGGTCTTTCTTTACCACGCAATCGGTGCTGGCATGGACATGGGCATTGTTAATGCGGGACAGCTAGCCCTTTATAGTGACTTACCAACCGACCTAAAAACTGCGGTAGAAGACCTAGTCCTGAATCGTCGAAGCGATGCCACTGAGCGACTTTTGGATCTCGCCGAGGAATATCAGGGCACGGGCAACCGCAGTCGCGTCGAAGATTTGAGTTGGCGTGAGGCCCCTGTCGCCAGCCGTCTACAACATGCCCTGCTAAAAGGCATCACACAATTTATTGAAGCCGATGCAGAGGAAGCGAGACAACAATCAAAGCGCCCTATCGATGTTATTGAAGGGCCTTTAATGGACGGCATGAACACCGTGGGCGACCTGTTTGGGGAGGGGAAAATGTTCCTGCCACAAGTGGTCAAATCTGCGCGGGTAATGAAGCAAGCCGTTGCCTATTTGCAGCCCTTTATTGAAGCCGAAAAGTCTGGCAAGGCCAACAATAACGGGAAAATCTTACTGGCCACGGTTAAAGGGGATGTTCACGACATTGGCAAAAACATCGTGGGCATCGTACTCCAGTGCAACAACTATGAAATTGTAGACCTGGGCGTTATGGTGCATTGCGAGGATATTCTTAGGGTTGCTCGTGAGGAGCAAGTCGACATTATTGGCTTGTCTGGGCTCATTACGCCTTCTCTTGAAGAAATGACCCACATCGCTGGAAAAATGCAGCAAGAAGGATTTCAGGTGCCCTTAATGATTGGAGGAGCCACCACCTCCAAGGCCCATACGGCCGTTAAAATTGGCCCCGCCTATCAAAACGATGCCGTTGTCTATGTACCCGATGCCTCGCGCAGCGTCAGCGTTGCCAGTCAGCTTTTGGGCGAATCTAAAGCCACCTTTGTTGAAAATATTGCCAATGAATATGTCAACGTACGCGATCGAGTTGCCCGCCGGAAAAAGCGCAGCGACCGACTGACCTACAGCGAAGCGACGGAACGCGCCTTCACCTGGGACTGGAATGACTATCAGCCGCCAGAACCGAGCTTTTCAGGCGTCAAGGCCTTAAGGGATTATCCTATCGAAACGCTGATAAGCACCATAGATTGGACGCCGTTTTTTATTACGTGGGATCTTCACGGAAAATATCCCGCTATTCTCCAAGACGACGTAGTGGGCGAACAGGCCCGCCAACTCTTTGCTGATGCGCAATCCATGCTGCAGAAAATCATTAACGAAGAATGGCTACAAGCCCATGGTGTTATCGGGTTTTGGCGAGCCCAGCGTGAAGGCAGCGACGACATCCGGCTGTTCGACGAACAAAATCAAAGCCTGGCTAATTTGCACCATATTCGCCAACAGATACAAAAGCGTGAGGGGGAAAGCAACCTGTCACTGGCTGATTTTGTGGCACCGGAAGATGGGCCTTCGGACTGGATTGGTGGATTTTGTGTTACCACGGGCCACGGTGTTGAAGAACGCGCCAAAGCTTTTGAGGCTGAGCATGACGATTACAATGCCATTATGGTCAAGGCACTAGCCGATCGCCTTGCAGAATCTTTCGCCGAACAACTTCACCGAGAAGTTCGCACCCATTACTGGGGCTACGCACCACAGGAAACTTTGGCGAACGAGGATTTAATTCGCGAGAAATATGAGGGCATTAGACCCGCACCAGGCTACCCAGCTTGTCCGGACCACACCGAAAAGGCCACGCTATTTTCATTGCTGGACGTAGAAAAGCACTGTGGTGTCACACTGACTGAGAGTTATGCCATGTACCCCACCGCGGCAGTCAGTGGCTTTTACTTTTCTCATCCCGAGTCGCGATATTTTTCAGTCGGCAAAATTGGGGGTGATCAAGTTGCCGACTTGGCAGAGCGCAAAGGGGATACCGTAGATGACCTGAATTACTGGCTAGCCCCCATACTCGACGATGCCTAGAGCCGACTTTATAGAGAAACATCGCGACGCCAGGGTGTCCAAGTTGGTATCGTAGTCAACTTCAGTGTGAGTGACCCTCAAACGCGGCTATGACGACAAAGAGTAAAAATGACGCACCCGACGCCTCGAACAAGCTTTCGTGGCTGCACCTGCTGCAAAGCGTCTTTGCGGCGGCACTGGGTGTTCAAAGCGCTAAAAATCGAGAACGGGATTTTAAAGGTGGCAGCCCCGGCGTGTTCATCATTGCTGGGCTAGTGTTTGCGGCGCTGTTCGTGGGGAGCTTGGTCTTACTGGTACAGTGGGTCGTGGCGCATTGACCCGAGTTCAGGCAGGCATACTACTCAACCAAAACGCTACCCAAGTGACCACTACAGAGACAATGATGACAGCAGCAAGGCCGTCTGCGGCCCCGTCAGACAAATTACTTTGAGACATTGCTTTTTCCTTTCAAATGGAATCGATTGAGCCGTTGATATTCGGCGGCCGTATTTTGAAAGAAACCGGCCTGTAAAGCAAAGCCAATTGCTACCTAATCGGCAACTTTTCAGGGCCTAACTTGGGCATTGACCCGACTCAATGCCGTTAACGGTACTCACGACGCTTGGGGGAACTATGGATTTTGGCGGCATAACGTTCACCTTTGCTGCTATATTTTTAGGGGCCGCGGTCTTTGCGTCTATCGCGCTGTACACCCGGCAGCCTATTATTATTGCGTATATTATTTTAGGGGCCGCTTTGGGGCCCTTTGGCACCGGCTTGGTGAGTAATACCGCCTTAGTCAGCGACGCCGGTCATGTAGGGATTATTTTCCTCTTATTTCTGCTGGGGCTCGATATGCAGCCCAAAGCACTGCTCAATAGCATGAAGAGCTCTAGCTGGGTCGCTCTGGCTAGCTCGGGAATCTACATTGCAGCGGGCTATGCCATCACCCGAGCGTTTGGTTTTGAACACAGCGATGCCCTGCTCGTTGGCACAGCACTGATGTTTTCATCCACCATCATTGGTATCAAGCTATTGCCCACCACCGTTTTACACCACAAACACTTGGGCGAAGTTCTCGTTGCATTACTGCTTTTTCAGGATCTCATCGCCATCATCGTGTTGGTGTGGCTGCAAAGCAGTGACTCGGGAAGCTCTATGGTCTGGTCTGTCGCCCGACCAATGATCATGCTGCCCCTGTTAGCGTTGGGCTGCTGGGCTGCGGTTCGCTTTATACTGATCCCGCTGATCGCGCGGTTTGACCGTTACCATGAATATATCTTTCTGCTTTCAATAGGCTGGTGTCTAGGGGTAGCAGAGCTGGCTGCACTCATGGGGCTCAGTGCAGAGGTGGGCGCTTTTATCGCGGGAGTCGCCGTCGCCACAAGCCCCATTGCTCAATACATTGCCGTGAGTTTAAAACCACTTCGCGATTTCTTTCTGGTCATTTTCTTCTTTTCTGTGGGCGCCCAATTTGACGTTTCAGCACTACCTGGCGTCGCCGCGGCGGCCTTTGCTTTGGCACTCAGCTATTTGATCTTGAAACCTCTGGTCTACCAAATGTTGTTGCGGGGTGTCAGTGAGTCTCCAAAATTAGCCTGGAATCTGGGTTTTCGATTGGGTCAATGCAGTGAATTCGCATTATTAATTGCCGTCGTGGCTCTTGAGTCAGAACGCCTCAGCCCTACCGCGCACACGCTGATTCAAGCCACCACCATTCTCACGTTGCTGGTTTCCAGCTATCTGGTAGTGACACGGTTTCCAACACCCATTGCCAGTAACGATGCGCTGCGAAGAGATTAAAGCTCGCGGCTTCTCTGGGTCACTCGTACTGAAGTAGACCCAGCTCGCTCTAACTAGCGTTCACCCAGGGCCCGTTGGCCCGCAACTCAGCAGCACCACTGCGGGCAAACGTCGTATGGCGCTACAGATCGTAGCCCCGCTCATCGTGGAGTACCAGATCCAGTCCGATCGTTTCTTCATCACTGTCAACGCGCAGACCCACTAGCGCGTCTACCACCTTGAAGAGAATCCAGCTCACAACCAGGGTATACAAGAAGGTAGCGCCGACACCAGTTGCCTGTACCGCAAGCTGGCCGCCGATGCTGTTGATACCCTCAGAGAATCCATTACCGCTGAAAATCCCCAGATTAGGCGAGCAAAAGATACCCGCCATCAAAGTGCCCAAAATACCACCGACACCATGCACGGGAAAAACATCGAGGCTGTCATCGATCTTCAGACGATTCTTCAATGTAATCGTGGCGAAGTAACAGACAACACCCGCCGTCAATCCAATCACAACCGCCGCCGCGGGCCCCACAGAACCCGATGCAGGCGTAATGGTCCCCAGCCCAGCAACCATGCCGGTCACGATGCCCAAAACAGAGGGTTTACCGTGACGCAACCACTCCATGGTCATCCAAGCCAATGATCCGCAGGCCGCAGAGAGGTGCGTTACCAGCATGGCCATAGCCGCGCTTTGATCGGCCGCTACCGCCGAACCGGCATTGAATCCAAACCAGCCCACCCACAGCATACCGGCGCCCGTGACCGTCATTGTCAGATTGTGGGGCGGCATAGCGACAGAACCAAATCCGCGCCTAGGCCCCATCATGATCGCAGCCACCAAAGCGGCAACACCCGCTGTAATGTGAACAACGGTGCCGCCGGCAAAATCTTGAAGACCCATGGCGCCTAACCAGCCACCGCCCCATACCCAGTGACAAATGGGCGCGTAAACCAGTAGTAGCCAAGCCGTGCTGAACAGCAGTAATGCGGAAAAACGAATGCGTTCGGCAAATCCACCGATGATCAGGGCCGGTGTAATAATCGCAAAGGTCATTTGAAACATAACAAACAGTGCTTCTGGGATAGAACCACTGACGCCGTCAAACTCGACACCCATGAGCATAAAATTGCCCAGGTCACCGATCCAAGCGCCCTGCTCTACACCCGACGATCCAAAAGCGAGGGTGTAGCCAGCCACAAACCAAACGACTGACATCAGAGCGGCCAAAGCGAAACACTGCATCAGCACCGACAGCACATTTCGGACACGCACCAAACCACCGTAAAATAACGATAAGCCCGGTAGGGTCATGAATAGGACCAGTGCAGTGGCCGTTAGCAGCCACGAGGTATCAGCAGCGGAAATCTCCGCAGCCAATGCTGGAGCAGGCAGCAGGAGAGCGGATAGCATCAAGAAAGCCGATTTACGTAAAACGTGCATTTTATTTGTCCACCACAATAATCATTGAGGTGCGCATGATGCCATATCCTTGCGGCAGCGCCACTAGGGCCTTACCCTAACCCACTAAAATACTGCTCATTGTTTCGGTTTAATCGGGAGTTTCTCATGCTTCGCTCGTTGATTTTTTTTGTTGCTATTAGCTTAAGCAGCCTAATTGCAGCCCAACCGTCGGAAAAACCCGGCGACCCCGGGACTACACGCTCAGTAATTCTTATTATTGGTGACGGCTTCGATGATCAGCATGTCACCATGGGGCGTAACTTTCTGGCTGGGCATGACGGCCG
>Ga0206131_10004896_pt1 | contig 14406 bp, 11 predicted proteins | sample Helgoland_Spring_FD_148636 | JGI IMG/M metagenome (GOLD analysis project Ga0206131, IMG submission 148636) | Pelagic subsurface seawater microbial communities from Kabeltonne, Helgoland, North Sea - Helgoland_Spring_Bloom_20160517_1 | ecosystem: Environmental > Aquatic > Marine > Epipelagic ...
TGAATTTGGGGTTTTTTTTTTTTTTTTTTCTTCCTTTTTTTTTTTTCGTCGGTGTAATTGTTTTAAACGCATATGATTTGAAGTTTTCAAAATGTTTTTGTGTCAGTATATCATTTGGGATAAACAGCTCGTCGTCAATATCTTCCAGTTTACGCTTTGAAATTCTCCATATATCGTATGGGAGTAGCTTATTATCACTAAGTGCAGATTCTGGTAACCAATCAGTTTGTACGGGAGGGGGTGGTTCGGGTGGTGCTGTTATAACACTACATTCTTTAAGTTTCTCAGCCGTTTCACGTGTAATAGGACCTTTACAATACGTTATTGCCTTTTGTGCTAATTCTCGGGATGTCTGCCTCCCCAGGGTTCCGGGTCTGGAACTGGAACTGGAACTGGAACTGGAACTGGGACATAAATTATCAAATTGTGTCATATTGTGTAATCCTTGGTGATACATTGACTTTATATGTTTTAAGGAATTTGTGGCGCGAGCAGCTTTAATTGTCGCTGTTGTCGTATTTCGTTGTTTTAGTAAATCTGTACTAATAACTTGACAAGCAGATATAAAATGATGTATAGGAATATTTGTATTTTCTATGAACTTCTCGTCATCTACTTCCATCTTGTCATCTTTTTCCATCTTGTCATCTTCTCCCCCCTCTTCCTCGATTAACTCCATTCGTAAACTCCTGATAGCATTTCTAGCATCACCAAAAAGAAAAGCAGAAGTAATATTTGTACCTTTTTTTGATCTTGATTCTCTACCAACCCCGGTCTCAATTAAACGTAATACAATTGGATAATCATTATTATGTGGATTATGAAATCCCCATAAAAAAACATAAGTTGCCATAAAAAGAACACCCGGACTAGCTTCAGTATGATCACCCTGCATAGAAAAGTTTGGAACATCTTCATTGGGTCCCCAAAACATATTTAATCCAAATTGTTTAGCTAGCTTGTTTTTGTAGATGTCAGCGACATATCCACCCAGCATTTCATCTATTTCAGTGTTGCTTATTTGATCAATTGGCGCTCTTCTACCATTTGCTTTACAATTAGAACCGTTCATAAGGAAAGATGCAGGCATTAATGGTTTATCATTAGAGTCTTTTAAATCGCAAGAAGAGTGGCCCGGTAAACTTTTCATATGTACTGTAAACTCATTTGTTTCCATTTTTTGGTCTATTTTAATAGTGTCCATTTCATCTCTCTTCTGTACCAGATTAGAATTAGTGGCGGGATCTCCCCTGTGTTGAAAATTTTCTATAAGACTTTCAACTGACATATGTGAACCGTGTAAAGCAACAATATATCGGTCGCTCTTCGCAGCGGCGTGTCGTCCTTTGATTTGATCTTTAAATTTGTTAAATTCTTGGCCATAAATAGCACGAAAAATTGTTTCCGGATCATTATATACCCATCCCATGACAGGTGCATATTGGTATTGTCGTTGTGGGAGATTAATGGTCTTTTGTGTTGTGTCCTTTAGGCAATGGGATGTTGCTAGTCCCGACATTATTGTATATATAATAACTTAACATAAAAACTTTATAAATCATTTTAATAAATTTATTTAAAGTGATAGCAAGATATATCATAAGATGAAAATACAATCACAAACGTTTGACGATACCTCTTTTAATTCACATTTCTCACATTGGAAATTTGAATTATCCGACTTTCAAAAATGGGCCATAAAAGGCATAGTGGAAGAAAAAAATGTAATTATTACCGCCCATACTGGTAGTGGTAAAACACTTCCTGCTGAATTCGCTATCCAACATTTTTTTAATAAAGGAAAAAAAGTTGTTTATACAACACCTATTAAAGCCTTAAGTAATGAAAAATTCAATGATCTTCAACAAAAATATCCTGAAATATCTTTCGGTATTTTAACAGGCGATATCAAATTCAACCCCGAAGCTGACGTGATTATAATGACGACGGAAATTCTTTATAATACTCTTTTTCAAAAAAAAATGCTTCAAGAAGATGTTCTAAAGCCTGAACAATTATCACTTCATTTTGAAATGGACATTGAAAACGAACTTGGCTGTGTTGTTTTTGATGAAATCCACTATATTAATGATCCAGATAGGGGAAGAATCTGGGAAGAAACAATTATGTTACTTCCTAAATCTACCCAAATAATTGGATTATCTGCCACGATTGATAAACCAGAACTATTTTGTGAATGGATTGAAAATATTTCTCTGAGAGAAAGTTGGCTCTGTTCTTACAATCAACGAATAGTTCCATTGACTCATCACACCTTTTTAACATTTCCCGATTCATATTACAAAAAATTTCCAATTGAAATAAAAAATCAAATAGATAATAATCACCTGAAAAATAAACCAATAATTCTCAAGAAACAAGGCAAACAGTTTAAGGAACAGGAATATCAAAAAATTTCTAAATTATTAAATTTTTTTGATAAAGAAAGAATACGCATCAATCAATTTTTCGTAATGAATAAAATGGTTGAATATTTAAATCAACATAATCTTTTACCAGGTCTTTGTTTTATTTTCTCACGCAAACAAACCAAAATGTTCGCAGAAAAAATAACTGTACCTCTCTTTCCAAAAGAATCCACAATACCAAGTACTATCAAAAAAGAATGCAAACAAATCTTAATGCGACTCCCCAACTATCGTGAGTATATCGCACTTCCAGAATACGATTGGATTACAAAGCTTCTTGAAAAAGGTATTGCTGTACATCACAGCGGAATTGCACCTGTATTTCGCGAAATGGTTGAAATATTATTCGGAAAAGGATACATTAAATTATTATTTGCAACTGAAACGTTTGCCGTAGGTATTAATATGCCGACAAAATCAGTGATATTTTCAGCATTATCTAAGTTTGATGGTAAAGGTTTCCGTTTGTTAAAATCGCACGAATATACTCAGATGGCAGGAAGAGCAGGACGACGAGGTAAAGATACAAAAGGATATATTTTTCATTTGAATAATTTGTTTAGAGATAATCAGCGACCAACACCGCAGCAAATGAGCGTTATTCTTGGGGGTAAACCTGAAACATTGTCTTCTAAATTTAAGATTAATTTTTCAATGCTTCTTAAGATGATTGCTTCCAAACAATTTGATTTTAAATCATTTGTGGAAAACAGTATGCTTAGCGATGTGATTCAGAAACATAAAATACAAGTTGATAAAGATATTGTTGAAATGGAAGAAACATTAAATAAATTTTCATTTGATTATTTAACAACAACAAAAGAAGATCTTGTAAGATATGATTTTTTAAAAACACGACAGAGAGTTGTGAGAGAAAGCTCTAAAAAAAGAAAGAAAACAGCGCAAGAAATACGCCTCATAGAGCAGAAAACAAAAACATTTGACAAGGATTTTAAAAAATACGATACCATGGTTGAGAATAGTAAGTATTTGAATAATCTGCGCGAAAGACGCATACTTATTGATGAAAGCATTGAAAATGAAATTAAACCAAATCTAAAAATATTAGAAAAGCATCAATTTATCAATCGTGGAGACAAATTTCAAGAATATGATTTAACTGAAATGGGGAAAATAGCATCCAATATTAACGAAATTCATTGTTTAGGTATTGCAGATTTATTGGTAAATGAAAATGCGTTTTCTGATTTAAATGTCTTTGAGTTAACAAGTGCACTTAGTGTATTTTGTAATATTAGATTATCAGACAACAATAGAATTCATAATATTGATTATGTAAATACAAATGATAAGGTTAAACGAACTGTGAAAAAAATAAAACAAGTATATGATAAATATTATGATGAAGAAACGCGTTATGAAACCAATTTTATGTTTAATTATAATATACAATATGATTTAATAGAAATGGTATATAAATGGGCAAAATCCGAAGATGAAATAGAATGTCAAAATATCATCAAAGAAATGGAACAATGGGATATTTATATTGGTAATTTTACAAAAGCAATATTAAAAATATGTAATATTGCTATGGAAATGGAAAATGCTTGTTTGATTCAAAATAATTTGGAACTGTTAAAAACACTGAGAGAAGTTTCGGAAAAGTTAAAGAAATTCATTGTGACGAATCAATCGTTGTATCTATAATCTAAGTTCCTTTGCATTTTGAACTACCAAGGAAGAATATTAACCAATTCCAATGGTGTGCGTGATCTTTATATTGGCGTTTAAAATATAGAACAAATCCAGTGGCAACATTTAAAATAAGTAAAATATAACCAAATGACACCATATTATGTAGATTTGACGTTAATTTAAGAGATTGTTCGCTAACAGAGTTATCGTTTTTTTTACTTTTGCTTAATTTTCTACCCAATAATGTTTTATCCATTATTATATTATCTTTAATATCAAAGTAATCAATACCAATACCCGATAATTCTATGCGATATATAATATAAACACCTATAACTGACATCAAAATAATTAAGAATGAAAACATAAAAAACATTTCTTGTTTTGTTGATAAAATGAAAAATATATAAATAAGACCAGTATATCCGAAAGAACTGAGTATATATGAATATTTATCAAAAAAATCAGAAAAGTTTGAAAAATTTTCTGTGACAACTATTGATTTTGGTGTATACCAATTAAGGACAAATGTGAAAATGAAAATTGAAAAAAACACAACAATATGTCGCAAATATAAATCATTAATTAAAAATCTTTGTAAACCACAGTTGAGTAAAACATTAATATAACTACCAAACATTACTAAATAAAGAAAAAAAACACCGAGAATACTTTTAGTTGCAATATCCAAATCCATTATATAAATAACTAATATATTATATATATATATATATGGCACCGATACCAAGAGATAAAAAATTATACAATAAAGTAAAAAAACAAATATATAAAAAATATCCAAAACATAGCGCGTATAGAAGTGGATTATTAGTGCAAAAATATAAGAAAGATTTTAAGAAGAAACACGGGAAAAAAAATCCTTATATTGGAAATAAAACAAAGAAAAAAGGTTTGCGGAGATGGTTTGATGAGAATTGGGTAAATCAACGAGGCGAAGTTGGTTATAAATATAAAAATGATGTTTATAGACCGTCAAAAAGAATAACTAAAAAAACACCAATCACCCACAATGAGCTGACAAAAAAAGAAATTAAAAGAGCTCGTAAAATAAAATATACACGCGGTAGAGTGAAAAGATTTAGAGGCGGTGTGACAAATAAAGCAAAGGCTTTATTTAAAAAGAAAAATAATGTTTATGGATCCATATTATTTGAAAAGGTAAAGAAAGGTGTGAAAGTGAGTTATGATATTAAAGGTTTAAAAAACGGTAAACACGGGTTTCATATCCATGAGATTGGTGATTTTAAAGGCGATTGTGTTAAAGCAGGTCCACACTTTAATCCTTTAGGTAATAATCATTCGGGTAGAAAAAATAAAAAAAGACATCTAGGTGACTTGGGAAATGTAAATACTGGGGATGGGAAAACAAAAGGTTCCTTTATCGATAATAAAATTTCATTATCTGGAAAACATACTATTATAGGTAGGAGCGTAATTGTTCATGAATTGAAAGATGATTTGGGCAAAGGAAATGATGAAGAGTCATTAAATACAGGAAATGCTGGAGCGAGGTTAAATTGTGCTAAAATTTTTAATATGTAATTATTATATGATGTATGATATAATAATTGTAGGTGGTGGTATGGCAGGATTATATACCCAATATAAATTATTGAAGAAATATAAAAATAAAAAAATTTTACTAATTGAAAGAGATAATAGATTGGGTGGGCGTGTATACACACATAAAGTCACTGTGAAAGGCATTAAACATTCAATGGAAGCTGCTGCCGGTAGATTCAACGATAATCATAAATGTTTAAAAAAACTCATAAATGATGTTGGTTTAACCAAACAAATAATTGAAATACCAAGTAAAGCTAGTCACATTGTAACAAAATCAAAATGGAAAAAAAATGAAATATCAAACTATTCACCATATGATTTTTTGGATATTATTATAAAAAAAACAAAATTAACAAAAAAAATGAAAAAAATGTCATTTGGCGAATGGTTAAATAAAAATATAGATCCCGATATCGTTGATTATTTAAAGGCAATATATCCTTATAAAGACATATTTAAAACAAACGCTTACGATGCATTAAATTTATATAGCACAGATCTTAATAACAATAATACTTTTTATGTTTTAGGTGGTGGTTTATCACAATTAGTTGAAGTGTTATCTAAAAGAATTAAATCAACGGGCGGTATAATAAAATTAAATACCGAATTAAAAAGTATAGATGATGTGGAAGATTATTACATTATAAAAACAAATAAATGTAATTATTTTTGCAAAAAAATTGTGTTAACAGGTCAAAGACCAGACCTTCTTAAAATTAAGTATTTAAATAATTTAAAACCACTTATCAATTCGGTTAGGAATACACCATTATGTCGTTTTTATTTTATTTTTGATACTAAAAAATGTTCTTGGTTTAAAAATATAAAAAAAACAATTACTGATTCAAGATTATCTTATTTCATACCAATAAATCATAATAATGGTTTAGTAATGATAAGTTATGTTGACGAATACAATGCAATATATCTAAAAAAAATGGAAAATGAAAGTAAATCAAAATTAATTAACTTTTTGTTGAAAGAATGTGAGAGAATTTTCGGAATTAAAAAAATACCAAAACCAATTTGGGCAAAATCTTTCTTTTGGGAAAATGGCGTGGGGTACTGGAAAAAAGGTTACGATAGTAAAAACATTGAAAAAAAAATGACAAAACCTTATCGTGATGATAATATTTTTATTTGTGGTGAAAATTACAGTTCAAGATACCAATGTTGGATTGAAGGTGCGCTAGAAACAAGTGAAAATGTTTTGAAACTATTGTAAACAAATTAATGAAAAAATTTATTACCAGATTTCCATTTTTTTAAATTGAATTAAAATATTTAATAATCATAAACAATATCATAAAAACAATAATGAAATTTATTTTCCCACGCAAAATACCATCAGAAATAATAAAACATATATATGAATTTTGCATCGATAAAAGGATATTTTGGAATAAAGTTACACATCAATTTATCAAAGGTGGGTTCTATAGAAAAAATTTAAAATTAACGTCATTTATTGGGAAACAAAATGAATATTGTCGCAAATTTTGGCTATCCAATAGACCTGAACTTTTTGGTAAAGTAACTAAGTGGAATTCTTTAACTAATAAAACAGAACCTTGTGAATTTAATTATAATGGCGAATGGAGTAAGAAAACAAAACAAGTCGTTGTTACATTTATAACGCCATCTGGTCTCAGAAATAGATATTCCGGTAGAGACCCTGTTTCAAAATGGCTTAAAAATATAAATAAATATGAAACAGCAGCAAAAAAAACGCACGTTTTCATGAATGATTCTTTGACACAAAAAAATTTGGAATATTTACCAAAAGAAAAAAAAAATTTTGGTATCAAATTTAATTCAGAATTTTATAAAGAACGTGTTAAAAAAAGAGAAAGACAAAGAGAAAGGCAAGAAGAGATAAAAAGAGGTAATATGTTTATAAAAAAAAGGAAATTTATTATTTGGAAACGTAGTCCCTTTATCATAAATTACACAACTGTTAATTTACTATTTACCCCGTGCTATGATAGTTACAAGTATACATTTTATAAAGGTAAGGTAATTGATTCCTGGTTTAGAAAATACAGAGATGATAATAATAGACTCGTTTTTAAAAAACCCAGGGGGAAATACAAATTTGACCCCAAAGTTGTGGATAATTATATAGGTGAAGAGAGATATGTTGTAAAGTTTGAGGATGGCGATATCAGACATTATTCAATTGAATATTTATTAAAGAGAATTATTATTAGTAAACAACGAATGTTGAAACAAGAGGTGTTTGCAGAAATGATTGATAAATCAAAATACACTACCAAAGTAAATATTTAATACTATTTTATTAAATATTTTTTTTATGTGATATTATTGTATATACCAATTAGGTTTTCCCATATTTAATAATAAATTGATTTTATATTATTTTGTTAAATTGATAGTATTTTTAAATTATGAAAACATTTTGTGACCTTAATAAATTTTTACATTATTTTCCTGGTAATATTGTAAAATGGTTAGGAAAAAAATGGAAAGGGAAAAATAAACAGGAGTCGTTATTAAGATTATTCGCATCGCTGGGGTGTATTTCAAAACTTAATGATTGGGATATTTGCAAAGGTAACTATAACATAAAAACAATAGAAAAACAAACAAGTTTAAATGATTTATTTTATGATAATGGAATTAAAATTAATTTAAAAGATAAAGGTGATTCATCTGATTTGACAGCCATACATAAAAGAAACGATAAACATATCTTAGTAACAACATCTAAAGATTTAAATAAAATGAATATAGGGAAAATGGATATAGACAAAATACTTACAAATTTTAAACAATATGAAAAAGATGGTTATACAATGTCTTTATGTATTTGTATCCGAGATAATAATGAATTTCAAATTATGAAAAAAAGGATAGAAAAAACCAATAAAGAATTATTGAGATTTATCAATAAAGAAGATACTATTTATATTGATTGGAATGATCTTGAACAGGCATATCATCAATTTAAATTAATATATAAGAATAAAACAATTGATGAAATTATTCATTTAAATAAAAATCCTTTATGTTTGAAAATGCATCAAAAACTTGGTGTATTAAAAACACTTAAAATGAAAAAAGAAAATAAAAGAAAAATTTTATGGGGACATATTCAAAGAAGTGGTAAAAGTTATATTATAGGTGGTTGCATTATTGAAGATAGTTACGATAAAAATGTATGTAATTATATTGTTATCACAACAGCACCAAATGAAACGATTGATCAATATAAAAAGGTGTTTGATTGTTTACAATTACAAGATTTTAATATTATTGTTTTAAATGGTGAAAATAAAGAACCTTTAATATTAAAAAAAAATATTATTTTATGTTCGAAACAATTTTTACAATCAAAATTAGAAGAAACAACAAATATTAAATGGTTGAAAAAAATGAAATTTGATATGAGGTTTATTGATGAAAGTCATAATGGGGGAACAACAACACTTGCTCAAGAAACTCTTAATTATTATGGTAATAAAACATTTACCATACAAATTACAGCAACATATTCAAAGCCAATCAATGATTACGATATATCAAAAGATTGTTGGGTTTTATGGGATTTGGAAGATATTAAACTTTGTAAAAATATTGATAATAAAAATAATATTAAAAGATTGGTTGAAAAACACGGCAATGAATTTCAAAAAATAATAAATGAATATTCAGAAGCTAATATTATTAGCGAATATTCAAAATATCCAGAACTTCATTTATTAACTGATAAGATTGATTCAAAAATAATAAAAGATATAATTAAAAATACAAAAGATAATCATTATGGTTGGTCATCAGAAGCTTGTTTTCTCTTAAAACAAAATAATGAAAAAAAAATGAATGAATTTCAAAATGAAAAAGAAAATTTAAAGTTATGGTATAAAATTTTTGGAAAAAAAGGGAATTATGGTATCCCCGATAATAGTTATCCCGACGATATTGTTTTTATGAAGAGAATAGAAAAAATATGTCACGATCCCGAAACAAATTCAAGATATATTGGGGAAGGTGTGTTTTTAAATGAACCAATGGTTATTTTGGCATTTTTACCTCAAAATAATATTTTTGAAACATCTTTTGCAACTAAACAATTGCTTGAAAAATATAATATTATTCCAGAATATGACATTATTGCTATAAATAGTAAAATAACAATGAATCCAAAGAAAAAAATTGATGATGCGAGAATTATAGCAAAAAATAGTGGAAAAAAAGGCATATTGGTTTTGAGTGGTAGACAATGTAGTTTAGGTGTATCTATTGATTATTGTGATATAGTATTATTATTAAATAATAATATGGGTTATGATATGATATATCAAATGATGTTTCGTTGTATGACTGAAGGAAAAAATAAAAAATGTGGATTTGTTGTTGATTTGAATTTAAATAGAGTTGTTGAAACATCTATTGTTAAATATTCTTCATTAATTAAACCTAAAAGTCATTTGAAAGAAGCTGTGAAATATATTTTACAAGCTAAATTACTTGTTTTAAATGGAGATCATTGGTTACCTTCATTTGGGAATAATATAACTGAACTCAATAATATTACAGATAATGTTTATGAATTATATTTATCAAATATTGAAAAAGTATTGAATAATTATTTAAATAAACTTTCTTTAAACAAAGTTTTATTAACAAGTGATGAAATAAAAATTATGAAAGATTTAATAATTAAAACTTCAAAAAATCAAAAAAAATATAGTATAAAAGATGAAACAATAAATAAGGGTATTGAAAAAATAAAGATTGAAAAAATAAATATTGATAGAAATAATATAATAAAAAATAATGAAGAAAAAAAAATTAATTATATGGAAATAGTTAAAGATGTTGTACCATTAATATGTCTATTAACTATTCGTGAAAAAAATACATCATTAATTGAAATGTTTGATATAATACAAAATGATAAAAAATTATACAATATACTAATTTCACAAATGCAAATATGGTGGAGTAATAAGAATATTAATAAATCGCTTATATATAATTTTATTAATATTTATAAAAAATATATGATTGATAATTTAGATGCAGCTGACACAATTAGGAATATTAAAGAACTATTTATTAAAAATATAAGAAATAGTAAAAAATTGTCAAAAATAATTGATAAATATTTCATTCCTAAGGAAAATGAAAAAAAGAAGAATGCAGAAGTAACAACACCGTTTAAGTTACGACAGGAAATATTAGATAAAATACCAAGTGAGTTTTGGAAATCTGAAAAAAAAATTTTAGAACCGTGCTCTGGAAAAGGCGGATTTGTTATTGATATCATTGATAAATTTATGATTGGTTTAAAAGAAATAATACCCAATGAAAAAGATAGATATAAGACAATTGTTGAAAAATGTTTATATTTTTGTGACATTAATCCAGCAAATATATTTATTAATAAATTATTGATTGATCCACAAAATGAATATAAAATTAATTATTATGAAGGAAATACTTTAGATATGAATATAAATGAAGAAACTAATACCTGGAAAAGTGTAACTAAGTTTGATGCCGTAATTGGAAATCCACCATATACAACATCACAAGAAGATAATAGTAGAGTATCAAAACCATTGTATCATTTATTTGTTGAAAAATTTATAGATATAACCGATAAATTGTTATTTGTTATACCTAGTAGATGGTTTGTAACAGGTAAGGGGTTGGGGAAATTTAGAAAATGTATACAACAAAGAAAAGATATTGAATCAATACAACATACTGATAGTTCAAAAAAATGGTTTGGACCAATTGTTGATATTAAAGGAGGTTGTTGTATACTTTATAAAAATTCAAATTATAATGGATTTTGCAAATTTAATGGTGTCATATATGATTTAAATCTTACTGATAAAATATTGAATCCCAAATATTTTGAAATAATTAAAATATTTAAAAAATTTGAAAATATACAAAAAATATTTGTTGGGAGATGTTTTGGTATTGAAACAAATGATAAAAGAATTATAGATGATAAAAATAATAATATCGTTTGTTATGTATCTGTAAAACAAAATAAAGATAGGAAAAGATATATAAATTTAAAGGTAAATAATGAAATGAAATTTTGGAAAGTTATAAGTCCGACAGCCGTTAAAGGTGCATACAGTGGATTTGATAAATTATTTATATTAAACGAAGATGAAGTTCATTCGGGTAGTTATGTTTCTTTTAAAGTTGAAACTGAATTTCAAGCAAATTCATTAAAATCTTATTTACAAACAAAAATTGTAAATAAATTATTGTCTATTAGAAAAGTTTCGCAAACAATATCAAAAGATACTTGTAAATATATACCTTTGGTACCATTTGATAGAAATTGGACTGATGAAAAAATTTATGAATATTTAAAACTTTCTCAAGAACAAATAAATATTTTATAATATATGTTCAATTGTATATCTCTTTATCATTTACCAAAGTAATAAAATTTTTTTTTATGATATTATTGTATATGCCTAAAACAAGAAAACGAAGAAATAAAAGAATTCACTTTAAAGATTATCCTGATTTTTTACCTAATTTAACTCCGAGAGAAATGTTTAAGTTGGGAAGTTTCGGTGGCACTTATTGGCGACCAATTCGCTCAAAAGTTGTAAAGAAAAATCTTAAAAATATTCATAAAAAATATCCAAAATCTTGGTGGAAAGGTATTCCCGAGGATTGTTTATCTTCAAAAGAATATGACAAAAAGAAGAATAGATATGGTGTAAAAGTTGGAACATCATTGCAATTTTGGGAAGGGAAAGGTTGGATAAATAAACAACACCCATATGGGTGGGTACATTGGTATTGTGATTTTTATAAAGGTAAACGATGTTCGGACGACGAAAGACAGGTTAAAAGGTGGCGAAATTTGGCGGGTGGGAGAGGACGCTTTATGCGCTTTTTAGTAACGCAAATTATCAAAAAAAAATCAAAATGGAATGACGAAACTGTGAGTCCAAAAATACGTCAAGTTTTACAGCATTGGGGATATAAATTAACAAAAAAAGATTTTGATAATGAAATAAAAAGACGAAAAAAGTAAAACTCTGAATTATCCATATTTAAAAATCATTTCTACATTGTGGACAGTTCGTACATCTTGTAATACATTCTTTATGCGCCCAAAATGTGCATAAAGCGCACCCTTTAAAATATTTGAATTGTTTGAAAAGATTCATCGTTTCTAAACAAATTGTGCGAAAATGACATATCGTTTTTGCACACAAAGTTATTATATTTTTACTCATTGTTATTATATATAAACATAAAAACAATAAAATAACAAACTATTTATAATAAGGCTTTCATGAATTGAATTTCTAATTTTTGGTTATAAACAATACCCTTTGCCAAGTGATATAATTTGGGATTATTTTTAAAATTATTATTGTTTTCTAATAATTTTGTCGTCGTTGTAATGGCCGTTGAATGGTGCGGTATCATTCTTTTTAACCACTGTTTATCGTTCACCAAAAATTGTTGTTTTAATAATAATGTTGACACAAAAATTGAACAAATAATTCCAATAAAAAAAACATTCATATTAAAATGCCCCATAGATAAATAATGAATGATCTCGTGCGCCCAAATCATATTTGATGCCATTAACAATCCACCATAAAATAAAGTTAACGATATATATAAATCATTTCGTCTATATGCTAAAATATTCATTGGGTTGAATAACATCCCCACAATTACCATAACTATAAACATTATTATTTGTCTTTTAATTAATACGTGATTCATATACTATTTATAAATATAATAAAGCAAATATTAGAATACTAATATGCGTTTTCATTGTGAATTTAAAACTTGCAAATGTAATAAATTTAAATTGCATTGTGACAATTTATGTTTTTATTGTGGACACGGAAATATATGGCATTCAAAAAAACAAAAACCACCAACTGATGAGTTTTTGGCTTTTAATTCAACCAGGAAACCCGCGAGAACACCCACATATGAAAAAAAAAATATAAGTATTGGAATTTTGGTGCCAATGCATCTTGAATTACAAGAATCAAATGTTGTGTATTGTGATGCAATAGAGATGCTACCGGTTTGATTTCTTAATTTTCTTATTTTCTTCTTTCTTTTTTGGTTTAATTTTCTTGATATTTAATATATTCTCATAAATTCTCGCTTGAATAGGATCATTTCTATCTAAAGTTCCTTCCGGTACAATTTTATTTCTTTTAAACATTTTTTAATTAATTTAATTAATAAATATTTTTAATTCAATTTAAATTTAACGTCTATTTAATCCTGCTCTATAAACCAATGAATTATTATTTTTTGGTTGATTATTAATTGGTTGTAAAAGTCTATTAAAACAACAGACATCGCGCCTAAATGAAGGCATTCTCACTGAGTTTTTATCATACATTCCCGTATCTGAATTTGATTTCGGTTTAATTTTGTTAAACAATCTGAAACGCATTATGCTAAATCCAATACCACCTTTATTGCCAACGCCAAAACCACCACCCGTTCGCGCATTTCCTGCTGCACCATACTTTGTTAAATTATTCGAAGCTCGTAATCGTCTGTTTGATGGATTGACTCCCATTATATATATAATTAATAAAATAATTATGGGGGTCCGGGGGCTTTGCCCCCGACAAATCAGAAAGGAGAGAATCTAGAAGAGTTATAGGTGGGTAAAATAGGTGGGTAAAATAGGTGGGTAAAATAGGTGGGTAAAATAGGTGGGTAAAAT
>Ga0206131_10004903_pt1 | contig 14396 bp, 12 predicted proteins | sample Helgoland_Spring_FD_148636 | JGI IMG/M metagenome (GOLD analysis project Ga0206131, IMG submission 148636) | Pelagic subsurface seawater microbial communities from Kabeltonne, Helgoland, North Sea - Helgoland_Spring_Bloom_20160517_1 | ecosystem: Environmental > Aquatic > Marine > Epipelagic ...
CGCCCTTCTGGTTGGCATCTTTAAACTGCTTGCCGAAACCCTGATCTTTCAACGGATAATCGACGCGATAGCCCATCGAGCGCAGCAAGGCCGCATCGCCCAAGGCCGCATCGCGCGCCTCCGCACCTCCGATAATGGCAATAAAGTCGGGACTCTCTACATACGTTGCTAAGAGCTTCTTCGATTCAAGAAGATCCGCCAAAGTCACATCGCCCATCGCAAAACCAACCGCAGGCATTTCCGGCCCGCCTAGTTTTTTGACCAATGCATCGTAACGCCCACCACCAGCAAGAGCGCGCCCTTCGCCACTGGCCTCAAATGCCTCAAACACAAAACCAGTGTAATATGCGAGACCACGGACGATACCTAGATCAATTTGGATAAAGTCGCCGGCACCGGAACTCTGCAGACCACTCAGCAAAGCCTGCCAATCCGCAAGGCGCTTTTGCGCCTGTTCAGCCAAGTCACCCTCCAGCGGTAAATTAAGAATATACGCCGACAGGCTGTCAAAATCACGAATCGCAATCACTTCTTCCACACGTGTGAGAAAGGCCTCAGCCTCCTCGCCCAGTACTTCAGTCAGCTTCGCCACTGCTTTCACGCGATCGGTGCGCTCCAGCTTATCTATAATAGCTAGCACTGCCGCGCTACCCGCTTGGTCGAGTCCTTCGGCTGCCAACATCAACAACCACAGATCACGATCACTCAGGCGCACTTTAAAGTCCTTCGAATCGAGCCCAAACGTGCGCAATGCCTGCACCAGCAGTGCAATCAGTTCGGCATCGGCAGCGGGGCCCGCTTCACCGAAAATATCGACATTGAATTGATAGAAAGCGCGCAAGCGCCCCTTCTGAGGTTTCTCATAGCGATAGTGCTCACCAATATTAAACCACTTTATAGGCCGTTTTAGACTATTCGCCTTGGCACCGATCAAACGCGCCAACGACGGGGTCATCTCAGGACGCAGCGCCACCGCACGGCCACCACGGTCTTCAAAATTAAACAACTGCCCGACGATCTCCTCGCCGGACTTCTCGATGTACAGTTCCAGGGGCTCTAACACTGGCGCATCATACTCCTGAAAGTTAAACGCACGCGCGACCTGTCGCCACTGGCCGAAGATATGATTCCGGCGAGCACATGCATCTGGATAGAATTCCCGAAACCCGGGTAATGACTGAAACTGCATGGCAGAAGCCCTCGAACTGTGAATGTACGGCCGAACAGCGACCGTTCTAAAGCGAATCGACGTCCAAATCCTTGAGCTTTGCCTTCAATTCTTTGCCTGCTTTGAACTTAATCACGGCACGCGTAGGAATGACGACGTCTGTTTCAGGCTTGTTCGGATTGCGACCAATGCGTGATTTACGCACCTGCACCTCGAAGACACCAAAATTGCGGAGCTCTACGTTGCGCCCTTCACTGAGGGCGGTAGCGATGGCATCGAGTGTTAATTGCACGGACTCACGCACTTCTTTTTGTGCAAAGTCGGTTTTCTCGTAGATATCTAAGACGATATCGCGTTTAGTAAGGTTGTTGGACATGCTATAAATGCTTTGAAAACTTGATGATACGAAAAACGAAAGTTATTGTTAGTTCGATACTTCTGATCGAAAATAGGCTGTCAAACTAGAAAATATGAGCGATAAAGAACCACCCAACCCTTTTGAAGAAATTCAACGTCAACTGAATGAGTTGTTTAAAGATTCAAATGTCAAGATGTCGACTCATACCTTTAATGAATCTGATTTTTCAGACGAAGCTAACACTAACGATGGCTCCGAAGTCAGTCTGGATGCGGAACTCAGCGCCAAGGACCCCCTTGAAAAAATTCGCCACTTCCACCTCAAACCGAAAGAGGTTAGAGACTATTTAAACCGATTTGTCATTCGTCAAGACGACGCAAAAAAAGTACTTTCGGTGGCTATTTGCGATCATTATAACCACGTTCGCCAGCGTTTATCTGGAAAAAAAACTTTCGCGAAGGAATACAGTAAGCAGAATATTTTACTACTCGGGCCGACTGGAGTGGGTAAAACCTACTTGATTAAGAACATCGCACGACTGATCGGCGTACCGTTCGTGAAGGCAGATGCCACAAAATTTTCGGAAACAGGCTATGTCGGCTCAGATGTCGAAGATCTAGTGCGCGACTTAGTCAAAGCTGCGGATGGCAATATCGAGTTGGCCGAGCACGGCATCATCTTCGTCGATGAGATCGATAAAATCGCCAGTGAAGCAGGTGCCGGAGGCCGCGACGTCTCGGGGCGCGGCGTGCAGATCAACTTGCTTAAATTGATGGAGGAAACTGAGGTCAACCTGTTCAGTCCGACCGATATGATGGCGCAGATGCAAGCAGCAATGGAGATCCAGCGTGGTAAAGCACCACAGCGGAAGACTATCAACACTGGCAATATCCTCTTCATCGTCAGCGGCGCATTCGACAAGCTCTCCGAATCGATCAAAAAGCGACTCACCAAAAGCGAAATGGGCTTTGGTGCGGCTCAACAGGATAATGACGAAGACCTCTCCAGCTATCTGCGCTATGCCGAGACGACCGACTTCACCAAATATGGATTTGAGCCTGAGTTCATTGGCCGTGTGCCGGTTCGGGTCGCGTGCCGCGCCCTATCCTCGCAAGACTTGGCACATATCTTGACCACCTCCGAAGGCAGTATTCTCAATCAATACTACGATGATTTTCGCGGCTATGGGATCGCTTTCAACATAACCGCAGAAGCGATCCTCGCGGTTGCCGAAAAGGCCAGCTCCGAAGGCACTGGCGCCCGCGGACTGATGACGGTGCTGGAGCGGCTGTTCCGTGATTTCAAATTTGAGCTACCCTCTAGTGCCATCAAAAGCTTCGATGTGACCGCCGAGATGGTCGAAGATCCACTGCCCACTCTCAACGCGCTCAAAGAACAAAACGCACATCTGCAAGAGGATGTTTGGCGAGCCGACATCAAACGCTTTGCCACTGGATTTGAGAAGATGCATGGCTTCACGCTTGAGTTTAAACCGTCGGCCGAAGAGGCACTCATTAAAGCAACGCTCGAAAGCGGCCAAAGTATACAGTCACTTTGCGAAGAGAAATTCAATGATTTCGAACATGGCCTCATTATTATTCATCGAAATAGCGGCCAAACAGTTTTCAAGCTTGGCAAACTGGCAATACAAGATCCCGATAAAGAACTCTCAAAATGGGTGGTGCGCAGTATCGAAAGTTTGAAGAATAATCCCTAATTTCTTAGGCAGACCGACAGCCTCATGTTAAATCGCCTCAACGGCAGCCACTCCGATCTGCCCCAGACAAACCATACCAATTTATTATCTTCGCGCGACTCGCGCTAATTTCTAATTTTTATCTCTATGCCTGAAGGAAAAGCAGTCAGCCAAATGTTTGCCGGTATCGCCGGACGCTACGACGTGGCGAATCACCTGCTAAGTGGAGGCATCGATTTCTATTGGAGGCGCGTGCTTACCCGCATGGTCAAAGCCCGTGCGCCAAAAGACGTAGTCGATCTTGCCACTGGTAGCGGTGATGTCGCCTTCAAGCTCAGAGATCGGCTCGGCTCGACAGTTGCTGTCAAGGGCCTTGATTTCTGCGAGCCAATGCTAGACGTGGCTCGCCACAAAAAGACACAACATGCAGCCTACTCCGATATCGAATTTAACTTTGGCGACTGCATGGACCTGCCCTTGCCCGATGCATGCGTAGATGCGGTGACAATCTCTTTCGGAGTGCGTAACTTCGAAGACCGTCAACGTGGCCTGAAAGAAATCCTTCGCGTACTACGTCCGGGCGGCCGACTCTTCGTACTAGAATTTTCACAACCAGATCGCTGGTTCCGCCCATTTTACTACCTCTATCTAAAGTATATTCTACCACTCGTCGCAGGTATCGCGACCGGTGATAAAAGTGCGTATGACTATCTAGCAGGCAGCATCGAAAACTTCCCAACCAAACAAGCGCTAGCCGAGCAACTCAAGCTCGCTGGCTACGAGTCGGTAAATGCCACTGGGCTGACTTTCTCGATCGTGGCAATTCACGAAGCGCGCAAAGTTTAACCACAGGAATGAGGATGATTCGACCACACGCTCATAAGCAAACAATGGCGCAGCAACGCCAACCGAGGGACTAATAGCCTTTTTTGCGCAGCACTTCCTGCAGTTGATCTTGAAAATTCTGCAGGTCTTCAGGATTCGGGCGATAATCAGGATCATCGCCTGGAATCAATCCCAGCTGACCAGTGCTAGACAGCTGCCAGCCGAGCGAAACGCCGTCGCTAAAGACGACAGAGCCATTCACCAATGCGCCGGGTCGCGGAATTGGATCCACATCAACTGTCACATTGGCTGCCGCAGTCTCCACCAGCTCAGGGGTTTCGGCCTGCGCATCGACCTCTTTAGTCGCTTCGGGTTCTGGCTCTGCAAACGCAATGTCCAAATCATCGACAAGAAAGCGTACTTCCATGTAGGTCATTGAGATTGAGAACTCCTCGCGCAGTAAACCCTGCACATCAGCGAGTGACTTGCCATCGGCAATCCAAGTAGAAACGGCAGTCTTTTGAGAATCGGTAAGTGACATAATAAAAATATATGGCTTAAAGCGGATCAATGCGAAGACAAGCAGAGAAATCCCTAAGCTCTTTTGCACGAAAAAAGCACGATCCTCTGAGAATGCGAACCAATTTTATTGGGCGCGGCTCTGCGAGAGCTGCTTAATCAAATAATCAACGCCGCGCTTCACGCTTCCATCTTGCTCCATCATATTCTCAACCTGCTTACAGGCATGAATCACAGTGCCGTGGTCACGGCCTCCGAAGGCATCGCCAATCGCTTTCAACGGATCGCTGGTCAAGGTGCGGCTGATATACATCGCCACCTGACGTGGAAAAACAATCGCACTGGTGCGACGACGACCAATCAGCTCACTAAAGCGGATTTGATAAAAATCGGCCACCTTCTTCTGAATCTGATCGAGAGTAACCTTGGTCAATGTTTCTTCGTGCAACAAATCACTTAACAAACGCTCGACCGCTTCCAGGTCGAGCTTCTGGTTAATCAAAGCATCGTAGCTGGCAATCCGAGTCAGCGCACCTTCCATACGGCGCACATTGCGAGAAACACGCTCCGCTAGGAAATTCATGACCTCTGGGTCCAGATGGATATCCATCGCGGCCGCTTTATTACGTAAAATCGCAACACGCGTCTCAAAATCAGGTGCCTGAATGTCGGTCACCAAGCCCCATTGGAAGCGGGAAATTAGGCGATTTTCAAGGCGCTCGATTTCATTCGCTGGACGGTCACTGGCGAGGAAGATCTGTCGCCCCGACTCGAAGAGATCGTTAAAAGTATGAAAAAATTCTTCCTGCGTGCTTTCTTTCCCAGAAAGAAAGTGAATATCATCGACCAACAGCGCATCGACAGTGCGGTAATACTTGCGGAACTTGGTTAACTTATTTTCACGAATGGCGTGAATAAACTCATTGGTAAATTTTTCGGTCGATACGTACGCGATTCGAGCTTTCGGATTATTGGCCAACATTTGATGCGCGACCGCATGCATCAAGTGAGTCTTACCTAAGCCAGTCTCGCCATAAACGAACAGTGGATTGTAAGCACGCCCTGGTGCATTGGCCACTGCCATGCTCGCCGCGTGAGAGAGTTGGTTACCTGCTCCCACCACTAGATTATCGAAGGTATTGCCCGGATTAAGGAACGTGCGACGCGTCTGTGAAACCTCGACTCGATTCGAAACCGCATCTGCCGAACGTGCTTCGCGAGCATCCTGAGTTTGGGAATTAAGACGATTCACTGAATGACTAGACGAATCATTTCCTGCTAGGTCTAACTCCGCTGTCTGCTCTTTAGCGACTTCGACAACGACCGTCACCGCCGTACCCGCAAAACTGCGGGCCTGCTGGGAGATAATATCCAAATAGTTGTTCTCTATCCATATGGCATTGAATTCGTTGGGCGCGGTGAGCACTAGCTTTGCATCAGATTCTTGCGTGCACTTAAGTTCCTCAAACCACATATCATAGAGGTCCTGAGGAAAGAGGTTTTTAAGCTCTTGATTGACGCTTTCCCAAAGAGAAAGCGCGATAATTGAATCAGACATTAGAATTGAAAAATAAAAAGTTTATTAACAGTGCGAGTCACAGTGTGGCTGGGAGCGTGATGCGCATTATTTGGATAAAAAAAAGACTCATGGCTAAATTCCACTAAAAAGACGCTATAAAACGGGGTTAAAACGGCTAAAAATAATGGTAAACAACTAAAAGACAACGACTTAAAAATTTAAAAAAAAGGTAAAAGAACGGTTTTTAATGACGGGAAAAGTGAAAATTTAGCATTATCATATGCAAATCGACCCCTCTCGATGATGAAAAAGCGGGACTCGAATGCACTTGGCAAGGTCAACTTCTCCACAAGTTATTCACAATGTATTATCAATAACTTCTTAGGCATTTTTTGCGATAAGTGTCACGAGACTGTGACACTTTCGTTAATCCCTGTAAAAGCGTGATTTCCACAATCTGAGAGGCATAATATTGACTATTCTTTAAAACGCTATGTCTGGTTAAAATATTTTAAATATGTGAGTTTTTTATTTACTACCTTTCCGCATGTGAGCAATCAGTCGCTCGTTGAATTCGGTGGCAGAATCATGGCCCATTTGCTTCAAAGAGCGCATCATCGCAGCCACTTCAACGAGTCGCGCCATATCCCGCCCAGGGCGAACGGGTATCTCGATTAACGGGACCTGCATGCCAAGCACCTCGAGATGGTTCTCTTCGAGGCCAGTGCGATCCTCATTCATTCCTGCAGTCCAATTAATAAAATTGATGATCACATCGATGCGTTTATTCAAGCGCACCGAACGCACGCCGAATAACTCGGCAATGTTAATGATACCGAGGCCCCGACATTCCATGTAGCCGCGGCTCAATTCCGATGAGGTGCCCATCAGCTCTCGATCACTCAACCGTTTGACATGGGTTAAATCGTCCGCCACCAAGCTATGCCCACGCTCAATCAGCGCCAGTGCACACTCACTCTTACCGACCCCACTCTCTCCACAGATCAAGGTGCCAATGCCACGCACGTCCAATAGCGTACCATGAATATGCGTACGTGGAGCAAACTTCTCTTCCAGCAACAAGGTCGCTTCAGTAGTAAATGTTTTGGACTTTTGCGGCGATCGAATCAACGGCGTCGCATATTCGTCCGCCAATGCTTTCATAATCTTCGAAGGGGCTAAATTTCTCGAAACTACGATACAGGGTACTTTACGCTTAAACATCTCGCCGAGCACACGGGCTTCTTCATCTTGCCCCAAATCACGCAGATAAGCCATCTCTCCTGCGCCCAGAAGCTGAATACGTCTACGTGCAAAAAACTTAAAATAGCCAGTCATAGCCAAGGCTGGCCGATTCAAGCTACGCTCACGGATAGTCTTATCCAAACCCGCTCCACCAGCGACTAGGTCGAGCTCAAGGGGCTCTTTGAAAGAATCATAAAATTCTCGAACGGAAACTGACTCGATGAACTTTGCATTGTTTTTCTGCTGAATGGGCATGGGGTAAAGCTCCTCCGCTTAGATATTAAAGTTTTGGCCAAGATAGAATTCCTTACTCTTAGCGTCATTAATTAAAAAGTCACCAGTTCCTTCACTAAGAACTGCACCCTCATGCAGTAAATAGGCACGATCAACGATGCGTAGCGTCTCGCGCACATTATGATCAGTGATCAGCACTCCGATCCCGCGCTGCTTGAGCTGCACGATGATCTTCTGCACCTCACTCACACTGATTGGGTCGACCCCACTAAAAGGCTCATCCATTAGCAAAAACTTAGGTCGTGTCACCAGCGCTCGAGAAATCTCTAAACGACGACGCTCACCACCACTTAAAGTGTACGCTTTTTGATCGGCCAGATGCTGTAAGCCGAGTTCCGTCAGATGTTCTTCGACCGACGCATCACACTCGGCCTTGCTCAACGGCAAGGTCTCGGCAATCGCGCGGATGTTTTGCTCCACAGTCATCTTCCGAAAGACCGATGCTTCCTGCGGTAGATAGCCAATGCCACGCCGTGCCCGACGATACATCGGCAAAGCCGTCAGATCCTCACCGTCGAGAAACACTTGGCCAGAGGTCGCTGCGATCAATCCCACCACCATGTAGAAGGTTGTGGTCTTACCCGCCCCATTCGGCCCCAGCAGACCGACGATCTCGCCCGCACTGACGTTTATGTTCACGCCATTTACAACGCGACGTTTTCCGTATTCGCGAACTAGTTCGCGGGTTTCAATCTTCGAAGGCATTGAAGCATCATCCATATTGCCCAAAGCAAAACTGCTTGATTAACACACCGCAATCCAATCCTGCGAAAAATTACTGCGCGCGAGGCTTTATTTCTGGCAATGTCACCGTCGCTCGCTTGCCAGTGGCTCGATCGCCTTCGACAATTGCGCGGCGTTTGCCCTGTAATAATGTCAAGCGATGCCCAGTGACTTTGCCGCTATCGTCCGTCACCACGGCATTGCCCTCTAGCACTACTTTGCTTTTCAGCGCGTAAATCGTCGCCTTGTCGCAAGTGGCCACACGACCTGTTTGCTTAAACTCGACATTATCAAATGCCTCAATTGTCTGCACGGACATCTGCGATTCCTTCGCCTCAGCATCTTGCTCAGCAACGGCAGTCACATCTAAACGCTCACAAAGCGCGTGTAAATTCGTACCACTCACCGAGACTGAATCGGTGAAGCGAAAGAGCGTCTTGTCAGTCTCTTCAATCATGCGCAGCGCTTTCGATTGCACCACCGTTTCACTTCCCGATGCTTGCGGCGCCGGTGCTGCCTGCTGGCCCGAATTCGGCTGCAACGTCAACGCCGGCATAATCTCATAGCCCAAATCAGCTATCTCTGGTAGAACAACTTTTACGCGCTTATCCGTATCGCTGTGGACTACAGCGGTGCCTGGCTTGAGCTCGATACGATCGCCAGTTATGATCACCTCGCCATTAGTCACTCGCGGAGAGCCAATAAGTTCTGCGCGTTCCTCTTGCGGATAAAAAATCGCCTGGTCACTGGTCGCAACTTTGTTGTCCTGCTCAATACGCACGGCTCCGACTGCCTCCACTCGACGCACCTCTCCGACTTTGAGGATTTCAGCATCACCTGCGACTTGCTCAGGCGCGGCAGTGGTGGTGCCGGCCGCATTCTTTACCGGTTGGTCAGCAAACAACGTTAACTGGTTCGAATGCATCATCATCAGACCTGACATCACTGCCACCGAACCATCAAAAAGAAATTGATTACCCGCGTCCAACTCGCGCATCGTGATCGAATCGGCCAGTACAATCGTCTCCGTACTCTCGAGCTGAGCGCCCAAAACCCCAAGTCCTTCCGCCTGCGATACGATCAATTGTGCACGGCCATCGTCCACATCACCGGTGACAAAAACTAGCCCTTCCTCACTTCGAATCTTCGCACCACTCAAATATGCCCCCGAAGCAGCCCATATTTCTGGGTTACCAGTAAATTCAGCTGCCTGCTCACGCAGCCTGAACTCGGCATGGCCCGCCTTTAATACGTGGTCGCCTTGCTGAATCTCGACCTGGTCGGTCGCAATCAGTTGACGAATCGAGTCGATTCTCCCACCCCCAACGGTGGAGCCATCGCTCTGCTTACCCTTCGGCGCATCTGCAATCGCCATCAATACTTCACACTTCAAATCCATCTCACCAGAGGCGGCATGCACCGAATCGTTAAATGTGAAATGGTAAGCGTCCGCAGTGGTTAGCAACAATAGGCTACGGCTATGGATCTCAGTCAGCTCAACCGCGGGACCCTCTGGGGCGACCGCACCAGTAAGCATACCTGCCATACCTTGGGTAAACTCCACCACCACATCAAACTTCACCTCGATTTCCTTGGTCAGGCCGTTCCACGTCCAGCCCACGCCAGACACTTTGAAATTCGCCCCGACGATTTCGATCGACCCGTCCGACACCGCAAGACTTTCCGTAGTGAGCAGTGTCGCCTCTGGGCTATCCATTGTCATTTCCAGTGCCATACGTTCGTCACCCGAATAGACGCGCAGCGCCATCTCTTCGATCCGAATCTGCTCAGCACTGTCATAGATTCCTTTGCCCCCCTGCAGCACCCACTGCGTGTAACCATTCTCACCAAATCGAGGAAGCCTGAAATTTTGCACTGGCGCACTGGGCGTCATCTGCGCCTGCAGTGTGCAAACACACAAAAGGCCAGCAATCGAACGAAGTAAGGATTTAGATAACATAGCGGCTTGGGTAAAAAGAAACCCGGATCTGCGTCCGGGTTCCAGTTGAAAGTAAACTTTTATTGAAAAGAGTTTAAGCCTTAGGCTCATCCTGCTTTGGCAATACCGCTTTCACGTGCAAATCACGCAGCTGCTCTGGTGTCGCAATGCCAGGGCTCGAAGTCATCATTTCCTGTCCTTTTTGGTTTTTTGGAAAAGCGATGACGTCGCGGATACTGGTGCGCTGCGTCAAGATTGTCACCATTCGGTCTAAACCAAAAGCGATCCCGCCATGCGGCGGTGCGCCATATTCAAATGCCTTCAGCATATAACCGAAACGGCTCTCAACCAAATCTTGCGGAATCTGCAGCACCTCTTCGAAAACCTTCTTCTGCAACTCAGGCTGATGGATACGAATACTACCGCCGCCGAGCTCCACACCGTTCAGCACGAGATCATAGTGCTGACCACGCACCTTCTTCGGATCGGAGTCCAACAGTGGAATATCCTCCACCACAGGTGAAGTGAATGGGTGGTGCGACGAAACGTAGCGACCTGCCTCTTCATCAAAAATCATCAATGGAAACTCAATCACCCAGAGAAATTTGTAATCGTTCGGGTCGATTGTCAGCTTCCCGCGTTTCACCAGCAGCTGAGCCGCATCCAAACGCACGCGGCCGAGGATCGTGCAGGCACGTTCCCACTCACTGGCAGCGAAGAAGACGATGTCGCCATCTTCGACCTTCAACGCCTCAGTCAACGCCGCTTTCTCCTCGTCTGAGAAGAACTTAACAATCGGCGACTTCCACTCGCCACCTTCACACTTGATGAAGGCGAGGCCCTTAGCACCGAGTGTCTTAGCAGTATCTTCGAGATTACGCAGCTCACCTTGAGTGAGGTCCGCAAGACCCTTCATATTTACAGCTTTCACAGCACCACCCGACTTGATCGCACCTGAGAAAACCTTAAAACCAGACTTCGCGAAAATCTCACCACAATCCTGCAGCTCCATGTCGAAGCGCATATCAGGCTTATCCACACCGAAACGATTCATCGCATCGAAGTAGCTCATGCGCAAAAACGGTGCCTGGATGTCTACATTGATCACGTCCTTCCAGACCTTAGTCATCAGACCTTCGATCAGCGCATACATGTCTTCGCGGTCGATGAATGACAGCTCGATGTCCACTTGAGTGAATTCTGGCTGACGGTCAGCACGCAAATCTTCATCGCGGAAGCAACGCGCCAACTGATAGTAACGCTCCACACCAGCAACCATCAGCATTTGCTTGTACTGCTGCGGCGATTGCGGCAGCGCATAGAAAGCACCCGGATTCATGCGGCTCGGCACTAGGAACTCACGCGCACCCTCAGGTGTACTCTTAAACAACATCGGTGTCTCGACCTCGATGAACGCCTGATCATCCAGATAGTCGCGGATCGCACGGCTGGTCGCGTGGCGCATCTTCAACATCTTCGTGTTGGTGGCACGACGCAAGTCGAGGTAACGATAGGTCATGCGCAAATCTTCGCCGACCTTGTCCGCCGAATCATCCATGGGGAATGGCGGCGTCTTCGAAACATTCAAAATTTCCAGCTTCGAGGCGTGGACTTCGATCTCGCCGGTGGCGAGCTTCGCATTCGAAGTGCCGCCAAACCGCTGATCGACCTTACCAGTCACAGAAATCACCGACTCCGGCTTGATTGAGCCGAACTGAGACTCTAAGCCCGGATTCGATGGATCGAGAACGATTTGGGTCAAACCCTCGCGATCGCGGAGATCAACAAAAAGAATACCGCCGTGGTCACGCACGGAATCCACCCAGCCGCTAAGCGTTACGGTGGAACCAGTGTCAGAATGTCGGAGTTGGGAGCAGTTATGTGTTCGCTTCATGAGAAAACGCGCGATGAAAACAGCTTCCCCCCACGAAACAAGCACGAAAACGGGATACTTGCGGCGAACAAAGCCCGAAAACCGCAGAAATACGCACACCCCTGCCCGATTCAGCTGCAGCGACAATTCGCGCATTCCTAACAGCTGGCAACCTCATCCTAAAAACGCCCCAAAAATATGTATTTTCCGATGACAAAGCATTGACATCCGCGCGTTGAATTAACTTTATGCCGACTTCAATTTGATTGAGAAGCCCACTGGGCACTTGATTAAAGAGACTTTTTGCTCGGTAGCTCAGCGGTAGAGCAGGTGACTGTTAATCACTTGGTCGCTGGTTCGATCCCAGCCCGAGCAGCCATTATTAAGCCTCTCACTTTACCGTGAGGGGCTTATCTATGCGCATCGGACGGGTATTGGTTAATTTGTCTCAAAATACTCTCAGAGTGAGAATAATTAGGCAACGTTGCCTAAATCGACCGAAAACGCAACAAATAGGCAAACAAATAGGCAAACACGTCCGACACACCAGCATCAGGTACACAGCAGCAGGGACACAGTGGCAAGGGGCCGAGGGGGTCGAGCGATCGTCGTGTGTGCAGTTACACTAATACGTTCTACAGCCTCAGAAAAAATACATTTCAGATCCTGCCACACGACTACGCTGCTAATCTAATTTCGTGGCATTTTGAATTGCCAGAATCATCTTGTAAGATAGCGTTTGCTTCATGTTTTTCTTAGCCGAAATTAATTGGATTCAAGGATTGGTAGTGTTGGGTAAGGTAATTGTGGCGATTGTGGCGTTTATCTCTATTACTCTCCTCCTCGACTCGAAATTAGAAAAATATAAGATAGGCAGAGGGATGCTTGTTTTTATGCCTGCAGTTTGCTGGACCGTATTTTTATTCTGGGTAGCGTATGGCGCATTCTTTTTCTCTGCCCCCTAAAAGCCTCACACGACCAGAAGCCTCAGCAATGGGCCTAGGATGCCGCAGGAGGCGTTTTGATTGCTTACCAATGTAGGCGTCGAATTGTTCGATTATGTGGTGAGCGGGCTTGTGGGTGATGCAGCTAGATTGCTGTTAGTCAATGGGTTACGTGATCCTAAGCAAACACGACCATACGCACGATCTAAGCCGCTACGGAGTCTCCATCACCAGCCTGAAGAACTTAGCGTTGTCTCCATAAGGAAAGACGCCAGGCGTTGTGCTTGACCAGGTCTCAAGGTCTGTGGAGGTCTGCAGTTTTAACTCGAAATTACCGCTGGGATTGCTGGGGACGGTGATGTAACTGCTGCTGTTCTCTGTTCCTGCACGAGTGATTTTGTATGACGCATATGTGAGTGCGCCGCTGGAGCTGCTGGACATGAACAGTTGTAATTCACAGGGCCCAGCAAGTACGTCCCGATATTTAGCTCCATTTGATCTGTTGCCAGTTAAATTTTCAATATCAATACTAGTAGAACTTGAATCTGGCAGCGTTAGCTGAATATTTGAGTAACCACCAGCATAAGCAGTAAACTCGATGCGATCTCCTGCATTTAGTGTAATGGTCTCGTCATCATATTCTACGCCACTAGTTGTTCCTGTGAACGAAAGGTATCCGTATTCAGCAGCCTGTGACAATACAGACCCTGCAAGCAACACCACGACAGTTAGTATATTTGATTTCATAGCAGAATAATTGCCACGATTACTTAATTATCAACTGATATCTGCTAGCGTTCTCAGCCTACCTCCAGGCGCATATCCTCTACCCCAGCCGTCTCGACACTTGGCTCAGGTGCAAACCCTAGTCTCTTAGTCAGCACCTCAATAAAGAAGTCCTTCACTACCTGAGCGTCGTCGGCTGGCACAAGCATACCATCGAACACAGAGACGCATGGAATGTATCTGTCCATACACTTCTTTGCCACGTCAGCAATAATCGCTGCCTCAATCCCGTGCAGCTTGTTTGCGAACTTAGTCGTTCCCTTCTCCCCAGATGCGTCACACTTCCACTTGTAAGCTGATATCGACCGCATCATGTTAGGAAACTCTCGCTTCCAGCGATGGAAGGTTTGTTCACTGATCTGACGCTCACGACAGACATTTTGGATGGTTTTATCACTGCTCTCTGCTTCACGCAGAATGCGGATCTTCGTTTCGGTGCTGTATCTTTTGCCTTTCATGTTCTGGTCCTTTCTAGGGATCCAGACTAACTTTTCAAGTGGACCATTT
>Ga0206131_10004904_pt1 | contig 14394 bp, 15 predicted proteins | sample Helgoland_Spring_FD_148636 | JGI IMG/M metagenome (GOLD analysis project Ga0206131, IMG submission 148636) | Pelagic subsurface seawater microbial communities from Kabeltonne, Helgoland, North Sea - Helgoland_Spring_Bloom_20160517_1 | ecosystem: Environmental > Aquatic > Marine > Epipelagic ...
AATTGAAGAAGACCACCACCCATTTATGCTATATTCTTTATACTATTATAGGAGAAAAAAAAGTATTAATTTATACACAATATATGTTATGCTGTATTTTAAATAAATTAATTTAGTTGGAGTAAGCAAGACCACCCATACCGGATAATATGCGAAGAACGTTGTAGTTGACAGCATATACACTTAGAGAAGATGAAACACCATCAATTAAATCTAATGATAAATTTAATACAGCGGTATCAATGCGAGACATGTTAAGAGTACCGCTTGGTTGATGTTCTTCTGGTTTGAGAGCAAAAGAATATACATTGATACCTTGATTTGATGGTACGTTTTCGTGATGTTGGAAAGGTTGAATTAAATTGAAATAAGACCCTGGTCTTTCACTGAAGCGATCGTTGCCATTTAATACTAATTTAGCAGTTTTTATTGGATTTGCTGAACCAGTGGCTCCGTTAATATTTTTTATAGCAGTTTCCACTGTAGAACCATCTCCAGATTGTGGTGCGGTTGTATAATTAAACCAATTTTGATTAGTTTCAGTTTGAGTACCACCTTCAGCGGTGACAAACCAATATAATTCTTTACATGGGTGATTGAAGGATAATTTAGGTTTAGCTTGTGTTCCACTTACAGATTCAGCACCGGTAAATTGAAGTTGTTCAATTAAATATTCATGAGATAATTGAGCAAAACGTCTGCGTTCATCAGTATCTAAGAATATGTAATCAACCCATAAAGTAGCAGAATCTAAAACTGGGCCAGTTGTACCATCTGAAGCACATTTAGTTTCAGTTTGAAATAATATGTTAACTTTAACTTCGTGATATTGTAAAGCAATTAATGGAAGAGCTAAGCCTACATTGCGGCAAAACCAGAATTCAAGAGGAATATATAAATTTTCAGGACCCGCGGTACCATCTTTATTTATCATTTTATCATAACCATCTTTTTTACCTACAGGTAATGATAATTCATTCCAGATGTACATCCAGTGAGAATATTGTTTATCTATTTTTTGACCACCAATTTCTAATTCTACATAATCTATTAAACGTAAGCCGAAATAGCCACAACCCGCACTTGAACCGGATTGATTTACTGCTAAATACATACGATGTATTAAATCGCCATTACGAGATATTTGGCAAGTTACGCGGTTGCCATATCCAGGATTACCATTGAAAGTTTGCTCAATAGATTCAATTGCAAAGTTAGTATGACGACGATATACTACTTTGAAAAAGGTAATTTGAGGATTACCAGTTAAATAAACGTCTTGAGCACCATAAGCCACTAATTGAAGAAGACCACCACCCATATTGCTATATTCTTTATACTATTATAGGAGAAAAAAAAAGATCAAATATTACACAAATAGAATACAATTTATAAATATTATATTTAAAAAAATAATAAATGTAAATAATAATTTAGTTGGAATAAGCAAGACCACCCATGCCAGATAATATGCGGAGAACGTTGTAGTTTACGGCATATATATTGATACTCGAAACGGTTGCTGATGCTGTATCAACCATTAAAGTTGCAGTATCAATACGAGACATATTGAGAGTACCGCTTGGTTGATGATCTTCGGGTTTAAGTGCAAAAGAATAGACGTTGATACCAGCATTAGAAGGGACGTTAGTGTGGTGTTGGAATGGTTGTACTAAACTGAAATAAGTTCCTTTACGAGTGGCAAAACGATCATTGCCATTTAATTGTAATATAGCTTCAGTGAAAGGATTTCCTCCATCTTTTTCACCATTCACCCCCACGGCTATAGAATAATTGTACCATTCACGAGTATCAATTGCAGTATGTTTAGCAACCCATACTAATTCCTTGCAAGGATGATTGAAATTTAATTTGATACGATTGCTTCCTGTAGATAAGCTTTCAGAACCTGTAAATTGTAATTGTTCAATTAAATATTCGTGAGATAATTGAGCAAAACGTCTGCGTTCATCAGTATCTAAGAATATATAATCAACCCATAAAGATACATTTTTAATGTCTCCTACATTAGCAATAGCTGCAGGAGTAAGACCTCGAGCCGCACTTACAACACATTTGGGTTTTTGCTCAAATTCAATTTTAACTTTAACTTCGTGATATTGTAAAGCAATTAAAGGAAGAGCTAAGCCTACATTGCGACAAAACCAGAATTCTAATGGTATATATAAAGTAGTATCAGAAGTAGAAGCAGCTAAAGTCGCACCTTCTTTACCTACCATTTTATCATAAGCATATTTTTTACCTGTGGGTAAAGATAATTCATTCCATATGTACATCCAATCGGAATAGTGCTTGTCTATTTGTTGACCACCAATTTCAATAACAACATTCTTTAGTAAACGTAAACCTAAATAGTTAACATATTCGTCATCACCACCATTGGCAACGGCAGGAATATCAACTTGTAAATACATGCGATTAATTAAATCACCATTACGAGATATTTGGCAAGTTACAGTATTGCCATAACCGGGATTGCCATTGAAAGTTTGTTGAATAGCTTCCATCGCAAAGTTAGTATGACGACGATATACTACTTTGAAAAAGGTAATTTGAGGATTACCAGTTAAATAAACGTCTTGAGCACCATAAGCTACTAATTGAAGAAGACCACCACCCATTTTGCTTTATTCTTTATACTATTATAGGAGAAAAAAATATAAATTAGTACGCGAATAAATTTAGTAAAATAATATATAAAACTAAAATTTAGTAATTCTATTATAAATGAGATGTTTAAAGAAAAATCATCAAAAAAGAAAATTGCAACAGATACAAATGAAAGTTATACTTTAGATGCAATGCATAATAATATGATTAAAAAATTTGAAAATACCGATAGAGATTTAGAGTATTATAATAATTTATTAAAAGATTATGAAAATACTTCAAATATAATAGACAATCAATTAAAAAATGAAAGTACTAACAAAGATTTAAAAACTGAATTATGGTCAAGTAACATAAAATTGCGAGAAAATATAATAGATATCAAAAATAAAATTAAGGATTTAACAAATAATTACGATGAAATAGAATATTATAAAAATACAAGCTATATTTTATTTCAATATTACGATACTGTTGATAAGCAATCGCATATAAATAATTCGTTAGTTGGCAATTCAAATATCATTAAATCCTCAGCAAATTTACCTATAAAGCAATCAAGAACATATAAAAGTGAAGGCAAAAAGAAAAAAAATAGCACATCTTATAATGTTATAAATGTATTAGACGCTTTAAACAATATAAATAATGATAATACTATCGGTTCCTATGATTCAAAGAATGCCTCTTGTAATATAAATAAAGATACTGATACAAATTCTAATAATGCAGATAATTTAAATAATGATAATAACAATTTATCAGATACGAATGCTGATAAAAGCACATTAGTTGATAAATATATGTCAATTATTAATAAAAAATATGTTAGAATAGTCGAAGATATTAATATAGAAATATGCAAGGAATGTAATAGTCAAATGATATGTTTACAGCATGACGCAATAATGATATGTAATACATGTGGTTATCAAGAGTTATTACTGGTTGAGCAAAATAGACCTATATTAAAACAAAATACTAAAGATACTTCGCATTTTTGTTATAAACGCATTAATCATTTTAGAGAATGGTGTAATCAAGTTCAAGGTAAGGAAAGCACGGATATACCAGATGAAATTTTCGAAAAAATTTTAGCTGAAATTAAAAAAGAAAAAATTGTTGATCTCAAAACTATAACATATACAAAAATGCGTGATATTCTCAAACGATTACGTATTAATAAATACTATGAACACATTAACTATATAATAAATAGAATAAATGGTATTCCAACTCCCCAATTTAGTCCAGAATTAGAGGAAAAGCTATGCAATATGTTCAGAAGCATACAAGCGCCATTTTTAAAACATTGTCCAAAAGATAGAAAGAATTTTTTATCATACAGCTATGTTTTATATAAATTCTTTCAGATACTTAAGTTAGACGAATATTTGAAATATTTTCCTCTTCTTAAAAGTCGCGAAAAACTATACGTTCAAGATCAAATATGGAAAAAAATTTGTATAGAATTAAATTATGAAATAATTCCATCTTTATAATTTATTTAAAAACCAATTGGGAATCCAACAAGACTAAATCCAGCACCCAATCCCACGCCTTGTCTGGCGCTTTTTGAAATTACAGGAGATAGTAAATCAAGTATAGCAAATGTGCAAGCAGCAGTTAGCGCTAATAACCATATCTCATTCCATTCAAGCTTATTTTTTGGCAATATTATAGCAATAAAAGCTATAACTAAACCTTCGGCGAGATATTTGATTAATCTAAAACCTGCTTCAGAATAATCAATTTTATATTCCATTCTTATTAATAATCTCATATTTTTTTATAAATTAAAAATATATAAGATTAATTTTATATAAATTATCATAAAGAATCATGACAACAGTTGAAGATAAAAAAATCGAACTTGTAGATCCCAGAGTAGAAGATCATTTGGACGAAGATAAGCCTATTCGCGGTCAAAAATATGTGCTGTTATCTTTTGTAAGCCCAGAGGATGTTATCGAAAATAAGGAAGTTGTATTTTTTAGCAAATTTATTGAAAGCTTTTCTAATAATGTACGCGATATGTTTAAATCTATTAAAGATAAATATCCTGAGACATCGGATGTAATTGATAACCTTTCTGAAAATCATAAATACGTATTAGATCCCGCAGATTTAAATGAGCAATATAATTTTTTTAAATCTGTTCATGGTCAAGATTTAGAAGCCAAATATCACGCTGATAATAAAGGTATTACAACAATTCGCGGTGTAAAAGTACGTGGATGCTTTGAAACAGTTGAAGAAGCAAAAACTCGCAGTGAGTTCCTAAAAAAATTAGGAGATAAATTTCATATTTATGTTGGCGAGGTTGGATGTTGGTGTGCTTGGGCGCCTGATCCAGAATTTATCAAGGATGTTGAATATGCTAATACGCAACTAAATACTTTAATGAAAGAATATAAGCAAAATATGGAGGATAAAGATATCATCTTTGAAAGTCGTAAAAACAATATTGTTGCAGCATCATCTCAGCAATCTTCACAAACTCCCACAGATGCTTTAAATGATGAAATTTCAGATGATACTAATGTAGAATTATCGAGTATCAAAGAAAGTATTGAGAATGTAGATGTATGGAGTGATCGCAAAAATTAAATACTTTACATTATTTAGAGTTACAACATTATAAATGAAGGCGATTGCAATATTTGTATTATTTATAGGTAGCCTATTAATAATTCAAGGATATTATAGCAATCTCAAAATGTGTAAAAAAGATAAAGTAGTTATTAAATATGTGCCAAGAGACGTTTACGAAGATCAATTGAGTCCTGAACAAAGTTTAGAAAAATTTTATAAAAGTATGTTTGAAGATATCATGTTAATATAAGTTTTTATTTTTATCCTCAATATTATTAAAATGGAATTACTAAGAAATATTGAAAAAAATGTCATATCTATTGTAAATGCGAATAACGATGCTATGAATTTAGATAATTTAAATAAAAATATAAAACTTTATTTCGAATATGTCGCAAATAAAGACAATATAGATAATCAAAAAAGAGATATATATATTGAAAAATATGAAAATGTTAGAATAGCACAAAATATAGAATATGATAATTATCTAAGAGAAAAACAGGATTTAAAAGAGCAATTAGCTATTGAAAAAACTAAAACAGCACTTCATAATTATCTAAAGCTCAAACAACCTTTTTATAATGATAAAATAAATATACATACATATCAAAATATTAATCTTACTAAAAGACCTGATAAGATACCAACACCAATAAACAAAGGCAATCTTGCCAAGCCAGTAAAACCAGTAAAACCAGTAAAACCTAAAATATGTCCTGAAGGCAAAGAAGTAAATCCTGTTACCGGAAACTGTGTTAATAAGTGTAAAGACGGTGATTTAAGAGACACTGAAACTGGCAAATGCAAAAAAATCAAAAAAGTAGTACCAAAACAAGAGCCAAAACAAGAGCCAAAACAAGAACCAAAACAAGAACCAAAACAAGAACCAAAACAAGAGCCAAAACAAGAACCAAAACAAGATAAATGTACTGAAGCTAAAAAACTCGAATGTGAAGAAAAAGGAAAAAAATGCAATCCAGATTCTGGAAGATGCATTAAAAAATAAATTGCGTTTTAAAATAAATTATCTAAATATAATAATACATTAGGATTTGCATAGAATTAAAATGTCAACACCTATTGCTTCATTACCAAAAACCGCTGATAATAAAAAACAAGATAGAAATGATATAAATGATCCAATGGTACAAGATGTGCTCAACGAATTTCGCGACGAATATTCTTCGAATAATAAAAATAATGGTGGTGAAGGTGGAATGCTTCATGATATCGATGATATGGTATCATTTCCACCTGAAGATAATTATCCTCCGCCACCAATGAATTATAGAAAACCACAATATAATATACGAGAAAATTATCAAAATGATAATCAATATCAAAATGATAATCAATATCAAAATGATAGAAATGTTAATCAACAATATTTAAATTTTGATATTGAATTAATAAAAAAAAATTTAACAATTGTAATAATTGTTTTATTAATACACAATACAGGTCTCATGACATTTTTATATGAAAAAATGCCTGAGTATTTGCATGAAAATTTAAACACATATGATATTGTATTTAAATCTATGTTACTATTTATTATATTATATGTATTAAATATAATGCATTATATTTAATTTCTATATGTATAATTTATCAATTGACTGCTTCTGCTTGTAGTTAATGAAGACGAATATTTATAAATGAAAAATACTCCAATAAAAAATGTTAGGAAAATAGTAAATATAGTAGTTCCAAACAATATTTTATAAGATGTTAAATCATATTTTTCTTTATTCATAACAACTAATGATATTATGACTACTGTATATAATATAATTACCATAGAATATACGGCTATAAATAGATATTGATTGTTATATGTAGACGTACTATAGCTCCATAATAAAGTTATTACTACCAATATGCTCATTATAGAATATCCAAATAAGATAAAAGTATCTTTAACTACTTTATCATTTTCACTTTGCGATACAAATCTTTCGCTTGGCATTATTATCTATTAATCATAAAGATAATAATAATTTATACTAATGATTCAAAATTTAAATTACCATAACAACGAGTACTATCATAACCTTCTAAATGATTATTACTATCATTTAATCCCTGTGATTTATATAATTGTTGTGAAGTAAATTCTCCAGATGTATCACCAACTTCATCATTGTAATAAGTATTATTAAATATGTTATTTTGTGCCGCATGTAAATGTTCTTGTGTAATATATGGCCCATAACCACCACTGTCTTCTAATGTATTAATATCTTTTATAACATTTTTTTTAGCAGGATTTTCCAATTTACACACATCATTTTCACAATTAACTTTTTTATTTTTAGACGAAGGAATATTATTTAATTCTTTTTTAATATCATCTTTTATTTCCTGAATTTGCGCGCGAACTTTCTTTTTCTCCACAATTTCAGCATTATATATTCTAAAATATATAATTAACAATGCTAATGTTATAACAAATCCAGTAATATTATCAAGCAATACTAATATAGCTAAGCATAATATAGCTAAATATATTTGCATATAAGGATCTTTATATATATTTTTAAATGGTATATCACGTATTAATACCACTATTGATAATATTATAACAGAAACAATTCTAAATGTATCAATAATCATTTATTAATTTGATATATCTCTATTATAATTCATATAAAAAAATGATATCATATTATTTATGTAATATAAGCTACAATAAAATATGTTAACTATCAATGGCTATAGCATTCTAAAATCTTCAGTAGATAATGATGTTTTAGCCAAGGTTAAGGAAGAACTTACTATGAAACCTAAGGTTAATTTTGATATGGGTGTAAAAAAAGACAATGATAATACATTTACATTGTATAAAGAAACTGAAAAACGCTTGTATATTCCGCGCTATTATGGATTTAATAAATTTGGCTTACCAAATGTATCTAAATTGACAGGTGGTTCTGATATAAATGTTGAATTTAATGGTAAACTAAGAGAATATCAATTGGAACCAGTTAATAAATTTTTAGAAGCTGCTAAAAATCCATTAAAAATGGGTGGTATTATATCTGTGCCATGTGGATTTGGTAAAACTATTATGGGACTATATATTGCTTGCCAACTTAAAAAGAAAACTATGTTTATTAGCCATAAAGATTTCTTAAATCAACAATTTGTAGATACTGTTAAAGCATTTTCACCAAATTCAAGTATTGGAATTATTAAACAAAATAAAGTTGATGTAGAAAATAAAGATTTTATTATTGCATCACTACAATCACTTTCAATGAAAGATTATGATATAAATATATTTAATGATATAGGATTTATTATAATTGACGAAGTACATCATACAGGTGCGCAAGTTTTCTGTAGAGCATTTAAAAAATTACATACACCAATTATATTAGGGTTATCGGCTACTTTAAATCGCAAAGACGGAATGCGAAAAGTATTCGAATATTATATCGGAAGTTCGGTATATACTATGAAGAAAAAGGAATTCACAGAAGTCGAAGTACAAATTCATAAATACTATGAGCCAAACATCGAATATTCAGGTATTAAACAAATGTGGAATGGGAAGGATAATATAGCCGCTATGATAAATAATATTTGTACATTTAAACCTCGAACTGAATATATAATCTCTGTATTAGAAAATATTATTAAAAAGGATCCTGAGCGCAGAATATTAATTTTAAGTGAACGTAGAAATCTACTAAATGATATTGAAAAGTATATTATTGAAAAAAATATTCTCAATAAAGATTATGGCTTTTATGTTGGTGGAATGAAACAATGTGATCTTAATGTGTCTGCGGAAAAGCAAATTATTTTAGCAACATACCAATTAGCATCTGAGGGATTTAATGTACCATCACTAAATACAGTGATATTTGCATCACCTATTTCTGACATTCAACAATCTATAGGGCGCATTTTAAGAGAACGAGCTGAAGACAGAAAATATATACCACTATGTATTGATATCTTAGATGAATTTTCAGCATTTAAAAGAAAAGGTTATACGCGTGCCAAGTTTTATAACACTAATAAATATAATATTTCTTATTATCAAGATAACGAATTACTGAATTTTCAAAATAATTCAGATGATGAAGAAAAACCTAAGCTAAAATTCATTGAAGAAGATGATTAAAATATTATTTTAATATAGTAATAGTAAATATGAGAGATAACGAAATCTACTATATAGAGATCATATGTATTATATTTTTAATATTATTTATAGCATTATTATTTTTTAATGTTAAATTGGAAAAACCTATTGATGAAGATAGTGACGATGACAAATATATTATCCCACCTACACCTCCTAAAATATGCAAGCCCAATATTGATGTTAAAGTGAGGTGCCCGCCTAAGTTAGTTAATTTATATAATGAAGATATAAAACAATTACCAAATAAAAACGATATCAATGTTATAAATAAAACTAAAATAAATTTATATAATAATAACTATTCTGAAGATAATCCTAATTTTAATAAATCAATTATAACACAAGATTCAGTAAAATCAAGCAAAGATAGAGAATTTGCACCAGAATTAGAAAAAGTGTATACTACAGATCTCGCTGAAAATATAAATCCAAATATAGACCATACCCAGATTTACGATTATTCTGTTAAACCTAATAAAAGTGATTTACCTATGGTTAACATGCCCGCGTGTTATCTAAAAGGTAATTCGCGATCTTATAAATTATCTGATAAATTAGCAAATCTATAATGTCAAAAATGAGTACATAATTTTATTTTTCTAATGATTTTATAAACTTTATAGAATTTAATAGTATTTTATAAATTATGTACTCATTTTTTATCTATCATTTAAAGAATATTTAATATAAAATAATAAATGTTTAAATACTGCATTCTACTCACAGCACTATCTTTTGTAAGTGCATTTTCACAAATTAATATTGCATTAAAACCCAAATGTAATATTAAAAAACCCTATTTAAATATTAAATACGAATCCAACCTAAAGCCATTGAATTGTTCTATTTATAAATATAAAATAGAAGAATATAAAAATAATAGATTAAAAGCTAATAATATTATTAATTATAGCGTAGCAAAGTATTATTTTCCTGTTAATTCCAAATATAAACGATATAATACAACATTTCAGGTTATCTATAATGATATATAGATTGATTATTGGAATATTTTATTAGTTATTAATAGAATAATTCTAAATGTGTTATAATAAAACAGTATCATTATTAGCATATGCGTCTGGATTATTATTTACATCTTTATTATTTGTTTATGGTGATAAATATGATAAACATTTTTCTATATTTGCATTTGCATATATTCAAATGCAACTGGTAGAATTCTTCATGTGGTATGATGAAAAGTGTGGAAATATTAATAACTATGCATCACGGTTTGCATTACTAATATTAATACTACAGCCAATCATAGTTTTATATGGAGCAATATTATTTAAAACTACAATTATACCCAATTATATAATTTATAGCATTTTAATAACCTATTTAATAATAATAACTTTCAATTTATTATTAATTGAAAATAGAGAAAGAAAATTATGTGCTAAAAAACCAAATAATAGTGATCATTTAAAATGGGATATATTTAATTTAGATGATAATTTGGTTATATATTATTTATACTTTATTGCATTATTTATATTTATATTTTTCAAAAATTTTTACAAAGGTTTATTTATAGTTATATTTGGAAGTGTTTTAAGAGAATTATCAATATATCAATATGATAAATATGATAAAGAATGGTATACTATATGGTGTTTTAAGGCAAATGTTATACCAATTGTCCTTTTATCGAGTAATTATTTATTAAAATAATTCAATGAAATTTTTCATTATATTCATCTACTTTAATAATTTTTTTTCGTAATTCATTTGCCATTGCTATTTTAGTTTTGTCAATATCTATATTTTTGCTTTTTAATAATATATCACTATCATAGCATAAAGTAATGCCTCTATTTATTTGATTAATTCTATCATCTGTATTATTTGGCACATATACATTATCTATTAATAATTCACGGATTTCAGTTGGTTTTGTAATGCAATTTGATACTTCTGTAACTATTTTATCGCTATTTGGTTTATATGTAATACCCATAGGATACGTTACAATTTTAATAAGTTTACCAAATACGGGATATGGAAAATTATCAGCAATACCATAAATATTTTTTTGTATATTATTATAATATTGATTGAGTGAATAATCTAATAATTTTTCAATATCTTTTACATTTTTATTTTTTTCATAGTACCATAGACAAGCATAAGACATATAAATATCAGATAATATATCAGCGTATCTACCTGATATATATTCTGCTGTTTTTATTTTACCACCCATAAGTAAGGCTATATTTGCTGAAAATGCAAAATTTGCAACATGGCGTTTTAATTGCATTTCATGAGTTTTATTACTTTTAAATTTAAGATATATACCATAAAACAGAGATCTATTTAAATTTGTAATAGTATGTTTAATTATTTTTATAAAATTATTATGAAAATCATTTTTGTCATTAGCTTCAATAGCATTAATTATATTTAATAGATGTGGGTGTGATCTATTTAAACCTTGGCCAAATATTATTAGTGAGCGAGTTAAAGTATTTGAACCTTCAACAGTGATAGCAACAGGTGTAGCATTATAATTAGATGCTAAAAAATTCATTGGTCCCTTACATATTCCAGCACCTCCCAATACGTCCATACCATGATTAACGGAATTGCGACCATATTCAGTACACTTATATTTCATGATTGCAGATAATACGGGTGGTTTTTCACCTTTACTAACAATTGCGTTAAATAAATTTTGAGCTGCAATAAGCTTATAATTATTACCAGCTATAACTGCTAATTTTTCTTTTACACCTTCCATCTCTGCAATTGGTATATTAAACTGTTTGCGTATTCTCGCATATCCTCCAACACCCAAAGAACACAATTTAGCAGTGGCAACAGACATTGCTGGTAGTGATATTCCACGTCCTTCTCCAAGAGATTCCATTAACATATTCCAACCAAATCCACAATTTTTTTCACCACCAATAACACAAGACATAGGTATAAATATATTATCCCCTTTTATTGTTCCATTCATAAAGCCAATATTTAGTGGATTGTGCCTATTTCCAATAACTATATCATTGTAATTATTTTTTTCAAGTAAAGCTACAGTAATACCTTCATTACCATCTTTTAATAATTTATTTGGATCAATTACTTTAAAAGCTAATCCAATTAAACTTGCTACTGGTGCCAAAGTAATATATCTTTTCGAAAAAGTAACTCTAATCCCCAATATTCCATTTTCTTCAGTAACATATCCTTCGTCATACATCGATGCAGCATCTGAACCTGAATTTTCAGTGGTTAGGCCAAAACAAGGTATATAAGTTCCATCTGCTAATTTCGGTAAATAATTTTTTTTTTGCTCTTCAGTACCATAATGATATAATAATTCACCCGGACCTAACGAATTGGGTACCATCACACTTACAGCACCAGCAACATTTTTACTGGCTATTTTCTCAACAATTAATGAATGTGCATGTGCACCAAAACCTAAACCATTATATTTATTAGGAATAACTAATCCCATAAATTTATTTTCTTTAATATATTTCCAAGTTGCATTAGATAAGTTTTGATTTCTTTCTACATATTGATTATCAATTAGTTTACATAAACTATTTGTTTGATTGTCAATGAAACTTCTTTCTTCTGTTGTTAAAGATACATTATATTTGTTAACTATTTTATTGATATCTAAGTCACCTTTAAAAATATCACCATCAATAGATACTGATCCTGAATTTAAAGCAGCTTTTTCTGTTGCAGAAATTTTAGGAATTATACCTTTTATAATTTTAAAAGCTTGGTTAGATATTATTTTACTCATTACTTAAATATGTAATTATTAATTTTTTATATAAATTATCGTTTGTATTTTTAAATGTAATTGTATTATTCTTATTAAGTATAAATACGCGCTCCTTGTTAGTTAATATATATCTATTAATATATTCAATCAAATCATTTAATGTTTTATTAGTAATTATAATATCTTTCTTAGCCAAAAAAGTTCTTAATACACTTTTATATCTTAAGACATAAAGATCTTTAATATTATATAATCCTGTAAGTATATTATCTTTGTATTCTAATTTTTCTACTAAATTATCAATAATAATATTATTAATTATCTCAGTAGATTCTTTAATGACATCTTTTAAAGCAAAAAAAGAGTCTATTTGAGTTTCATCGCGAATATTGTTATTAGTTTTTAATGTTAATAAAACAGGTTTTAAATTATCTCTAATTTTACCTCTGACAGACCAAGAAGGAGTACTATCAAACAAATAAGGAATTTTATGAATGTTCGCGTAATTTATAATATCGGCTTTTTTGATATTAAGCATTGGACGCCAAAAATTAATACCATCAATGGTTTTAAGTATTTCCATTCCAGATAAATTTTCATAATTATTTTTATTTGTTATATTTGTAATTATATTTTCAAAGCAATCATCTTTATTGTGACCTAATAATACATATGTATTATCGTCGCTTAGTTTATCATACATATTATATCTTATTTTTTTTGTCAAGTCTTCATAAATATCTCTTAACCCATTAGTTAAACAATCTAATCTGCTAATTTCTGTAATAGTTCTATAAACCAATTTTACATTTAGCAAATTACAATAATAATTAACAAAATCTAATTCTTCCATTGATTCGATGCGATTATTATAATTAATATGAACTGCCACAACATTATTTGATAATTTTTTAGCAATATGTAAAGCTACTATGCTATCAACACCACCAGACAATGATACTATAATTTTACAATTATTGTTAAGTTTACTAAATTCACTTTTAAATTCCGTAAATACAATATTATCATTTTTAACTTTTTTATTATCTAAAGACTTTTTATCAAATATATTTTTATCAATTTCTTCAAATTTTTTAACATTCAAAGTTTTACTTAAATACATATCATTTATGTCAGCATAAATGTTATTGATAGTTGCATAAATATATCTTTTACATTTAGTTTTATCTATTTCATTTGAATTGTTATATAAATTAATATAAATATTAATTATTTCATGTATTTTATCAAT
>Ga0206131_10004905_pt1 | contig 14394 bp, 10 predicted proteins | sample Helgoland_Spring_FD_148636 | JGI IMG/M metagenome (GOLD analysis project Ga0206131, IMG submission 148636) | Pelagic subsurface seawater microbial communities from Kabeltonne, Helgoland, North Sea - Helgoland_Spring_Bloom_20160517_1 | ecosystem: Environmental > Aquatic > Marine > Epipelagic ...
GTCCGCGATTTGTGTGCCGGTAAGAGCCCTACTGTGATACCATAAGTCGGACAAATTGCCAGAAAACCCACCGTTCATGTTAACAAAAACATTTCCATAATTTTGTTTTGGAACACTTTTAAATATGTGACGAAGAGCCAGGCGACCATTTACATAAATATCCATGGTTTTTCCTTTAACTCTAATACCAATATTAATCCACTTGTTCATTGGGATATCATTAATATCAACTTCCTCCATAATATTCTCGAAAGTATTCATAACTACAATCAAAGAATTTCTTGTTGGGTGAAGATATAAACCGGGTGCGTTATTAGGAAACGCGGTGTGGTCTTGTATTTTTTCACTTCCTTTGTGGAATATGTGTTTTCGTTGTCCCATTTTGTATTGAAGATCGTCAATAAACAACCACACTGTCCACGTGAATTCAACACCACCTCTTTGGTTATTTGATCGCATTACTGGTATCGAGCCTTTAACTTTTGGATTCTGTGAAATTACCTTAATTTTTTTGGCATCTTTCATTCCTTTTACAAGTTTAGGATTTTGCGATGGTAAAAAAAACATTCCTAAAATCATGGATGCTGTGCGAAATAAAAATATAAATAGTATTAGCACAAGCAATAAAAATACTACTTTGGATACTAAACTATTTGTTGATAGAAAGGCACTCCCATGTCCAAAGGCCTTTGTGGTTTCTGGAAAAAAATTACGTATCTGATTTCCGGCATTATTGAAAACATTCATTATATATATATAATGAATATTTTTTAGATTAAACACTATTTATTTAATGATTTAATATTAATTATTTTTTTATTATTTTTTAAAGATTTTTAACAAATATATAGACAATAGAAGAGGGTATTTATATTTCAATACTGTTAATTTCTTTATTATCCTCCATGAATGCTAATTTAATTCTGTATTTGTTAAACAAGCTAGAGAACCAGTTGCCTCCACCACCAAATCCTTCTTTGTATATGTTCCAGGCTTCGCGGGGATTGACAGATCTGCTAATATATTGTAAATTGCTGGTGTAACCATAAAATCCTCCACCGGGTGTTAAATCCAAATTGGTTCCAGGTAAAATGTATGGGACACCAGGTAAGACACACGTGCGAACCAATTTACCGTCCATATAAAGGTCTAAAGAACGTCCGTTTAATGTCATAATGACATTAGTCCATGCCTGGAGTGGGACATTTTCTAAAGTACAAGTGTGTGTCATTGGGGTATTTCCACCACTTGGGGGATAAACTGCTAAAGTAACTGTGATATTATTTAAGTTTGAGTCGAAATCCATACTATTCATACCGGCTCTTTCTAAAATAGGTTTCTTTTCTCCTAAACGATAGTTCCAGTTATTCACATATACCCAAACTGAAAAAGTGTAATCTGAGCTAGCCCCTTGTGGCATCTGACCCGATGCTATTGTTAAAGCCGTTTTGGCGTCATGTAAACCAGCTAAATAAGACGTTGCGCCTGTTCCAAAATAATACAAGTAAACAATATATAAGATAATTAAAATTACAACACCTAAAATTATATTTTGCGGATTCATAATATAATATAAACATAGAAATTATCTAAACCACCGGTGGGTTTTTATTTTTTAATGTATCATAAAAAAATTCTATCTGTCTTTTGCTTAACGGTCCTGAATAATATACAACAGAACATATACCACCACTTACACCATCTTTATAACCTGATGTTACTAAATCATGTGACATATAGGGTATAATATTGGGATTTGATGACACTAATTTTTTGTTTATAAAAACATCTAAAGTTCCACCTTCATAATTTATAACGATATTGTTCCATTTTTGTAGAGGAATCGTATTTGTTTGAAAAATAACCTCGGTGTTGTGCTGCTTATTTTTATTTGTTATTTGTAAAATACCTTTGCTCGCATTAAATAAAATATTTGGTTTGTTTCCATAATTTACGATTGAAGTAAACTTTGTATTTGCGTAACTTTTGCTTGGAGGTTGTTCGTGTAAAAATACCCAGCAAGAAAAACTGTATTGATAATTATATTCTCCTAAATCTTTTTTAAAATTTTCAAAACTTCCTAAAATTTTTAAATTATCAGTATAAACCGGTTTATTTAATAAAATTTTAGATTGGAAAATTTCAGATGAATTTTGTAAAAAATCATTTTTTTCATTTTCTAATTTTTTTTTTTCTGTTATTTTATCCATCAACAATGGTGTATTAACAGCAATAAAAGTTTTTGCCGCGCTTAGGGTCATTGTAGGAGGATATATAAAAATTGATTTTATCGCAGATGTCAACGTATTGGATTTATCATAATGTTCTTTAAAGTTATTATTTTTCAAAAATTTAGTTAGTTCATCATCATTTTCACTTTTGTATAATTTATTTTTAATAACAAAATCCCAATCAATATTTACTTGTTCTTTTATACTAGAAATATCTCTTTCAACAGATGTTATCCCCGATATTATTCCGGCTTCTGCTTGTTTAATAGTCAATGAATTATTTTTTGGTGTGAAGTTTGTAGTGTAAAACTTATTTTTAACCATGGGTATTATGAAATAGGATAACAATGCTATAATTTCTCCTAAAAACACTACCCATACAACAGAAGGGGTGCTTTCAATGTCACCATGAATAGAATTAACAATAAATCTAACAAATGCGGGAATAGCAAATATAAAATGAAAAATATTTTTAAAAATATTATTAGTTGCTAAATATCTTGTAATTGTTGGATTATTCATAGCCCATTTATATACAATAAACAACAATGCCATCGCTGAAAAAATTTGTAATAAAACAGATATACTAAGTGAAATTACTTGATATTTGCTAATTAAGTATAATAAACCAAGCATTAATCCAAAAATAACAACACCACTCGTAAAAACTTTCAAATCAAATAAACTCTTTTTAAATGTCCAATTTAATCTATTAGAAAAACTTGCGGTTGATGGATAAGGATTTCGCGTTGACCAATTTTTTAATGTTACATTAAATAAACCTAATGCTAAAGCAATACCCATAACCCACCATATTATATTTGTAACAAGTAAAAATCCAGAATGCGAGTCAAAACTGGAATTTCCAGTTTTCGTGTTAAAATCAAATGATCCCGACTTAAACAAAGGACCCACAGGATAGGCGAATATTGTTACAAGCAAATATAACGTAAAAAAAAGAACTAAACCACTTTTAAAATAATTTGTAGAAATATAGTTATACGTTTTAACAATACCCTTTATCATTTCTCCAAACAATAATCTAAAAAAACCGAAAATCATTTCTAAAAAGTTATCTCGTTCAAGACCTGTTGGCCATGCGTAATTTATAATTCTTATAAAGAAAAATAACAATAATCCTATTCCTAAAACCCATAAACTAATAGTCATGAGTATATTTAGTTTTTTAATATAATTGTCATTCATATTATATTAAAATTATATTAAATTATTATAAATTTCTCATCATGGTTTTCTCTCCATGACATTCTCGGCACAGTGCCGCAAGATTATTGACATGATTTGTTCCTCCTAATTGTAGATCTATTTTATGATCTACTTCAAAAGTAGCTTTTAATTGGTGTTGGCATTTTGCGCATTTCCATCCTTGTTGAGAAGCAACATATTTCTTTTTGGTTTCGCTTACACATCTTTTATTTGATTTGCCGGAATTTAACATTCTTTTCATTTGGGGAGTTTGTTGATCCGTTGAAAACGAAGGTCCGTTACCATAATTGTTAATATCATTTTTTATTTTAGTAAATTCAAAAATGGGAGAGATTAAATCAGAAGTATTTTTATCTATTGGCATATATTTAATTAACGTATTTGCGTGTGATAAAATACTCCTACTTTCATTTGGATTTTTTTTTAATAATAAATAAATGCTAAAACCTACAAATGTAAACATTATCATTTTTATATATTTTTTTCCTATTGTCAACATTTTCGTGTATTTTCCATCATAATAAGTATTTGCTACTAAAAATACAGTAATAGTAAAAACTATTAATTCTAATTTCATGTTATATATAATTAGCTTATTTATTTTTGTTTTATGTATAAATAAATGCCCCCGCTAACTAATAATAACATTATGGAAAATTTAATGTATTTATTATTTAATTCTCTCTTTTCAGATTTTAAAACATCCACAGATTTATACATATTATGATATTTTTCTAAACTTTCGTATAAATTAATTTCTTCGATGTCTAAAGTTTTATTTATTTTATTGTTTATAAAATTAACCCATTTCATAAAGGATAACCTCGAATCTAAATATGGTGTTACGGGGAAGTCGTCTAATATTTTAATAAATAAATCACCCAACGGTTTTTCTGGAAAAAATAACGGAATATTTTGAATAAAATCATAATATTTTTTTTTTGTAACTTCATTTGGATTTTTTGGGTAATACATCGAAATAGTAATCATAATAAATTTAAATTGCTCTATCCAAACTTTAGAATCTAGTTTCATTAATATATTAAATGATATAAAAACTAGAAGATAAACATAATTATGAAGAATTCAAAAAATAATTATTGTAATAATTGTGGAACCATTGGACATAATTTTAATAAATGTAAAAAACCGATTACCAGTTTGGGTGTCGTAGCAATAAAAAAAGAAAATGATGTCTTTAAGTATTTAATGATATGTAGAAAAGATTCTTTAGGTTATATTGATTTTTTGAGGGGTAAGTATCCAATATACGATGAAAGTTATATCTCTAATTTAATCAGTGAAATGACGAATATTGAAAAACAAAATATATTAAACAAACCTTTTGATGAGTTATGGTGTGATTTATGGGGTAATTATAGCATTTTTAATTACAAAAGTGAAAATAAAACATCCAAAGAAAAATTCTTACAAATAAAAAGGGGTATTAAGGTCGATGAAAAGCAAGAATATGATTTAGAAATATTGGTTAAAAAATGTTCTCAACAATGGGATTGCCCTGAGTGGGGATTTCCAAAAGGGCGGCGAAATAATGGAGAGAACGATTTAACATGTGCTTTAAGGGAATGGGAAGAAGAAACCGGATATGATAAAAAAACGTTACGTGTTATTAAAAATATTTTGCCTGTGGAGGAAATATTTATGGGGTCGAATTTTAAAACATATAAACACAAATATTATTTAGGATTTATTGATTCAAAAGAAAAACCCGAATATGAATTTCAAAAAAGTGAAGTTAGTCAAACACGTTGGTGTACTTTAGAGGAGGTACTGAGCAATATTAGAGATTATAATTTAGAGAAAAAAAATGTGATTATTAAAATAAATTCACTTTTAAATGAATATAGATTAATCTTATGATATATTAACTAACGATGGAAAAAACTAATCCGCAAAAAAAAATAAAAAAGGTAAGAAAAATTAAAAAGAAAATAAAAATTAAAAAGAAAAAGAAAATAAAAATTAAAGAAAATAAATCTTGTGAAAAATTAATTGAATTATTTAATTCCAAAAAAAACAGTGAATTGGATATTAATAATAAAGAATATCAAAATTTATTAAAATGTATGGATACTAAAGAAAAAAAAGAATTAGAGACTGATACGGTTAATATTGATTATTTATATCCTAATAAAAATGATATAAAATTCAATGTTAAATTGGCATCAAAGAAGGAATTTTTTGATACCAGATATGTAGAAAAAACTAAAGAAAATTATAAAAATATAAAAAAAGTAGCGGAGACATTTTGTGAAAATACTGAATTTGAATTGGAACCACATCAAATGTTTGTTAGAAATTTTTTATCATTTTTAACACCGTATAATAGTCTTTTATTATACCACGGATTGGGCACGGGTAAAACTTGTTCGGCCATATCGGTATGTGAGGAAATGAGAACATATAATTCTCAAATGGGCGACACAAGACGTATTATAATAGTTGCTTCTCCAAAAGTTCAAGAAAATTTCAAAATTCAATTATTTGATGAGAGAAAATTAAAAAATATTAATGGATTATGGAATATAAAAGCATGTACGGGAAACAAATTTATAAAAGAGGTAAATCCAATGAATATGAAAGGGTTAACTCGTTCGCGAATAATACGACAAATAAAAAAAATTATACGACAATTTTACCATTTTATGGGATATGGCCAATTTTCAAATTATATTAAGCGGATAATGAATAAAAAAGTGTTGGGTTCTGACACTGAATTGATTGTTAAAATGAAAAATAAAAAAGCAATTAAAAAAGAGTTCTCAAATAGAATGATTGTTATTGACGAAATTCATAATATGCGGTTTAACGAAGAAGGAAAAGCGCAACCAAAGGAAAGTTCGGAAAATTTAATTCAATTGGTTTCATACTCCGATAATTTAAAATTAATGATATTATCAGCAACACCAATGTTTAATTCTCATATTGAGATTATTTGGTTACTTAATCTATTAAATTTAAATGATAAAAGATTTCCTATAAGTGAAAAAGAAATTTTTGATAAAAATGGAAATTTATTGGTGAAGGGGACACGTGAAATAGGCAAAGAGCTATTAATACAAAAGGCGACTGGTTATATATCCTATGTCAGGGGAGAGAATCCGTTTACATTTCCAAATAGTATATGGCCAGCCACGGCATTAAATTTAAACTCTCTACAGTTAAAAAGAGATGACAATAGTTGGAAATATCCAGAAAAACAGATAAATGGTGGTTCTACTATTCCCCATATAAGATTATTTGACTTATTGTTAACAAATATAGGTTCATACCAAAGTCTTGGATATAATTTTATTATTGAAACATTGAAAAGAGATCCAAGAACTGCGTCGGCGATGACAAACCCAAAGAAAGGGATATCATATACAATACTAAGTGACCCCTTACAGGCTTTAAATATGATTTATCCTCATAAAAATTTAGAAAATTTAGACGACGATGACAGCAAATTTTTATTTGGAAAAAAAGGTTTAGCTAGAACAATGCTTTTTAAACCAAAAACAAAAAATAAATTTAAATATAAAGATTCAACATTGGAAAAATTTGGAAGAATTTTTTCTTTCGATGAAATTGGAAAATACAGTGGAAAAATAAAATATATATTGTCTTCTATTAAGAGATCACAAGGGATTGTTTTTATATATTCGCAATATATCGATGGCGGTGCTGTTCCTATGGCTCTTGCGCTAGAAGAAATGGGATTTTCTAGATATGGAACAAATTCGTTATTTGAAACACCGGCTTCGCCACCCATAGATTCAATTACTTTAAAAGAAGGTACCGACGATAATCCTATTAAAACACCGGCGCGTTATATAATGATAACGGGTGATAAAAATTTAACCCCAAATACACATAATCAATTACAAGCCATTACCGCAGAGAATAATGCTAATGGTGAAATAGTAAAGGTTGTTATTGTGACAAGGGCCGGTTCTGAAGGATTGGATTTTAAAAATATTCGTGAAATGCATATCATGGATCCATGGTATAATTATAGCAGGCAAAAGCAAATTATGGGACGTGCGATTAGAAATTTAAGTCATTGTAGATTACCCTATGAAAAAAGAAACTGTTCTATTTTTCTTTATGGCACAGAATTACCAGATAAAAATATAGAAGCCGCCGATTTGTATATATATAGGTTAGCTGAAAAAAAAGCACTAAAAATGTCCACCGTATCGCGCATACTGAAAGAAACCGCCACCGACTGCTTACTTAACAACGAGGCTTTAAATTTTTCACAAAAGAAAATTAATACAACTGTCGAGCAAGAACTATCCAACGGAACAATAATTAATTATAAAATAGGTGATAAAGAATACAGTGATATGTGTGATTTTACAACATGTTCTTATGAATGCAAACCTATAAATAAAATTAATGATACTATAAATGACCAAACGTATAACGAAGCATTTATTATTATGAATTTAGATAAAATTTTACAAAGAATAAGATTATTATTTAAAGAACAATATTTTTATGAAAAGGATGATTTAATATTACGCATAAGACATTTGAAAAATTATCCAATAGATCAAATTTACTCCGCTCTAACATTTTTAATAAATGAAAAAAATGAATACATTACCGATATTTTGGGTAGATTGGGTCATTTAATTAATATTGGAAACTACTATTTATTTCAACCAGTGGAAATTGACAATGTTTTTATTTCTAGATTTGAAAGAGTTCATCCCGTTGACTATAAAAGAAAAAAAATAGAGTTTGCTTTGCCAGAAAATATTCCTAATTTTAATATCGATGAGCGCATTTCTGATAACACTGAATTTATACAAATAACAAAAGACAATTTATTATCATATTTAGAAGATCAATATAATTTTTTAAACACACCTGGCTCTATCGATGTTGAAAATAAAAATAATTGGGTTATGAGATGTAGTTGGGCAATATCGAATTTAGTAAAATATAATGATTTTGACAAAAATGATCTACTTTCGTATGCCATGGATCATATTTTAGATTCTTATACTTTTGATGAAAAAATATTACTTTTAAATCATGTAACTGGTAAAAAGAAAAAAACTACGGTGGAACAAATAATAGAACGATATTTTGAGACATATAAAATTTCAAATAACGATTATCAGGGTATTGTGCTTGCGCAATTTAACAAACCGGCGTCATATGAACAGTATACGATTTTAACATTAAAAAAAAATAAATGGGTTAATTCCAGAGAGGCTACTGGGTCTTTGGCGCGTGAAATGTTCCAAAAATTTCAAATTACAAATTTGGACACTATTAATAATTTAATAGGTTTCATGATAAATGTTGGTAGACAAGAAATAGTATTTAAAATAAAACAACTAGGAGAAAGTGAAAAAGGAAGAAGTAATAAGGGTTTTAGATGTGCTAGTGGCGAGAGTAAAAAATTAATCATAAAAAGAATTAACACGTTATTGGAAAAAAAAGGAGATTTTGAAAAATATAATGTAGGATCAAAACATAAGAGTTCTATTGCTTCAATATACGGAGATGAAAATATAAATCAAAGTGCTAAAGATAGTAAAGATAGTAAAGATAGTAAAAATATTAAAATAAATTCTTTACAATTATGTGCTGAAAATGAATTAATATTTAGACATTATAATAAAATTAGTAAAAATAATAAAATATGGTTTTTTGATGTATTGAGTTCAGTTATTAATAATATTGAAAAATTGAAAAAATAATTAAAGATAATATATTTATTATATATAATACAGATCATGAATACTGAAAAATTAAAACCGGTTTTAAAGAAAAAAATAAAAAAACGTGGTATAGGAATTTATCAACAAAATATACTATATAAGCTTGTATCTATTCCTTTTAATAAAGTTGGAAATAATATTGCCGAACTAATAAATGGAAAATTAATAGAAAGATTTGAAGGTAAATGTATTAACGAGGGCTTTGTTAAAAATAATTCTATTCGTTTATTAAATTATTCATCGGGAGAGATAAAAGGTAAAAATGTTTTGTTTACTGTAACTTTCGAGTGTTTAATATGTAGACCCGTCGAAGGTCAAAGATTTAGATGTGTTGTTAAAAATATAACCAAGGCAGGTATCAGAGCTGAAACAGATGAATTAAAATCACCGGTGGTAGTATTTGTAGCAAGAGATCATCATCATAATAATGAAAAATTTACAGAATTAGAAGTAAATGACACTATTAATATCCGTGTTATTGGTATTAGATATGAGCTTAACGATTCTTATATTTCGGTTATTGCTGAGTATGTAGAATTAAAGAAATTTAAAAAAAAACCAAACATTAAAATCATTATTAAAGACGCTTAAAAATTATTTATAAGTTAATACAATGGAATCATTGAAAAATTTAAGAGATAAAATTCAGACTTTAGAAAAAATTCACCAATTACACATTTTGAAAATTTTAATTGAAAACAATATTAGTTATACTGAAAATTCGAATGGTGTTTTTATTAACATGATTACATTAAGCGAAGACGTGTCTAATTCTATAGAAAAATATTTAGAGTATGTTTCATTACAAGAAGACCACCTTGATAAAGTTGAAACAGAGAAAAATAAATATTTAGATGAAATGGAAAAAGATAATAAAGAAACGGTGGCAGTATTATCATAATAACTAATTATGTCTTTACAAGTAAAACAATTAAATAAATTTATGTTTTCAAAAATAAATTTGGAAAAATATATATCACATTTTTCTTTAAACGATGATGAAATAAAACATTTGCCTATTTTATCATCCGCCCAGAAAAAACTATCTCAAAATTTAAACTTATTTACAATACATGAACAAGATGAACTATTTTGGTGTTTTTTTATAATTCATTATGGTCATGTAAAATATGAGCAAATTTTTAATAAATTTATTGAAGAAAAAAAAATTAAAATAGAAATGGTAGGGAAAATCAGAGAATACAAACATATTTTAAAACAAAATAAATGGAAAAAAAATATTATCGAAAGTGAGCTCATAAATGAAAATAAAATTACAGTAAACACGTTAATTTGTCTTTTAACTGTATTTAATTATAACTTTGTAATTAAAAATAATAATATGATTTATAGTAAAATTAATACAGACGATAATAATATATTTTTTATTATTTTCGATAATAATGAAATATCTTTGTACGATGGGAAAGATAAACAAAAGAAAATTACAGAGTATCAAAATTCTTTGTGGAATATTGAAAATTACAACAAACCTTTAAAAGCTATCAGTAATTATAAATTAAAAGATTTACAAGATATCGCTAAAAAATTAAAGATAAATATAGAAAAAAAACGAAAAAAAGATCTTTATATGTTAATAACTGAAAATATCGATAAGTATAAATAATATAAAATTGAAAACATATAAAATAATATGTCATTTAATATATATTATGTCATCTAGATTATCTCCGGAAAATGGTAAATTTTTAGACTATATAAAAAAATATTTAGATTCTCGTTCGCTCGGTGATGAATTAGAAATTCGATTTGGTACAAATCATAGAAACCCAATTACTAAAATAGATTTTAATAATGTGATTGCAAAACTTAAGTCAATGGGGTTTGAAAATAAAAAGGACGACTATCATTTAAATATTAACAATGAATATACCGATCCGCGATCAGGACAAATAAAGATTTCAAATATAAGAACTTCAATAAACGGTATAGATAAAATACAAAAGTATTGTAAAAAAAATAGTTTAGATGAAAACGAATTGGGATTTGGGAATTGGGGCATCATATTTGAAAAAAAAACAGTTAAATACCACGATGGTGAAAGATTAATGCCTATCGATTTTAAAAAATTTGAATTTAGAGTAAATTATAAAGAAGAAAAGAAATTAAAACCCGAATTTAATTTAGTTCAAACATTAATATCTAAATGGAATGATAGTAAAAAAACATTTAGATTTATCAAAAGATTTAGTTTTACTCATCGCGATTATCCATTGAAAGTAGATTGTAGTATAGTGAGGAATTCTAAAACACGACCAGGAAAATTCGGGTCCAAAATGATACCAGAATACCGTATAGAAAAATCAAATGTATTTCAAAACCCTGAGCATTTTGAGATTGAAATTGAACTTACAAAAAATAATTCAATGTCGTCATTTAGATCTGCTGAAGAATATATGAAAAAAGTAAAAGTTGTATTAAAACTTGTTATGGCTGGATTACAAGGATCAAACTTTCCCATATCTTACGATGAGCAAAATATAATTTTAAGTGATTATATGCGAGTTGTTTATGGAAAAAACCCTATTCCAGAGAGAAGAATTAAAAGCAGTGATTTCATAGGTCCACAATCAGTGTCACTGGAACTTACAAATATTTCTCCCATAAATAATGATTTTGTTATGCCAAATGTAAGACGTTCTTATACAGTAACAGATAAGGCTGATGGTGTTAGAAAGTTGTTGTTTATTCATAAAACGGGGAAAATATATTTTATTGATATGAATATGAATGTCCAATTTACGGGAACAAAAACAGATAATTCTGATTTATTTAACTCTATAGTTGATGGAGAGCAAGTTCTTCATGATAAACTTGGAAACTTTATAAATATATTTTTGGCGTTTGATATATATTATTTTGATAATCGCGATATAAGACGTTATCCTTTTATTAAAAAAACGAATTCTGGCGAAGAAAAACAAAGCAAACAGTTAAATAGATTGGAAATATTGAGGGATCAGTTATTTCAAAATTTAGAAGCTTATCCGGTTGTTGGGTCTACTATGCCGGTAACATTTAGAACCAAAACATTTTATTTATCTAATGGAGATGAAATATTTAGAAATTGCAATACCATTATCACGCGAAAAGAAGAAGATTTATTTAACTATGAAATTGATGGGTTGATTTTCACTCCTTCTGATATGAGTGTTGGTAATATTTCACCAGATGAAAAAATGCGGTTCACCAAAATGACATGGTGGGATTCTTTTAAATGGAAACCACCAGAGTTTAATACTATTGACTTCTTAGTAACAACAAAAAAAACAGAAACCGGTGAAGATGTTATTAAAAATATTTTCCAAAATGGTGAAAACATGACGCATGAAACGCAGCTAACACAATATAAAACACTAATTTTAAGAGTTGGTTTTGATGAAACGAAACATGGTTATTTAAATCCTTGTGAGGATGTTATAAATGATAATTTACCAAAAAAAACAAATTATTCCAATAGAAAAGATTCTTATAAACCAGTACCTTTCCATCCAACTGACCCAACACCGGAATATCCAGCCTACATTTGTAATGTTATTTTACAAGAAAAAGCAGGTAATAAATATATGATGACTGAAGATGGTAAAAGTGTAATAGAAGATGGGACGATTGTTGAGTTTAGATATGAATTAAATGATGAGAAATTTTGGCAATGGAAACCAATCAGAGTCAGAGATAAAAAAACGGCTGAGTATAAAGCGGGAGGAAAAAATTTCGGCAATGCGTATCACGTGGCCCAAAGTGTATGGAAATCTATTCATAATCCGGTTTCAGAGAAAATGATCACTACTGGTGACAATATACCCAGTGAGTTGGTGGATAATGATGTGTATTATAACAGAAAGGGTAAGACAATTACACAATCACTTCGAAATTTTCATAATTTATTTGTCAAAAAACTTTTGATTACCTCAGTGGCAAAGCCAGGTAATACGTTGATTGACATGAGTGTTGGAAAGGGTGGTGATTTTCCCAAGTGGATTAAAGCAAAATTATCGTTTGTATTTGGTTTAGACTTATCTAGGGACAATATCCAAAACCGGTTAGATGGTGCTTGTGCTAGATTTTTGAGTAATAAAAAAAAGTTTCATACCATGCCATATTGTTTATTTGTTCAGGCAAATAGTAAATTAAACATACGCAGTGGGGAAGCTCTTTTTACGGAAAAAGGAAAACAAATTACCAAAGCAATATTCGGAGACGGTTCACAAGACGAAGGTAAATTGGGAAGTGGTGTAATTAGACAGTATGGAAAAGGAAAAGATGGTTTTGACATCGTTTCAAATCAATTTTCAATACATTACTTCTTTGAAAATATAAATACGCTGGCTGAGTTTCTACAAAATGTTAGTGAATGTTGTAAAGTAGGTGGATACTTTATAGGAACAAGTTACGATGGGAGAAAGGTATTTCAGAATTTAGAGGATAAAGATGTGGGAGAAAGCATACATATTGTTAAAAATCAAAGTAAAATGTGGGAAATTAGAAAGGAATATTCATCGCAAACTTTTGAAAATAATTCAAATAGTTTGGGTTTTAAAATAGACGTTTATCAAAAATCAATAAATAAAACCTTTTCTGAATTTTTGGTAAATTATGAGTATTTAATTACACTGATGGAAAATTATGGTTTTATATTGCCTTCACGAGAAGAAGCTAGGGAGTTGGGATTGCCCAATTCTATCGGCAATTTTAATGAAATGTTTGAAATGATGGAAGAAATGATCTCAACGCGAAGATTGCGAAAAAGTGATATTGGATCGGCTGGAAAAATGAGCAATGATGAAAAAAAAATATCTTTTCTAAACAAATATTTTGTATTTAAAAAAATCAGAGATGTTGACGCAAATCAGGTATCGCGAATACTAACCGGACAGTCAGAAGCGATTGAAATTAGCGATGTTCAGGAAAGTATACGCCTCCAAAAAGCGGCGGTTGGCAATTTGTCAAAAACAAAGAAGGTAAAAAAATTAAATCGTAAATTAAAATTAAAACAAACGAAAGTTGCTTCTGACACCGTTGACAAATCTTCAAAAAAAAAACCCACCTTAAAATTAAAAAAGGGGTTAAAATTAAAAATTAAAAACTTAGATAAAAAATAAACTTTTACATGAATAGATATAAACGTAAAACATGTTATACTATGTATAATATAACATGTCTTATTATTC
>Ga0206131_10004914_pt1 | contig 14380 bp, 8 predicted proteins | sample Helgoland_Spring_FD_148636 | JGI IMG/M metagenome (GOLD analysis project Ga0206131, IMG submission 148636) | Pelagic subsurface seawater microbial communities from Kabeltonne, Helgoland, North Sea - Helgoland_Spring_Bloom_20160517_1 | ecosystem: Environmental > Aquatic > Marine > Epipelagic ...
ATCAGTTGCCTCCTGGATAAGCTGCTCAGAGTAGGCATCGACAGATGATGTCGCTTCATCCAAAATCAAGATGCTCGGATTTGCAACATACGCTCTTAAAAAAGAAATCAGCTGACGTTGACCTGAGGATAACATCACTCCACGTTCTTTCACGTTATAATGATAGCCATTTGGTAATTCCATAATAAAATCATGGATTCCTATTTGCTTGGCCGCAACAATCACATCCTCTTCCGAAATATCAGAATTCTTTAGAGTAATATTATTCAAAATTGTATCTGCAAAGGTAAAAACATCTTGTAGTACAACAGCAATTTGTTTTCTTAAAGAATTAAGCGTAAAATCATTAATACGTACATTATCAATGTAAATATCGCCTGTGTCAATCGTGTAAAATCTATTTAATAAGTTGATAATTGTAGATTTTCCTGCTCCAGTTGCTCCAACAATTGCCACTGTTTCTCCTGGCTTGACAGTGAAGGAAATTCCCTTGAGCACTTCTTCCTCCTCAACATAAGAAAAGTGCACTTTTTTAAATGCAATCTCTCCTTTTAAATTAGAAGCAACTAAGGCTCCAGAATCATTGATATTTGATGAGGTGTCTAAAACTTTAAAAACACGATCTGCTGCTATCATACCCATTTGTAAGGTATTAAATTTGTTGGCAATTTGATTTAACGGTCTAAACATCATTGGAATAAACATAATGAAAGCTGTCAAATCACCCAAGGTCGTTAACTGCTGATTCACGACATTAAGACCACCAAACCAAACAATCATTGCTAAAGTTATGGATGATAGTAATTCTGCAATTGGAAAAAAAATAGAGTTATACCAAACAGTTTTCAACCATCCCTTTTTGTGTCTGTTATTGATTTTTTTAAAATTGGTGTATTCAATATCTTCGCGTGTAAATAATTGCAAGATTTTCATGCCTGTAACGCGTTCTTGCACAAATGAATTTAAATTAGAAACCTCTGTTCTAACTTCTTCGAACGCTTTTTTCATGTATTTCTGAAAAATCTTTGTAGCAAAAAGAATTACAGGAAGTGTAAAAAAAACAATAATACTTAGCTTCCAATTCATATATGTCATTACACACGCTACTAAAAACATTTTTAATAAATCACTGAAAATCATGAATAACCCTTGCCCAAAAATATCTGCAATTCGTTCCATATCTGTTACTGCTCTTGTAATTAATAAACCAACAGAAGAATTGTCATAATATTTCATTTTAAATTTCAAAATATGTTCAAAAAGTTTGACACGAATATCTCTTACAACAGATTGACCAAGCCAACTTGCAAAATATATAAATAATAGGTTTGAAATGACTTCCAATAGGAGAAGTCCGCCATAAACAAGCATGTGGTTTAGGAATCCAACATCAAGTTTGGCAGCAATATTATCATCAATTGCTAACTGCAGAACTTTGGGTCTTATTGCACCAAAAATTGCCAACCCAAAAACAGCCAAAAGTGTTATTCCAAAAATATGATTGTAAGGTTTGATAAACGTTAATAACCTTTTAAACAAACCAACATCAAAAACTTCTTTACTTACTTTCGCCATTTAAAAGAAATATAGTGTTATCATAAATTATTTGTGACAAAAACAAACCATTTGCTGGCGCTGAAGCTCCTGCTTCTCTTCTGTCTCTTGATTTTAAAATTTCATGAAATCTTTCAGTGGAAGTTATTCCCAAACCGACGTCAATCATAGTTCCTACAATAGCCCTTACCATGTTGCGTAAAAAACGATCTGCTTGAATCGTAAATATCAATTGACTATCTGCATCTAAAACCCATTTGGCTAGCATGATATTGCAATTGTATGTTTTAACATCAGTGTTACTCCTCGAAAAGCATTTAAAGTCTGAGTATTTGCATAGTATATCTGCGACCTCATTCATTTTTTGAATATTGAGATTTTTCTTATAATAATAAGAACATTCATAATTAAAAACATCCTTTTTTAAAGAGATAACGTAATAGTACTCCCTACTTTGAGCATTGAAACGTGCATGCACATCTGAATTTACCTGACGAATGCTTTGAACACTTATGTCCTTGGGTAAAAATGAATTTAATCTAAAAACCAAAGCTTCCGTGTTTATTGAAACATCAATGTCAAAATGAGCAAACATTTGTTTAGCATGCACACCGGCATCTGTTCTTCCAGCACCATATATAGTGACTGATGTTTTTAGCAATAAAAATAAACCATCCTCAAGAATCTCTTGCACCGAAATTGCATTCGGCTGACGCTGCCATCCATGGTAATGTTTACCATTATATGAAAGTTCAATAAAATATCTCAAATGAATCTTCTATTTTTGTTTTTGAAACAAATATAATTAGAATAACTAGTTACGGCTCACAATATTTTCTTAATGAAAAAAATACTTCTTTTGTCTGACACACATAGTTACATCGATAAAAAAATGATCAAATATGTCAAACAAGCAGACGAGGTATGGCATGCCGGTGATATTGGTGATTTACATGTAACCGATACTCTGAAATCCTTAAAACAATTACATGCGGTTTATGGAAACATCGATAATTCTCAAATACGTAACGAATTTCCGAAGCATTTAAAATTTAAATGTGAAGGCGTCAATGTTTGGATAACTCACATTGGCGGTTATCCACCAAAATACAATTCTCAAGTACGTGATGAATTAAAACGAAATCCACCTGATATTTTTATAACTGGTCACTCTCACATTCTAAAAATAATGCATGATAAGACTTTAAACTTACTACATATAAATCCGGGGGCAATAGGAACACATGGATTTCACAAGGTAAGGACCATGGTCCGTTTTGAAATAGACGGTAAAAACATAAAAAAATTGGAAGTAATTGAATTTCAAAGATAAAAAAACCCAAAGTAAACTTTGGGTTTTAACGCACTATTACTACTAAGATGATAGGTTTATCTCAATCGATCTACAGATTTTACAAGATCCTCATCCTTTTTAATGGCTTTGTTGGCCAAAGCCAACAAAACGATAGATAAAACAGGTATAAGCATCCCAATACCTTTCTCAGAAACATCAGTTTCTCCAGATATATTTAGCGATCTAAATACAAATAATCCTAGTAAAATAAAGTTTAATATGATGTTCAGACGACCCAAAACAAATTGTAGCTGTCGTTTCTTAAAATTTAAAATCGATATCAATGATAACACAGAGGATCCAATAAAACAGGCAAAATAAAACGTTTCGTCTTGCGCATAAACATAATCGCCTTTTATATTAATCCACAAATGACATAAAAATATTATTCCCGCAGACAAGCCTGCAGCTATTAATAAATAAACCGATTGTATTCGTTGAATCATTTTCCAGAATTAGAGCCAAAAATAATGGTTTCTTTTCAAACCTTACTACATTATTGGAAATAAAGTTGTATCATTGCATCGTTAATGTGTAATGAATCTGTGGCTTACACAATTAATCTTCAAAAAAATCATAATTCAAATTTTTCTTCAACATCCCGTATAAGGAATCAAAAGACTAATTTCTCAAAACTAATTATTCAAATCAAACATGTTTGAAATTTCACAATTAAAAGAAATGAAGCTACCTGAATTGCAGGAATTAGCTAAAGGGCTCAATATTTCAAAATATCGCTCACTTAAAAAATTAGATTTAGTATACCAAATATTAGATCATCAAGCAGCAAATCCAAGTGCCATCAAAACCGAGGAGGTAAAGAAACCAAAACCTAGGCGAGAACGTGTTCAGCGTACAAAAAATGATGGTAATCAAAAACAAATAGATTTTAAGCAAAAAGAAAAACCATCTACGCCTAAAACAACAAAAGAGGAGCCCAAATCAAAAGTGACTGAAAAAGTTGCTAAAACTGATAAAACAAATATTCAAGAACCTCGGAAAGCACCTGTAAAACAACCTCAGAGTGAAGGTAAAAATCGCCCTTCTAGAGACCATAAAACACCACAAAGAAACCAAAATCGTGGTAATGGAAATCAAAATCAAAAAGATACTGGAAATAAAGATAACAGAAATCGCTACCGAGAACCGGATTTTGAATTTGATGCTATTATAGAAAGTGAAGGTGTGTTAGATGTCATGTCAGATGGGTACGGTTTTTTACGTTCTTCAGATTATAATTATTTGTCATCACCTGATGACATTTATGTATCTCAATCTCAAATTAGATTATTTGGGTTAAAGAAAGGAGATACTGTTTTGGGTCAAGTGAGACCTCCAAAAGAAGGTGAAAAATACTTCCCCTTAATAAAAGTTACAAAAATTAACGGTTTAGATCCCCAAGTTGTTAGAGACCGTGTGTCATTTGAGCATCTGACCCCTTTATTTCCGCAAGAGAAATTTAACATAGCTGAAAAACAAAGTACTATTTCCTCGCGGATTATGGATTTGTTTGCACCTATTGGTAAAGGTCAAAGAGGTATGATCGTATCGCAGCCAAAAACTGGAAAAACAATGTTACTAAAAGACGTTGCGAATGCTATTGCTGCAAATCATCCAGAGGTTTATTTAATGATTTTACTCATTGATGAACGACCAGAGGAAGTGACTGACATGCAACGAAACGTTCGTGGTGAAGTAATCGCTTCAACATTCGATAAAGAAGCCCATGAGCATGTGAAAATTGCAGACATTGTTTTAGAAAAAGCCAAACGATTAGTAGAGTGTGGCCACGATGTTGTAATACTTTTAGACTCCATAACGCGTTTAGCTAGAGCCTATAATACTGTGCAACCGGCTTCGGGAAAAATATTAAGTGGTGGTGTTGACGCAAATGCACTTCATAAACCCAAACGATTTTTTGGAGCAGCAAGAAATATTGAAAATGGCGGATCTTTAACGATTATTGCTACTGCCCTTACAGAAACAGGTTCAAAAATGGATGAAGTTATTTTTGAAGAATTCAAAGGTACAGGTAACATGGAATTACAATTAGATAGAAAAATATCAAATAGACGCATATTCCCTGCCATCGATCTCACCTCATCGAGCACGAGACGAGATGACATTCTATTAAGCGAGACTACCATTCAAAGGATGTGGGTAATGCGAAAGTATTTAGCCGACATGAATCCTGTTGAAGCGATGGAATTTATCAATGATCGATTCAAGCAAACAAGAAATAACGAAGAGTTTCTAATTTCTATGAATAGCTAAGAAAAGAAATCTATTCTAAAATAAACAGCCTAGCAACATATGATGCTAGGCTGTTTATTTTATTAATAACATACAAAAAAAAAGACCTTCCACAATGAAAGGTCTTTTTTTTGAAATTATCTTCAATTACTTTAAAGAAGCAACGTGCTGAGCTAAACCAGACTTTAAATTAGCAGCTTTATTAGCGTGAATGATGTTGTTCTTAGCCAACTTATCAATCATACCTGTCACTGAAGGGAAAAGTTTCTCAGCATCTTTTTTCTTTTCAGTATCACGTAATCTTTTAATCGCATTACGCGTTGTTTTGTGCTGATATTTGTTTCTCAGTCTTTTAGCTTCGTTACTTCTAATTCTTTTTAACGATGACTTATGATTTGCCATTTGTTTTTTATTGTTTTTATAATTGTAGCCCGTAGGGGAATCGAACCCCTCTTACCAGGATGAAAACCTGGCGTCCTAGCCGATAGACGAACGGGCCCTATGTTTGTTTTCTAAAAATTCATTAAGTTTTAAACTTAATGTTGTGAAATTTTCAAAAAACTCACAATGTTTCCATTGCGGATGCAAAAATACAACATTTTTTAAAAGTTGCAACTTCTTTAGGTTTTTTTTGCAAAATTTTCGTCTTTAGTAAGCTTTTGCGAACAAAACACGTTGTGTTGATGGACGCCCAGTCAAGACGCAACGTCCGTTCTCAACCTTATTATCTAAGGGTATACAGCGAATGGTTGCCTTGGTCATATCCTTAATTTTATTTTCAGTTTCACTAGACCCATCCCAATGTGCAGAAATAAAGCCATTCTTAGTTTCTAAAATCTTCTTAAATTCATCAAAATCATTTACTTCAGTAATATGATTATCACGGTATTTTAATGCTTTTTGAAAAAGTTCATTTTGAATTTGGTCCAATGAGTCAATGACTGTTGCGACAATCTCACTCAATTTCACAATACTTTTAGTCAGCGTATCACGTCTAGCGAGTTCTAATGTACCGTTTTCAAGATCTTTGGGACCTATTGCAATACGCAAGGGCACGCCTTGCAATTCATGCTGTGCGAATTTTGCGCCAGGTCTAAACGTCGTTCGATTGTCAAATTTTACTGATACTCCCTGGGATTTTAAATCATTAACGATACCCTCTACAACTTCAGAAATCTCTTCTAATTGTTCTTCCGATTTAAATATTGGCACAATGACAACTTGATTTGGTGCTAACTTTGGTGGTAGCACTAATCCTTTATCGTCAGAATGAGTCATAATTAAAGCTCCCATCAGACGTGTCGACACACCCCAAGATGTTGCCCAGACGTAATCTTGTTTTCCTTCCCTATTTGTGAATTTCACATCAAATGCTTTTGCGAAATTTTGGCCTAAAAAATGTGATGTCCCAGCCTGTAAGGCCTTTCCGTCTTGCATAAGGCCTTCAATACAAAATGTTTCTTCAGCTCCTGCAAACCGTTCACTTTCTGTTTTTAAACCCTTAACAACAGGCATCGCCATAAAATTTTCAGCAAATTTAGCATAGACATTATTCATTAATTCTGCCTCACTCATGGCCTCCTTTCTTGTTTCATGTGCCGTATGACCCTCTTGCCATAAAAACTCAGCAGTTCTCAAAAATAAACGGGTTCTCATTTCCCATCGAACAACATTAGCCCACTGATTAATTAATAAAGGTAAATCTCTGTAGGATTGAATCCAACCTTTATAAGTATTCCATATGATAGCCTCGCTTGTTGGCCTAACCACCAATTCTTCTTCGAGCTTTGCTTTGGGATCAACTCTAAGCTTACCAGGATTTTCTGTGTCATTTTGCAATCTGTAATGCGTAACAACTGCACATTCTTTCGCAAATCCTTCAGCATTTTTCTCTTCAGCTTCAAACAAACTTTTTGGCACAAAAAGAGGAAAATATGCATTTTGATGACCTGTCTCCTTAAACATGATGTCTAATTGAGCTTGCATTTTTTCCCAAATAGCAAAACCATAAGGTTTGATGACCATGCAACCTCTTACTGCAGAGTTTTCAGCTAAATCAGCCTTTACTACAAGTTCGTTATACCATTTTGAATAATCTTGATCTCTACTGGTAAGGTTTTTACTCATGTTTTATATTTTGGCACAAAAATTGTGATTCTGTTAAATAATAAAATAGTTCAACAAAACTAACTATTTTTGTAATGTCCAACAATTTAAATTTCGAGTTATGCATTTAAACCACATCTTAAAATCAAAAACACAAATTATTGTTACACTTGCTTTAGCTCTGGGTATCGTCTCTTGTGGTTCATATGAATATGCAGGTTATGAAAATGACAGTATTTACAATGATACTAAAAAAGCAACGGTCATCAAGTCAGAATCTCCGTCCTCTACTAATAATCAATATTATCAAAACTATTTTAAGGAAAAAACTGAGGAATACGCATTATACGCAGAAGATGAGGACGCGATTTTTACGGATATAGAATCATACGAGGGTGATTATAATGAAGAAAATGATACTGCCGAAGGAGAAAGCTATGCTGGGTGGGGCGGAAACAATTCAGATATCACAATTAACGTTTATGGTGGCCACTCCTTCAATAGTATTTGGTGGAATAACCCTTATTACACTTCTTGGGGTTGGAATAACGGATATGGCTATGGTAATGTTTGGGGATACGGATTCAATAATTACTACGGTTGGAATAGACCGCTATGGCTCGACTATGGCTGGGGCTGGGGCTGGGGCTGGAACCGTCCTTATTGGAACGCAGGTTATTACAACAGTCCATACTACGGAAACGGTTACTACAACGGCTATAATGAAAGTGCCTATCAAGGACGCTCTCTATCATACAATAGAACAAGACGCGGCACAGTAACTGCTGCACGTACAGGAGAAACAGCAACATCTATGAATCAAAGAAGGACAGTAGGTAGTTCAAATAGATCAAGAGGAGCCATATCTAGCGAGGTAAACAGAAGAACAGTGAGCAAATCAAATTTAGGAACCCGAAAGGTTGTTAATAATGATAAAACCTCAAGATTGGTGGGTAATAAAAGCACCTCTAAAAGAACACGACCTTCCGTACAGTTAAGTAATTCACGATCAAGGCCAAAAGGAAACGTAAGGCCAAGTTCCAATAGAAATAGTTCTCAATCTAGGAATGTATCAAGGTCAAATAGTAGTCGATCAAATTATAATAGCAACGCATCAAGGTCTAATTCGAGTAGAAGTAACAGTAGTCGAAGTAGTATGTCTAGTTCATCTTCTCGTGTAAGTAAAAGTTCTTCAAGAAAAGGGAATAATTAGTTTTTAAAGTTTACAAGTAAAAAAATTATATGAAAAAGTTTTTATTGCTAGTCATAGGTGTCACATCTATGTCTAATATAGAGAGTCAAAATATATCAGATGCACTTCGTTATGCAACATCTGAGGTTCAAGGAACAGCTAGATTTAGAGGGATGAGTGGAGCATTTGGAGCACTTGGTGGTGATCTTTCTGCAATTAGCATAAACCCTGCTGGTGCTGCAATTTTTAACAATATCCATGCATCATTCTCAATTACAAATTACAATAGTGATGTAGGCACCTCCTATTTTGGCACTGAACAAACCACATCTAACACAAATTTTGATTTAAATCAAGCTGGAGCTGTTTTCGTGTTTAACAACACTAATACAGCATCAAAATGGGGTCGCTTTGTCTTCGGTTTGTCTTATGAACACACTCAAAATTTAGACAGTAACTTTTTAATTTCCGGGACTAATTCAAAATCGATAGACAGTTATTTCCTTGATTATGCGCAAGGATTAAGGCTTGACGAAATTTCGGCGTTTGAAGGAGAAACTATATCAGATGCTTACGGTGATATTGGTGCTACCCTCGGGTATGCCAACCAACAAGGTTTTCTTGGTTACGAGTCTTATATTCTGGAACCTGAATCAAATGATGACAGTAATACCGCTTACACTTCTAATATAGCTTCCGGAACCTTTGACCAAAATTATGCCTATTCTTCATTGGGATATAATGGAAAATTAACTGTGAATTCAGCAATTCAATATAATAAAACAGTCTTTTTAGGTTTAAATCTCAATTCACATTTTATAAATTACGAACGCTCTACTTATCTCAGTGAATCCAATTCGAATATTGGATCATTCATTCAAAATGTGGGTTTTGAGAATAATCTTCTCACTGTAGGATCGGGTTTTTCATTTCAACTGGGAACGATCATAAAATTAAATCAAACCTTCAGAGTTGGAATGTCGTATGACTCCCCTACTTGGTACACGATAAGTGAAGAGACCACCCAATATGTGACGACTCAAAGAAATGACAATGGCTCAAATATTACTACCTCCCTGAACCCACAAGTCATCAATATTTTTCCGGATTATAAATTACAGACGCCAGGAAAACTCACGGGAAGTGCTGCTTTAGTGTTTGGAAAAAAGGGGATTTTAAGTTTTGATTATTCGAGAAAGGATTACAGCAACATAAAATTTAAACCTGAAACAGATTCTTATTTTATGCAAGAAAATTTGAAAATTAGCAATGATTTGAAAGTTACAAATTCTTATAAAATTGGCGGAGAATTTAGGCACCAACAGCTAAGTTTTAGAGGCGGTTATAAAATTGAGGAAAGTCCTTACACAAATGAAAGATTTGATGGAGATGTAACAGGGTATTCTTTTGGAATAGGTTACAACTTTGGTGGGACATCTCTTGATTTAGCTTACGAAAATTCTGAGCGTTCAACAAATTATCAGTTATATGATATTGGACTAACAGATACTGCACGACTAGTTACAAATAATACATTAATATCATTAACATTGAATATTACTCTCTAAAGAAACTCACCGTTTAAAAGAGTTATCTACACGCATCTATTAACAGGCTTTTTATAAGTAGCTTTCTTCAACTGAGACTGCTCTTGTTTGATAATAGTATCCCTGTAAGGTAATTCAGCCATGTTGAGTGCAAAAATCGCCTTGCTCCTTCTTATCGCTTTAGGGTGAAATGAGATTTAAAAATCCGATTAATATCATCTAACGGCTCCACATATTCTAAAGTGAACCAATAATCACCTGATGGTAATTTTCGACCATTAAAGGTGCCATCCCAACCATTGCCATCAGGCTTTAATTGTTTTAATAATTTTCCAAACCTATCAAAAATAAAAATAGTAGCATCTGGCTGAGAATAAATGCCTTTAATGTTCCAAGTGTCATTGTAACCGTCATCATTGGGTGTGAAGAACTTTGGATAATCTATAACGAACTTGACAGCATTAAGCTCATTACAATTAAACAAATCTCTCACATAAACAGTATGTTTACCACCCGAGACATTTTCTAAAATTGGAGATGATTGCCACGGACCATTATCTATATTAAATTCATACGACCCATTCCCAACCACTGTTACTTCCAATACATTGTTCCCAGAAAACAATTCTGAAGTCACTTCAACGCCAATACTTTCTGGCGGGTACGATTTTTCAACTTCAGTTGTTGCTAGAATTGTGCAACCTGTCAATTTGTTGGTTGCAACCACTGTGTACATTCCTTCGCTATCTGGCATGTAAGTTGCTAAGGTCGCACCTGCTATAATGACACTATTTGGATCTGCTACTACATCGGCTTCGGCACCTGCATACCATTGAAATGTGTAGTCAATATTATCTAATTTTGTATCGATTGGCGGATATGGAACTAGCGTTGCATTTTCAGGAAAAATAACAGCATCTAAGTTATTCAGGCAAATCACATAGTTGTCAAAAATTTCTATTTCAGGAACAGGATTGACAACCAAAGTGATAGGAACCACAATAAAACATTCATTAGCAACCGGTAGAACACGAACATAAATGGTTTGTCTAATAATGACTGTGTTTTCAAAATTAAAAAGATTGGCAATGCTATTGGCGTTACCAGCAATCGCATCTAACTCATCTTCATAGTACGTAAAGGTAAAATCTGCAACGTTAAGCCCATTTAAAATTTCGGTTTCACGGCGTGTAATGTCAAAAACATCAAAACCATCATTATCGATTTCACATACCTCTATAGTCGATGGATTCTTGTTTATTAACGCATACAAAATCGTTGTCAATTGTAATGTTGTAACAGTTGTACATAAATTAGTACCTGTTCCTTGAACTATGATTTCTTTATCTAGTATTGTACTAGTGTAAGCTGAGGGATCTGGAATTGGATTATTATTATTTAAATCAACGAGTGACTCGTAATAGCTCAATGTAATGGTGTTATCTCCTCCTGTTATTTGTGCCTCTCGCGTGGTTAAATCATACAAGGTATCTACTTGATTACTACAAATACGGATACCGTCTGGTTCAAAAAGTATTGGATTCCTATTAACAACTAAATCAAATGACATTTCTGTATTCACACACTCATCAAGATCTCCTAAACCATTTCCATTTGTATCAAATTGTGATCTTACATAAATAGTTTCGGGGTTTGAAATATTCAGATAACTGAGCTTGTCTAAAGGATTGTTGTTATCAATAGCATCTTGCAGACTTAAATGATAACTTACAAGTAATGGCATTGTTTGGCTACCAATAACATCTGAATCAATAGTTTCTAATTGAAAATCAGCAGTGTCTGTATCACTACATAATACATAGTTTGCAATAGAATTTACATCAGGTAAAGCAATGACATTTAGTGTAACGTGTATTCCTAATCCTAGGCACGCATTAACATCTTCACTGTCTACGCGCACATAAATATCTTGACTGTTGGGAGAGGTCTCATTACGATGATTACTAATGTCGATTATTTCATTTACCTCACTTAATGCGTCTGTTAAATTCGTGTAATAAGAGATAAAAATATTTTGCCCTACAGGAAAAATAGCCTCGATTTGTGCAGTTGCATCAGAAAAATTAAAAGTTGCAATTCCGTTTTTATTATCACCGTCAACTAAGGTGTCATCACAGACTTCATAGTTGAGATTGAAACTTGCTGGAATTTGAGTAGCTCCTACAACAAGATTAATTTTAGCAGTACGATAACAACCGTTGAGTGTCTCTATTCGCACAAAAACCGTACTATTTAAAGGAGTTGGGTTGACATACGCCGTATCATTTATGATTTGATCTGTCACAAGCCCCAATTCTGCCATTGCTTCTGTTGCATAAAAAGTAAATAATTCGTTAGCACTATCTACTGATATTAATGAATTTGCCTCAGTTAAATTAAATATTGAAATTCCGTCAATATCGTCGTCACATTGTTTTAATTCAACAACAGATGTGATGACAGGTAAAGGATTTACCACTAATTCAAACGATACGGTATCAAAACAATCATTAAACAAGTTGTTTTCTATTCTAGCAACAACCTCTTGATTATTCTGTGTATTGACAACAACAGATAAATCTGTGCCAACAGCGCCGATATTAGCTTCTGCTTGCGTGTTGTAAAATGTCACATTATAGTCAATTAGATTTTGAGTACCGAGCACATCGGTAATTTTAGTAGATAGATCAAATGTCACCCCAACACCATTAGTGTCATCACCATCATCAGTATCATCACACAACTCATATATGGGCATATTTGCAACAGGTGTATTAAAGACTTTTAAATCAAAACGCGTAGTACTGAAACACGAAATATTATTTTTATTTTCTATTCGAACATATATGATTTCAAATTCATTGGTATTGGTGTATGGGAATACTAGTGCATCGGTTCCATTCTCTGCCCCTACCAATTCTTTATGATAACTTATAGCATAGTCTGCTGCCAATTGTCCTCCAAGTACCGTATTATCTAACAGATTAAAATCAAAACTCCACACGCCGTCATTATTGTCATCACAAATAAATTGATCAGGAACTATATTTGCCACTGGCGAATCAAATACTTCAATGATGAATGAGGTCGTGTCATAACAAGCCACATTATCAATATTTTCAATTCTTACATGAATGGTTTGTGGGTTAGAGCTATTGGTGTAAAGCGTGCTCAAAGGCGCATTAGCATTGCTGGCGTCTGCAGGAGATAAATGATAGGAAATATGATACTTGGTAGCATCTTGGGTTCCAAGAATTGTAGCATCATAATCTGATAAATTAATATCCCAAAAACCATCATTATTATCATCACAAATAAGGGCATCAGGTATGGTATTTGCCGTCACAAAAAAACCCTGTACTGTGAAGGAAGTTGTATCATAACAGGCCTCTCTATTATTGTTTTCTATTCTCGCATAAAATGTCGTGACCGCTGTGGTGGTGGTGTCGTAATTGAAAGGTAAAGGATTATCACCAATATCCGCATCTGCCTGAGTGGCATGGTAGGATACTGTAAATTGAGTTGTATCCTGTATGCCAATAATATCAGGAGTTTTTGTATCTAGATCAAATTCGACAACACCATCTTTATCATCATCACAGAGCACGACGTTACTTACAGGGTTAGCAATGGGTTGGGATTCAAAAATTAAAGTAAATGTGTAGGTCGCAATGATAGACCCGAGATTATCTATAGCAAGACACGCGTATGAAGCATTCGGGGCCCCAACATCTTGTAATATGGGGCCTGTCTCTGGCAACATGACACCATCTTTTAGCCACTCATAGGTAAACGCACCCGCTGTCGTTCCATCTAAATCAACAAGATCTCCCTCGCAATAGGTATCTGTAGTAACAATGGAACAATCGGTGGAACCGGAAACAGCACTCGCATTTGTTTGTTCCATTGAAATAAAACCAGGGTCTTCGGTATAATTTGAAATCATAACTAGGTATATTTCACCCTCTAAAGCTCCATTAATTGTCATAGTTTCAGTGGCAGCTCCAGACCAACTGCAATCGACCTTATTGGCAGGAGTTAAATCCCCAGTACAATTCACATTAGGATCATTAAAAGGTCCCCAGGCGACAAAATCAACATCTAAAGTCCCTCCTGTACCATCAAAATTGACAGTTTGACTGATTGTAAATATGAGATCTCCATCTTGATCTATCCTTAAGTAATACCAAACTGGATAAGGCCATCCTCCTCCATTAGCTGGACCATTCCCTGTTGCACACGAGTAATTGATTCCTGGTTCAGCAAAAGGACGTGCACCTGGTATATTTCGATTAGAATTTGGAAAAATTAAAGTATCATCCCCTGCACAAAACGGTTCAGCATTAGCACAAGACGAACCCTGAGCATTTATGG
>Ga0206131_10004922_pt1 | contig 14372 bp, 16 predicted proteins | sample Helgoland_Spring_FD_148636 | JGI IMG/M metagenome (GOLD analysis project Ga0206131, IMG submission 148636) | Pelagic subsurface seawater microbial communities from Kabeltonne, Helgoland, North Sea - Helgoland_Spring_Bloom_20160517_1 | ecosystem: Environmental > Aquatic > Marine > Epipelagic ...
GTGTCTTGATAGTTGCTAATTTGTTCTTTTACTGCTGGCTCCATCCAAGGTTCTATTTTACCTTGTTTACGAGCTTCTGTTTCCCAGCTACTTGATAACATAGGACCACACATACGACATTTAAAGTTGCATAGGTTACTGAAACGATAGTCCCAGCTTATGGGCTTCATTGTAGTATATCCAGTATCGTCTGTGCTAGCAATAACTTCGGGATATTTGTGTGCAAACAAATGACCAAAGTAATCACGGTAAACGTTAGTGTTAAGCAACTTTTTATCACAAACTTCACACTCAGCTGGCACAATATTGTTCATCATATCACGCCTTACTCTGCGGATACGTTCACTATTCCAATACTCATCTAAAGTCTCTGGTTTGTAAACATTGTCGCCCTCCTGTGTGTCTATGTATTGTGTAAAACTCTGTGCAGGTTCTCTGCTCGCACAACATAGGCGTCTTTCTGTGACAGGCGACAAATACGTGTGAACCCAAGGTGCAAGGCATAAATTATCTGGTTTTTTCATATTCTTTAAAACTCTGTTTAACTTGGAATATATCAGATAGCCACTTATGCCACTGCGGACCAAAATGGCTTCTGTCTGTGCCTAATGGCCACCTGTCACAATGATCGAGGATACCATCCAAATCTTCCATATACATACTCACCATTAACACATCGTGCTTGCTACAAATGTTTTCTATTTTAACTATCTTATCTTCTCTGTTATCGTGTAGCCACTTATCTGTACGATCTTTATACATATGTGGATGGGTAGCAGGCATAAATTGTTCGTCGTTACGTTCAAACCTAGTCCAGTCTGGCCAGAAAAAATACGCTATAGTAGACTTATGTTCAACTATTTGTTCCTCACATATCCTAGCAATATAATCAGTACTACATCCTGGTTTGCCACAATTAACCGCCCCTAGTAAGGCAGGCCAAGCCTCATCTGGTTGAACACCTATACCATAGGTATGACTACATCCAAATGCAATCTTATTTGACATATCTAATACCCAATCATTTTTGCTACTTCAGGATGAGTTTCAGCGAATACAACACCACGTTGAATATCAGTCTGATCCAACTTCTTTCTCAGCGCCTCTCCTGTGTTTGCGTTGTCGTCGTTTAAACTAGTCATTGCAAACTCTTTAAGACTAATGATCTGATCTCGATATCCTGGATGCAGGATCTGGCATTTTTGTAGTACTAGCATCAGTGGTGCCACCATTGACCTGGGTAATCTAGATAAACTAAACTCCCAGGGATCGTGCATTAGATTAAAATGTATATCGTCAATACCACTGGTTTTCGCCCAGGTTAAGAAATCGTTCATATAGAAAATGTTTTGAACATTCCATGTAACGCAGATCTGAAAACTTAACGGATACCCTTGTTCTTTTAATGCTAGGAATTTCTTTATATTACGGTTAACTGTGGCCCACTTTGCTCCGTCGCGTTCATATTCAAACCGTTCACCTACATTGTCAATGCTAAACGCAATCTGAACATGTTTAAAGTGTTTCCATACATCAAGTTGCTTGGGGTATTGTGTGCCGTTTGTATTATAGTGAATATCAATATCTTTAGCATATCCCGATTCAGCAGCACGTTCTAGTAAATCAAAGTGTTGCTTGATTAAGAAAGGCTCGCCGCCAGTAAATTCAAAATATTTAATATCAGGAAGAATGCTGTCAACATGTTCCCAGAACTTATTGCTCTTCCTGGGCCATTGCCCTTGTTTAAGCCACTTACTAGCTTCGTGGCCTTTTCCATATTCAGTTATTTCTTCCTGGGCCCACTTACTTGAACTCCAGGATCCGCAAATACGACATTTTAGATTACATATGTTTCCTAGCTTTAAGTCCAGGAATTGTAGTGTTTCACCTTCTAAATTGGTGTAGTCAACTTCCACATGTTTAAACTTTTCCAACATGTATTCACGCTTGCTTTTCTTGCCAGCCTTCTCTTCCGACCAGCAACGTTGACACTGTCCAGGTAGTTTATCTTCGCTAAACGCTTTTCTCAACGACGTCATATAAGGACTGCGGAATGCTTCTTCAAGTGTATTTTTATTTAAATCAATATTAGGAACTTCACCAACTGCTAAACAACAAGGCCTAACTTGTCCCAGGGGTGTCGTCTCTAAACTAATCCAGGGAAGAATACATTTTCCTCCATACTCTCTAGCCATGGTCTTTTAACCTCGCCAATTCTGGAAATATATCAAAGAAGTTTTCTTTACGCAGGTTATCTAGCTTATCTAAATTTTTCAATAGTTCAGGGATTAAACTGCTGTTGTCTGTTCCTGACATATAGTTCATTGCGCTTTTAAATCCATTAATGGCACGTTTAAATCGATCTTTGTCTTCTAGATAAGCAATGTGGTCATTGTAAATTGCAAGAACTTCTTGTTTCATTACCTCTGGTAATACATCAATTCTATAATACTCTGGACTTTGTAATATATTAATATTCCAATCCATTGGTTCTAGTAAACCAAGTTCAATCCATTCTTTGTGGAAGTCTGGGATATGATAACTGTTCATGATACTCAGTGTGCTTGAAATATAAAAGTCTACATCAGGGCAAACTGTTAGCATACGTTCACGGTTAGCTACTGTTTGGCTCCACTTAGTACCTTTACGCATGAGCTCACCTCTCGCATAACTAGCATCTAAACTAGCCCCCACGCTCACTTCATCAAACTCTTTCCAAATTTCGAAAACGTCTCTGCCTTTAAATTCTGTCTCGCTAAAATTAGTATTGTATACCAGTTTAACATCTGTGCGACCTTGTTTAATTAACTCATCTAACAAGTCCCAGTGCTCTTGCATCATTAGTGGCTCACCACCTGCAAAGTAAACTTCTTGGAAGTAAGGCACATGCGGCAATGTTTGTTCCCAGATATCTGTTTTAAATCTACCTGCATAAGTTACATTGGGAGCATCTTTGGGTAACCATCCGTACTCTTTATATTCCTTTGTCCAGTTACTACTAAAGATATCTCCACAACTACGACAACTAAAATTACAAAGATTGCTAAAGCGTATGTCATAATATCGAATTTTTAGTTCATTACTGTTAAGAGATTCTTTAATGTGATGCCCAAACATCTGGTTACTTGAGTTCCGCATACTAAAGAAGCCAGACTCCTCTTGTTCATAACACTTAGTGCATTCCACACATGGCTTGTTTTCCAGCATGTTCTGTCGCATCTGTTGCATGGGCTTATCACGCCATACTTCGTCAATAGTGTTATCCTTGAGTGAACCTACCGGATGCTCATACTTTGCCAAACAACATGGATATGCCTTGCCGTCTGGGTAAGCATGTAGGTGTATCCAAGGGAGTATACAAAATGTATCACTTTTAATAAGGAGTTCCTGTTCATGTTCTGTTAATGACTCAGTTTTAATGTGTAATGGCTTGCGCTGGCCATAATTATAGTCACTATATATGTTTTCGATTTCTTCTGTCATAGTGCATTGAACCAATCTTTTAACTCTGGAAATGTTGTCTCAAAGTTTTTATTTCTTCTTACGTCATACTGTTGGTAAAAATGTTTAAAGTCATTGTGTAGTTTGGGCATTTCAAATGCTTCGTTGTGTGGAGTCTCCTGTACTACCAGATACTCCGTTAATCTGGTTAACTGCCCCACTTCAAACTCATGCATCAGACTCTGGTCCAACTGGCTGAGCCGTTCAGCAGCCTGGGTTCGTATATCCAATGGCAGTACCAGTGGACTCTGGAAGCTGGGGAATCGTAGTATGTTTAAACTAAACACTGCTAGGTCCAAGGTGTCCAACTGAGTTCTCTGGTCCAGAATGCGCTGTATCAGGTTAGGCAGTGTGGGCAAGCATAGTGCGTTAATGGTCATCATGCAGTGGGTTTGTATGTGCTGGTGGTGTAGTTGGAGTACATTAGCCCACCACTGGTTCCAATCAAGTCCATCTCTTATATATTCAGCACTCAGGTCCGTGGCCTCGCAACTGGTGTACACGTCCAGACTGGGCAAGTGTTCACGTGCCCGGCACAGTCGGTCTATTAGATCAGGCTTGCTGCCCAGGTTACTGTTAATTGCCAGGCTGGTCTGACTGCGATCCGCATTGGCTTTAAACCAATCAATCAGCCTCCACAGGTCCGCACTCATAAGTGGTTCACCACCAGTAACTCTTAGTTCTTGTAGTGTACGATGCAAGTCTGACTCCCACCACTTGAAGAAGGCGTTTACGTATGGGTTGTCCTCTCCCAGTGAGTACAGTTGACTACTGGTGTGTTCGTGGGTGTAATGGTTGCGTCCATCACTTACCAGGTTCTGATACGGTCCCGATCTCTTTATATCATTAACCCAAGTAGTACTAAAGGCAGGATTACAATAGCTGCAAGCAAAGTTACAAGTACGATCAAAGGAAATTTCAAGTGTCCGTAAGTCAAACTCTACGTCTGCATCTCCAACACTCTTATTAAAGCCATCATTTAATAGTTCCTCTGAATATATCTTACTCTTATATATCCTATCACTAACGTACCCGGGTCCCATATCCTCAATCTTCCAGCAGTATTCACAACCTGCAGGGCGTTCTCCAGCGCACATCTGACGGCGCTGTTCTTTCTTCTCGGGTGTGTTGTGTAATAGTTTAGGATTTGTTTGTACTGCAATAGGATCTATTTTATGAGGCAGTGGATGATGACAACTGGTGGTCATGCCACTGCCTAACCATACTGTAGCATTATACCATTTAGCACCGCAAAAGCTGTCGCTTAATAGATCCAGTACTTGTTGTTTATAAGTTAAATCATCCATATTTTTTGTACCAGAATACCCTATTCAGTTCCTTGTGTGTTTGCATTATATTCGCATGTACTCCAAAACTCTGCCATCTCTGGGAAAGTCTCAATAAAGTTAGTGCCTCTACGACGATCATGTTCGCTAAAGAAACGATAAAAATCTGCTTGTTTACGCTCAGTGTCAGATGTTCCTTCTTGCATCCACTGTAGGTCACGGCGCATCTTTAATACTTCATAGTCTTTAAAGCCGTGCATCTCATCCAAGTTATCCGTCATAAAGTTAATGCAATCCCATAAACACTGCTGATAGCTCTTGGGAAGTATCTGTATACTCTGCCATTCGGGTGTGCGTAACAACGGAGTGTCAAACCATATGCGTTGATATGTGGTTGTATGTTGTTTGCGCAAGTATAAGATATGTTCCAGTAAACGCTTGAGGTTAACAATGCTTAGGTTATTCATTGTTATGATAAAGGTTAAACTTGAACGCTCGGGGACGTCTGTTATAAACTCTTCACATCTATTTATGGCCAGGGCAAAGTCCAGTCCGTGACGTATGTATTCTGCTTGTTTGCCCCAGGTATCCAGACTGACAAACTGCATAAAGTGTTCCACTGTTCCTGGTTGTGCTGTTAATCGTTGCACATATTCTTTATACTTGTCCCATACCCGGGGTTCTGTGCTAAAATTACTGGTAACGTTTAAGTGTAAGTCAGGCTTGGGGTTGTCCAGTACATAGTCAAACACCTTGTATGTATTGGGATCCATCTGTGGCTCACCACCTGTCATCCTAAAGTGCTTGAGATCTTTGTAAAGGTCGGGCCACCACTTCCAGAATGCTTCACGATATGGGTTAGTGTCCTTGTTGGGTATAGCTCTACGTTCTCCAGTAAAGTGTGCTGGATCGTTATGCGGAGTGCTAGTGGGCCATGCACCATGTTCTTTTGCTTCCGCTGTCCACGTACTACTAAACTGTGGGCTACAATAACTACACGCTAGATTACAAGCATTGTTAAAGTTAACCTCTACATAGCTGGGATTAATGTCTGCTAATGGATCAGCGACAATCTCTTCAAAACTGTCCATTGCCCAGGGCTCGCCGCTTCGATAATGTCTATCACTTAGAGCACCCTGCTTCTCTATGTTCCAACAGTAGTCACACTCACTGTGCTTTACCTTTGTAAATGGATCAACCATCTCAGAGCGGCGTTCTTTTTTATGCGCAGTGTTATGCAAAGCACTTGGATTATCCGCAAGAGGCTCTGTTGGGATACGATGTAATGGTGGATGGTAACAACTGTTGGTATGGCCCGTGGGCAAGTGCAGGCTTGTTTGCTTCCATTTAGCCAAACAGAAACTCCCGCTAACTCCAGACAGTTTCATCTTTGCTAAGTTGGCATCGTCTAGATAATCACTCATTAAAATATGTATCCATTAATTTTTGTGCGAAATCTTTACTTGCATCTGATGTAGGATGACCAGTTTTATCCATGTTGCCGGTAACATCACGTACATTTAGATGTATAACACGCTCGCAGGAATTTGATACACAATGTTGGTATACATCAAGTTTTCTTTGTTGTATTTGGTCGCTATAAAAATACTGAAAATAATCTTTTTTAAATCTGTCAAGTGCCTGTTCAATTTTACTTCCGCTAATATCTCCAGGATTTAAATAATCGTCTCCAATAACTTCTCCAATTGGGGAATTAACGAGTATGTTTTTTATTTCATGGTTAGCTGTTGACATATGAGTTCTTTCTAAAAAACTCCACATTACTATTACAACATTATAATTATTTTTTTGTAATTCTTCTATAGTTGTTAAGAATATTTGGTCATTACTGTTTCCACCTAATGCAATATTTTTATGGTTAAGTGGAAAAAAGTCAGGCCATTGATTGTCTAATGCGGTAAAACTGCATCCATTTATTAAAATTTCTACCATTACCAACCTTCTGTCTTTCTAATAACTTCTAGTTCTGTAGTCATAGGTTCATGTTCATGATAGGTCTGACTGTAATAATGTTTGAAGAATCGACTCTCTTCTGCTGTGTAGTTCACGATGGGAAGAAGTAGTTTTCGTCTTAAAATGGCACCCCATTCTATGTATTCGTCGACCGTGTATTCATGTTCTTCCCATAGGGTGTCCAATGCTTGGAAGTCCCTAACTTCATGCCAATCCCATTCAGTACACATTAGCTTATAGGTACCGTATCTGGCGCCAACCATCGCTTCAAAGCCGTACTCACTATCTTGACCCACACTATGCCATATACACAATTTGTCATAGTTCTTAGCATGAACTTGTTCGTGAAACTCCTCTAGGCTAGGCTTGCGTCCTTTGTTAAGACACATCTTAACACCTTCCCTAAAGCCTGCTCTCCATGCATGTTTGGCACTACCGTTGGGATAGGTCGTACTATACACATTGTTCATGGGAATGTATTTGCTATCGAAACAGAACTCCACCACAGTCTCATCAGTGCCGTCAGTTGCTTCGTGTGTTTGCATGTTTTGCACGAACTCTCGAGTCCAGCAACTCAGTCCACCATTACCATACATTAGTCCGTTAATATCATTACGGGCTTTCCAACGGAACACACAATCACTATATTCTTCCTTGATGTCTAACTGTAGGTCAAAAAAGCGTTCGTCTGGAATGTTGTCACCGTCTATTAGTATAAAGCGGTCTGTTTCTGACTCTGATGCCGCAGCCTTGTGTGCCGCATCACTGCCTTGCACTCCATCTACTCGTTTAGCCCAAGGTACAATGTTTTGTATTCGTGCCCAGAACTCTTCTTTCTTAGGCTCGTCGTAACTAAGATAGATGCAATCCAAGTCTGCAACATCAACTAACACTGTTTACGTATCCTGAAATCTTAGTAACTTTTGTACATCATCTGTTGCATCAACATCAACACGAATACCTTTTGCATATGCCTTGTGACTAACTTCATATGAATCAGTTAAGTTAGACTCGCAAAAGACTTGAACTTGTTCAATTAACTCTTTTGCTACCTGTGCTTTTTCATACGTAATTGTGTCTGTTGGGTTTACCTCAAACGGATAAGGAATGTATACTTCAGTCATTTTTAAAATCCTTTAATAATCTTTTACGTTCAACACGTAACTCTGCTTTTTGTAAATCTGTTAAATTAATATCTTCATTTAAGTTCTGGATGCTTAGATTAAAACTAAAACTCCAGCGTTCACCGTTGCTGCGGAAAGGATGAACACTGTGCGGTAGCCATGCTGGAAAGAAGAAAATATCTCCCACAACTGGTTTAATTCTATACATGTGTACTGCACCAGTGTTGGGTCTACCATCATGGAAGTTAATCATACCTGCACTGGGATCGTGATCTTCTAATAGCCATTCACGTTCAATATCGTCAGGCATTTTAAGGTAGCCCACACCGCTTACTTCTCCTGTATGCTGATGTGCAGGGTTAAAATCTCCTGCTACACTAATGTTTCCCCAGGCTGTGTGAATACCCACTGTAAGATTAATATTGTTAAGATTTTCTTCTATTAGTTCTATATGTTTGGGAGTGGCTACGCCCTTCTGACTTTCCCAGGTTACGTTAACATGAGCTAGATAAATCTGACTAGCACCTTTATTAATACAGTCCTGGAACATTTGTGAATTTTCTCCCAGTAGGTCTTGTGTAATTAAAAACTCACGGTTGTTATTGCCTGCCAGTGTCCAAGCATTGTCTTCTTCTGGTGTTAGCTCTTCTTTGGCACCCTGCTGTTCAAACAAACCACACAATACTGATTGCAATTCGTCGCTCATTTGTCCGCGAATAATACTTGGTCCAAACGGCCTAATAGTAGTCCATGCCTTATCACGTTCTACCTGTGGTACATCACTTACTGTTTTCATTCTAATTCTCTTTCACAAAAATAAGGATTATTGTTTAGCGTTTCTGCTGGTGTTTCCTGCCAGTATACATGTATTGCTGTATCTATATCTGCTAATTTACCATCTTGCACACGTTGCCTAATTGGATAAACCAGTTGGTCATCATGTATCAGAATATATGGCTCGTTCCACTCTATAGTTTGGTCTACATGACAGTAGTCTATGACTTCACCTGTATCACTATTATAGCGCAAACGTCTTTCATTAACGACTTTTTTACGCTTGGTGGTATTAATTAGTGCTTGTTCTAACTCTTTGCTCATATCTGTCTGTCAATTCTGGTGTGCAAAATGTTTTATCATAATAATGGAATGGATACTGTTGTGCGTATCCTCCAACTATAAAATCAAAGTCGTTTGTAAGAGTCCAGGGCACGGCATCCTGCCATTTTACGCTTTCTTTCCAACCATTTATTGCTGGCTTCATGTGCGTAAACGTTGGGTAACTTAAATTATTTGAGCAAGGTAATCCCAGATGCTGTTGAGCCAGCCCATATAAAACATCAGTATCAGGTTTATCATAGATACTATTATTAAGAACACTATTGCGTAAATTGTCCCACCTGTGTATGATAGTTTGCATAGCACTAAAAAAGTCCACACTAGTGCGGCTAAACCTAAAATATGAAAACCCATTATAAGCATCATCAAGATAATTGGCATCAAAAAACTTTCTATATTTCCTACTAGTTGCAATATTGCCACGATAATCTCTTACATTATTAGTATAACATACATCTTGTATTCTGCAACCATTCCACCAATGATCTAAATTGCGAGGAACAATCATATCACTTTCTACTTTAAATGTTTCTTTAAAAGGAGTAATGTCTAGTGCAAGAGCCTCGTTATAAAAAGGTTCCATATGAGGGACAACAATAATGTGATCAAATACTTTACGTTGTCGTGTATTTATATTAGATTCACTCTCCTCGTCAACAGCTATTGCAAACCTATTATGTTTACACGTTGCCTTGATACTAAGAGCAAGCAAGTAGGCAAGATCTACATAATTGGTATCAGCACTGTTTTGTGCAAAGGTTAACCAGCCTTTGGCTTCATCCTTGGGTTGCATACGCATCTAGTGCTCCATATATTTCTGGATCCTGCAAGCAGGCTTTGTTCATACAGTGTAGGTTTACACCTTTAAGTTTTACAGCGTTATACTTGTCACCATACCGGTAGCGTATGTTAAGTTCATCATCTTTCGTACTATAGATAGTATCCATTGTGCTCAGACTTGCGAGCCTATGATTAAAGTATGTGCCAGCACTGTACCCATGCATGAGTTGGTGTGCAATAGTGAGGGCAAAGTCATTGCGATATTTTCCTGCCATAAATCCCCAAAACTTTGAATAGTATTGCCAGTTGAGTTGTACGTTCTTCATCATCTCAAATATGTTATGTGCTAGTTCACACTTGCGAAAATAAACAACTGTAGCCCATAACATTGGATGACCAGCCATGGTCATCGTACGATCATCTCTGAAACTGTCAGTAGAAGTAATGTCCCATACCTGATCGTAGCATAAGAACTCGTGTGTGCTACCAAAGTATTGTTTAAGGTTATCGTTAAACGTAAGATAGTCAACATCTATAAGCAGTGTTTCGTCGAATGGGCTTAGATCATATGCAAGCGTTCTGTCACTATTATACCAGGGAACCGTTATAGTCTCACCAGTGTGCCAGCGAAATGCTCTTATGTTACCTGGTACTGCTTCACCTACATGTATGTGTGTGTCAATACCTAAATGTTTTTCAACTAGTTTTGCGGCCAGTTCGGCAAAGCCGATGTAGTCAATAGTATCATGTGGTGTAGCAAGTAATAGTGCGCCTTTACTCACTTAGTTGACCTACTCTACGAACTTTTTTAAGTTCCTGATATTGATTATGCCAATCGTTCATTACTTCATACCAGCGTTGTCTACAATGTACTAGCATATCAGTAACATCCACAATCTCTACAGGATTTTCATATGAATCTACTAGATAGAGAATGTCATTCTCTGGCCAAGTAGCAAGTAACGCCATTAGTTCAGTGGTTACAAGAAACATTCCACCAGCATATGCCAGTGTTAGTCGTTGTTCTTGTTGTTCTCGGAGTGCAAGTCGCTGTCTGTTATGATCCAACCGCTGACGTGCAAATTCTTCATAATTTTCTAAGGTCATTTATATAGTATAACAGGGCCCTAAGGCCCTGTCAACTATTAACTATTAACTATTAACTAACTATTAACTTTCTGTGTTTACAGTTGTTGCCCAGGTTGGTGTGCCCCAGGTTGCTGTAATATATGTTGTTGCTGGTGGATAGGCATTAAATGTAGTTGTTTTAGATCCGTTTACCTGATCAAGTACGTTGTAAATGGCTTTATTATACGAAACACTATCAGCCGCGGCATCTGACCATGTTGAAGTAATTGTCAGTATTGTTGAACTACCTACTGCTGCATTTAAACTTGCTGCAAGTTGGATAAAGTTAGCAGTATATGGTGAAGTATCTGCAAGTTGCTTGAAGTGTACAACTGGCGATGTGGTTAAATCATGAAAACCTGCGTTTGTGTTGTTAGTTGCTGGTGTTCCGCTACCACCAGTTTTTGAACTACTTGTATTAAAAATTTGCCAAGTTCCGCATTTAGTTGCTAAGTCTACCCACTCATTATATTTGGCGTCAGCTGTTCCGCCTGATACGGCCCAACTAGTGGTAACTTTGCCGCCAGCGTTAAAGAAGTAACGCATCTGGTCTGCACTAGCAAATGTTAGTGTATTAGTTTGTGTAATCGTATTAGTAAACGTTCCACTTACTACCGCTGTATCTGCTATTGCAGATCCGTAACCTGCGCTCACAGCAGCTACTGAGGTTTGTGCAGTATCAATTGTACCAATATCTGCCGCTAGTGTAGTTAGTGCACTAATTGTATCAGCTGCACTTGGGTTAGTTACTGTATCAATAGTAATACTACCGTCTGTGCCGTAGTGATCGCTAATTGATCTAATTCTGTCTAGTAGCGTACTCCACTGAGTAGCTGTAATTGTGTTAGTTGCACTGACAGTGCTGATTGTAGTTGTCTGCCCAATGCCCCTGTTGCCTGTTCCTGTGCCCCAGAGTGCATTTACACTGGTCACAAAACCATTATAGTGTGCTGCCTCAATTGAGTCTCCGCTAGTATATGCCATTCATAAAATTCCTATTAGTTAATTGTAACAAAGGCTTCCACTGATCCTTCGTCTTGTGTTGTTTTGGATTCGATTGCACGGCCAATAACGTTAAATGAAGTTGCCTCGCCTGCTTGTGCTCTTCTTGCAAGACCATTTCCTGCGGATACTAGTCTCTCACCTTTATTTACCATACCTAGTACCCTAACTGGTACACGGCCGGTTACAGCAACCGGAAGTCCATGTTCTAGACCAGCGTTCATTAGGTAAGCTGGCTTCTCTGATATAACACCAAACACTTGATCGCTTGCTTCATCGTTTACACGAGTAATTTCTTCTGCACCACCAAGTGCTACTACTGTACCAGGAGAATAACTAGCGTCTGCTGAGAAATTCTCCGCAACGTCAGCGTATTGTGCTGATGTTGCTGTACCGTTAAATGTTGTGGCAAAAATTGTTGCATATCTTAAACCACTTGTGCCCATATTACGTGTGTTGTTAGCATCAGGACTTAGTACTCCTGCTAGTGCTACACTACCGTCTGCTGCTAGTGAGCCTGAACCACTAACTGTTGAGTCTACATATGCTTTTGTTGCAACATCAAGAGATGCTACTGGAGCACCTGCGACTTGAACTCTTGCAGTTGCACCATCAATGGTTAGTGCCATTGTATCAACGCCGCCGTCGTTTACATTAAAAATAATGTCACCGTCACTGGCTACGTTTTTAATTTGTACGTTACTTCCGCTTACGCCCACTGTGAGGTCACTATCAACACCAACAACGAGACCTGTGTCATTGAGGACACTGAAAACGCCGGATGTGCTATCACTTTGATCACTTCTCAGATAAGCACTTGCTGCTACTGCACCAAGTGCGTCTGAATCAGTTGCTGTACCAACAAATTTAGCACCACTAACTGTTGAGCTAACTTGGAAACCTGGATCAATTGTAGCAAACCCAGATATTGCACTTTGTGGAGTAAACTGTGCATCTTTACTAATTGTACCAACAACAGTGTTATTAACATAAAGTTTAACAACAACGTGGTCTGTTGCACCACTGTCTGTAACAGTTTCAACAATAGCACCGGATGTTCCTGTGCCACTTGTGAACGCAGGACCAATTGTGGTAAATCCACTACCGTTATAAACTTTCAACTGACCGTTGGTAGTATCCCACCAAAGATCACCAGTAACACTGCTACTTGGTGTACTAGCACTTGCTGTGCTGGAACTTACTGTTTTAAAGGAAGTGCCAGTATATACCTTAAGCAAGCTATTTGTTGTATCCCACCACATTTGCCCTGCAACTGGCGCACTAGGTGCACTAGTATTGGCAAAATTTTCAAGTAATTTTACAAAGTTTTCATTTTGAAACTCGCCATAACCAGCGTAGTTTTTACCAATTAGCGTAAGATCTGTAGTACTATCAACTGTTCCGTCGGAAATCGTACTAAGGACTGCGCCATTTGTCTTATTAATTGTATAGGCCATTTATTTGTTCTCCACAAACTTTATTTTATTTATCAGTCTTAATATATATACTGTTAACTGATACTGCTCAGATTAGTCAAAGTTTGAATCCTAATCGTATAATCTATCTGAATTAATCGGTTTAAACTCTTTTGCACAGGGTGAAAGATAACATGTGTTATTAACTTACCTGTGTTAACTGTGCCAATCCAGCTTTTTAGCCCCAGCTCGTCAAATGTATATGTATCATTAAAATTGCTGGTATTATCAAATGCTTGCTGTCCGCTTGGTTCGCCATAGTCTAGCAAACAGCTAACAACAATATCACTATAAATGTTACCACTGACATGGTTAACCGTTAATTTATTTCTGCCAGCATCAGTGTTCAAACTGCTGTTATCATCAACCACTTTATAATATGTTTGGTTGTATAGACTAGCATTTTGTCCTGTACTATTAGCAGGTAGATAGGTAATTACGCCTGTTGGATCAACATTTGTTCCACCGTTTCCAAATGCCATTTCATGAACAAACCCTGTGGTTTTATTACTTAAACTTAATGCTAACGCTTCACTCATGTTCTCGTAATGAATAGCATTGCGTTTGTTTACATAATCTTCGCCTGATTCAGGATCGAAGATGCGGATATGTCCCTCCATGTGAACTCCGCCCTGTTCTTTAAAAGGTGTTTTAGGCTCTTCTATTTTATTGTTCATTTCTTTTTCTTCATCCATATTATACTACACCTTTAACATACATTCAACAAGTTTTTCACCTGTATCGTCATTTGTTTGTAGGGCTATCCCTACTTTTTGGCCTTGGGATGTCGCACTAGCAACGCCGTTATTATCACAATAGACAACTTGACCCTTTATTACTGATCCTACTGTTCTTACTGGGACACGACCAACTAGTGCAACAGCAACTCCGTTAGCGAGCTCGCTGTTCATTAAATAGGCTGGCTGAGTACTTACCACTCCTGCGGGCATGCTGTCAATTTTGCACCATGTAACTTCTGCTCCGCC
>Ga0206131_10004925_pt1 | contig 14366 bp, 12 predicted proteins | sample Helgoland_Spring_FD_148636 | JGI IMG/M metagenome (GOLD analysis project Ga0206131, IMG submission 148636) | Pelagic subsurface seawater microbial communities from Kabeltonne, Helgoland, North Sea - Helgoland_Spring_Bloom_20160517_1 | ecosystem: Environmental > Aquatic > Marine > Epipelagic ...
AGAGATGCACTATTTCTCTGCATGACCTGTTTTTAATTGAGGTATTGAACAGTGATGGTGTTGTCATGTGCTTTGACAGGCTAGGGTGGCCCAATGCACCAAATATCTTCCTGACCCGAATGGCACTAGCGATAGGAGATGATTTTAGACTTTGATAGATTGCGCATGAAGTGAGGCAAGATCTATCAGATAGAGAAGGGGATGCAAGGAGGGAGAGGGATTGAATTTAGAATGAAGAATTTGGAATGGTGAATTAGAATCTATGGGTGTTGATTGTAATCTTCATCCACAATCCACGGACTGACCCTTCCTGCGGACTGACCCTTCCTGCGGATGTGAAAAGCGATCCAGTTAGTTGAGTTGTAGTTTTTTGACCCACTTTTTCTCTCCCAGCTCAAGGAGCTACTCATAGAAGTGGGTCTTCATGCTTTAACACGAATTGTACTTGAACTGTTTCATGTAAATCAGATAATCTAATGAATATTGATATGACTGATTCAAACTATGAAAATTTAAGGCGACAGCTAGAGGTCTTAAAAAAGGAAAACCAATACCTTAAAACACGTAATTCTGAGGATGATTCAGATTGTCTGACTGTGACGGAGGGTGAATACAATGGATACCCGACTCTGACTTTTAAACGCGGCAATAAAAAACCCTTTAATGTAGGTTTGAAAAAGTTGGTAGCCGTCATTGAAGCTAAAGAAAAAGTTGAGATTTTCCTTAAAAAGCACAATGTTACAGCACTAAAAAAAAAACCTAAATTCAGGTGAGACTAGAGAACGAGGTGGTAAAGAAGACTTCAATCTTGATGATTTCCTGGCCTGACACTACTTATACTCAACGATATTTTTTGTCATTATCTAGGAGAGGTCAGGGCGCTAATTCGCTCGTGTATATTGCCCCAGTCTATCACCGGGGTGAGGTGCGACCAGCTCAGACGCACACATTCTTCGGCTCGTTCTTGGCTATATCCCATCGCAATAAGTACATGGCTAGGTGTGTAGGAGCTAGAGGTGCAAGCTGAGCCATTGGAAATAGCGACTATGTCTTTTAATGCCAAAATAAGAGCTTCAGAGTCGACTCCTGGAATAGAAAAGTTAAAGACGTGAGGTAATACATTTTTTTGGCATCCTGAAGGCAAAATATTGAGTTGTTTGAACGCTGCTAATGCTTCATCTCTTTGTGATAAGTTATCAGCTAAACGTTGCTCCTGGTTTTTAATCGCAAGCTCACAAGATTCTCCAAAGGCTGCGATTAGAGCGACCGGGAGGGTGCCAGGCCTCAGTCCTCTTTCTTGGCCCCCTCCGTATGAGAGAGGCTCAAGTTTTGGCCTAGAGTATCCTCTGCGTCGGGCTATTAGAGCTCCAACACCTTTGGGGGCGTATAGCTTGTGTCCACTACAGCTGATGAGGTCAATTCGTGGATTTTGAAGTTCATCAATGACTTTGCCAAAGGTTTGGGCTGCGTCAGTATGCAAGTAGGCTTTGTGATCGCTGAGTAGTTCGGCAATCTCGGCAATGGGTTGAATGACACCTGTTTCATTATTCGCATGCATTACTGAGACTAAGAAAGTGTCCTTCCTTAGCACTTCAGCTATTTGATTAGCGGTGATTTTTCCACTTTCGTCGGGAGAGATATAGGTGACATCAAATCCACGCTTCTCCATTTCCTCAATGGGTTCTATTACGGCTTTGTGCTCGATAGACGTCGTAATGATGTGCTTGCGCCCTGTCGCCTCTGCGTGTTTCTGCAGGCCTAAAATCGCGAGGTTGTTACTTTCGGTGGCACCGCTGGTAAAAATCACCTCCTCCCGTTTGGCTGTAACGACATTGGCAACTTGATCTCTAGCCTTCTGAACGGCCTGCTTGGCAGCAGCTCCATATGTGTGAGTTCGACTGCCCTCATTGCCATATTCGATATCAAGATAATGAAGCAATACATCCCTTACTTGAGGGTCGATGGGGGTAGTAGCATTATTGTCGAGGTAGATAGGCATGGGTGAAATTAATGTATGTTAAAATATTGTGTTTGTTTTATTTTGACAAACAGCGTCGAAGTGCTTTTATACACCCACAGCTAATCAGAAATGTCCAGTCTCTCAACTATAAATTTCCCTGTTATTCGAGGCGTCCAGGCCGGGCGTGAATATTATGTCGCGATGTGGACTTTGCGTATGCTCAGTCAAATATCGATTTTTAATGAGAAGGATCTTCCTCCTGAGTTAAGAGCTCAAAGGATTTTGAATAAGGGGCGTATTCCCGAGCTGAGTGGGTATGTGCTGGATAATCCCGAAGACTATATTTTTTCCGGACTTACAGCGTCGATTGATGCGGATGTTGATTTTGAAGCATTGAAAGGTGGTGAGGATCGACTAGGCACTTTAAAGGTTCCCATGGAGGCGAAGTTTATTATCAACGACGGTCAACATCGACGGGCCGCTATTTTGCAGGCTCTTGAGGAGAAGCCCGAACTCGCTTACGAATCGATAGCCGTGGTTTTCTATTTGGACCAAGGGTTAGAACGAAGCCAGCAAATGTTTACGGACTTAAACCGGCACGCAATTCGTCCTAGTCGTTCAATCAGCATTCTCTATGATCAACGCGACGAGAAGGCTCAGTTGGCTAAAGCTGTGGTAATGGATTCCTCTGTGTTTAGGGATATGGTGGATATGGAAAAATCATCTTTAGCCCCCCGGTCTCGATGCCTGTTCACTCTCTCGGCATTTTACAATGCATGTGCTGATTTAATTCAGGGGCTTTCTACTGGAGACGTTCTTCAAGATGCAGAAATGGTGCGAGAGTATTGGGAGTGTGTGGCGAAGCAGTTGAATGTGTGGGTGAAAGTGAAGGATGGTTATATTGCCGCTGGAGAACTCAGAGAGGGTTACATTCATGCACACGGCATTGGACTGCATGCGCTGGGGCGGGCCGGGAATGCACTGCTCAAAAAACACCCTAAAAATTGGAAATCTAAATTGCGAGCTATCAAGACGATTGATTGGTCGAAGAAGAATTTAAGCCTTTGGGAAGGCCGAGCACTCATAGGAGGTAAGGTCTCAAAGGCGACAACGAATGTCACGCTGACTGTAAATGTTATCAAGAAAGCCTTAGAGCTCGATTTGAGCCCTGCTGAACAGAAAGCAGAGGATGCCTATAACGAAAGCCAAATAATCACAAATTAATGAGTTATACATCTGTATTTAAAGAGCTCGGAATGAACCCGGTGCTAGCTGTGCTGAAAGATGAGATCAAAGCGCTGTACCTTGAGGACGATGCCCCTTGGATTATCGGATATAGTGGAGGCAAGGACTCAACGGCAGTATTGCAGCTCACCTGGCTTGCAGTCTCAGAGCTGAAGCCTGAAGAACGCACAAAGCCAGTGCATGTCATTAGCACCGATACTCTCGTAGAAAACCCAGTTGTTTCGCTATGGGTGGATCACTCACTTGAGGTGATGGGTAAATCGGCAAAAAAGTCGGGACTGCCAATATATCCACATAAGCTAACACCGTCTATTGAAGACTCTTTTTGGGTTAACCTCATTGGTAAAGGTTATCCTACCCCTCGTCATAAATTCCGATGGTGCACAGAGCGTTTGAAGATTAAACCATCCAATCAGTTTATTTCTGATATGGTGGATACCAATGGTGAAGCCATCCTTTTCTTGGGAACTCGCAAAGCCGAGAGCACGCGGCGTGCAGCTACGATGACCAAACACGAAAAAGGGCGCGTGCGTGACCGTCTCAGCCCGAACGCGGGTTTACCTGGGACTTTGGTGTATACACCGATCGAAGATTGGACGAATGATGATGTGTGGATGTTCCTTGTTCAGGTTAAGAACCCCTGGGGATATAGTAATAAAGAGCTACTTGGGATGTATGCTGGGGCAACGGAAGACGGAGAGTGCCCATTGGTGGTGGACACCTCTACCCCTAGTTGTGGCGACTCTCGATTTGGTTGCTGGGTCTGTACGCTGGTTGAGAAGGACAAGTCGATGACCGCGATGATTCAGAATGATGATGAAAAGGAGTGGATGTTGCCTCTTCTCGAACTCCGCAATCTAATTGATTTTCGTCATGATGGAGAACGTAAAAACAAAGTCACAGGACAGAAAGAGCCGTGCTATGACAAGCGTGATGCATTCAATGGTGTGCTAGGTGGTCAGCTAAAGACTATTCTTGAACTGCGTAGTAAGAAGAAGATGGAGGAGATTGTTCGCGATCCAATGTGGGAGCGCCACATTCGAGATTACCGACGTCTAAATACAGGAAAGGTGCAGATGATGGCTAATGGCCGCTACATTCCAGGGCCTTACATTCAAATGACTCGTGAAGCTTGGCTCAGGGCTCTGCTTCAAGCTCAGGCTCATATGCGAGAAAACGGCCCACCAGAGGTCGGTAAGCTACAGCTCATTACTCTCCCGGAACTCCAAGAGATTCGCAGGATCTGGGTTGTCGATAAACACGAACTTGAAGATACCCTGCCTGCTATATACGAGGAATGCACAGGAGAGGAGTATCCAGGTTCAAGGCTGGATGATCAATCGGTCATGGGGCAGGAAGAAATGGAAATCCTCAAAGAGCTCTGTGATGACGACCAGCTACATTATGAACTTGTTCGAGACCTCTTGGGTATTGAGCAAGAGCAGATGCATCGGGTGCGTCGGCGCGGACTGTTTAAAGATCTAGAGAAAAGCTTCCAAAAGCACTTTTACGAAGATCAGGACGAGGCTGTTGCCGTGGCTACTGAATATGCTGAGGCTAGAGCTAAGGCCCAAGAAGGCATCGCTCCGAAATCTTTAACTAAGGCAAAATCATGATTATCGATGAAATTACACTGCAGAATTTTGGGGTCTATAAAGGACGCCAGAGCATGCAGACTACACCTCCATCGGCAACAAAGCCTATTACTCTTATCGGAGGTCTCAACGGTGGGGGAAAGACGACCTTGCTGGACGCTATCCATCTCGTATTATATGGTCGGCACGCAAAACTAGCAGGACGAGGGCAACGATCCTACGGAAAATACCTGCAGTCGATGATTCACCGGGGTCTAGACTCCACGGAAGTTGCGTCAGTGGAGATCAAGTTTAGGCGAGTGATTGATGGTCAAACTCAGCTCTTTGAAGTTGTGAGGTCATGGGCCGCTTCGAGTAAGGGCCAGGCGAACGAGAATTTAAGTGTTCAGCTTAATGGTGAAGAGGATCAAACTCTGACAGAGAATTGGCACGAGCATATGGATGCTATCCTTCCGCTTCAGATGGCTCACCTGTTCTTTTTTGATGGAGAGCAAATTGCGGATCTAGCAGACCCGGAGAAAGCAAAAACATTACTGAAGACCGGAGTTCATGCGTTACTTGGTTTAGATCTTGTCGAACGTCTTCAGGATGATCTCCTAGTTCTCGAACGGAGGAAAAAACTGGAGGCTAAACCAGCCCAGGATCAGCATGAATTAAAGGCCCTTGAGCTTTCCCTCAAAAATACAGAAAATGAATTAGAGCAGCTTCACCAGAAAAAGGGGCAAATTAAAATTGATGTGGAGAGGGCCTTGAAAGCGAAAGATGAAGCTATCGGCGAGTTTAAAAAGAAGGGGGGAGACCTGTTTGAACAACAAGAAGCTCTAGAATTAGAGAAAGGTGAACTTGATGTTCGTATAGAGGAGGTTCAGTCGACTATACGAGAGTTAGCAGCCGGGGCTGCACCTTTGTCTCTTGTTGAAGATTTATTAATAGAGGTCAAAGCTCAGGCAGAATATGAAATTGAAGCCCAAAAAAACCGTGTGGTAGCCGATTTTTTGGAGTCTCGAGACTCTGAATTAATCTCGAACTTAAAAAAGAACAAGGTGCCTAGTGTTCACATTCAAACAGTTCAAAATTCTTTAGAGCTGGACCGAGTAAATCGCCCAGTGGCAGATCCGGATTCGTGCTATCTCGGCGCTGATGAATCCTTAGTAGATCAGATTAATGACTTAACACGGCATGAACTTCCGAGTGTGGTGAATCAAATGAAAATTGCTCGAACTGAGTTAGATGAGTTACAGGAGAAACTTAGACGTGTTGATAGTAAGCTGGCTCAAGTCCCAGAGGCCGATGCTATTGCTAATTTAAAAGTAAGTCTGGATTCTGCGAGCAGGGGTTACCGTGAGCAAGAGTCCCAATACCGTGAGATTAGCCATGAGTGGGATATTCTGCTGCAAAAGAAAGAGTTTATAGAAGCTCAACGGAATAGGATCTATAACGAACAATTAAACCTTAATCTCCAAGAGGAGAATAGTCAGCGAGTGATTGATCACATGCCAAGGGTAAGAAATACATTGAATGGATTTCGAGAGAAAGTGATCTGCAAGCACCTATCAAAAATTGAAAGACTGATCCTTGAGTCTTTTCAGCAATTACTTCGCAAAAAACACCTCATTAAAACAATTCGTATTAACCCGGATAACTACGAGATCGTTCTTCTAGGTGGCGACGGCAAACAATTACCTTTCGATCGTTTGTCTGCAGGCGAGCGACAACTCTTGGCCACTGCTATGTTGTGGGGAATGGTAAAAGCCTCTGGAAGACCCTTACCTCTTATAATTGATACTCCTTTAGGGCGTCTGGACTCGGTTCATCGTGAGCTGCTGACTAAGCACTACTTTCCTTTCGCTGCTCATCAGGTATTTCTCCTATCTACCGATGAAGAGATTGACGATTCTCTATTATCTTCACTTAAACCAAAAGTTGGAAATGAGTATATGCTAGAGCATAAAGACAGTGCTCAGAAAACAAACATAGTTTCCGGCTACAGCTGGACTTCCAAATTAAAACTATAATATGACACCTCCAGTAGAAACAGTTAGATTGTCTCAGAGAGCTAAAGAACGCTTACTTATAGTGCGTAGACAATCGGGAATAGAGCATTGGAATATACTATGCAGATGGGCGCTGTGTTTATCTCTCAACTCAAGTTCAGAGCCTAAGCCTTACAAAGATTCAATATCTAGTTCTGTCGAAATAACCTGGAAGACATTAGGCAATGAACACTCTAATAAAATATCTTCATTGGTAATATTAAGATACATGAAAAGTAGTCAAGAATGTAGTATTTCAGAGTATTTATATAGACACTTAGAGCGAGGGCTTGAAGAGCTAATTAGTTATAAACCATTAATGCTACAAAGTTAAATTAGGAGATATGTTAAATTTCAAATCTCTTTTAAGTGAAGGAGTTAATACACTTAAAAGCCCCTTCAAATTCGATAAATTGGTTTGCATCGACAACCAATAAGCTATTTGCGTTCCAGAGCGTAAAAGAATTTTTAAGTTTGATGCGTGCTCTTTAGCTGAATGCGCAAATTCATTATTTGATATAAACAAGTAAGTGCTAGTCGACCCATCTAATGAATTTTGTATTCCTAGCGCCTCCTCATACTCATCAAAAAGTAATGTATTCTGGGTAGACGAATATTTACCATACTCCAAAAGTAGAGCATCTCTGGATATTCGTTTTTGCGAAGTCTTAGATTGAATGTAGAACAACTGGGAGCGAAGAGGGCCAGATGAACTTTTGCCAATCAGGTCGATGCCTCCATCACCACTTGCATCTGTTATGTATATTGGATCAGAATCAATAGTTTTTAAAAAGACGGCACAAATAAAGAGGAACTGTTTGCCGTCAAGGGATTTAATCCATTCGAGAATGCCGCAAAATTCAGCGGGCAAGGGATTTCTTCCTGTTATATCTTTCCACTTAGGGTGGTAGTGGCTGATTATGAGCAATCCGTTTGCCGAGAAATCAAACGGGCTAGGCACGCCTAATCTCAACCAGTTACTTTTTGCTTTCTCGATGTGCGATTGTAAATTACTCAACCACTTTTCAGCATTTTCAGTAGCGATTAATTCACTTACTCCTTGAGAAATTAAATAGTCCCTGAAGCCTCTTTGTAGGTTGACTTTTGTAAGTTCACTAGAGCTTAGTATCTTTGGCACTAAATTATCAAATATATAGTCACGCACATAGTCATTAGCAGATTGTTTTTTTGCCATTGTCCTACAAGTTATTCCTGAGATGCCTGTATCATTTTTTTCCACTTTTCAATACTACTACTGATTTTTTCCAGGTGTGCAGCTAGTTCAGTACTGTGGTCCGTTATTGCTACCGCAGGAATATCGTTAATTAAATAATCGGCTTTATCCAGATTCTCGGTCCATGCCTTTTTAGTGCTTGATTCATTCGCTCTATCGAATGCAGCATCAATTGAAATTTCATGCTGGTCTATTAAATTGATGAGATCTTTTTTGCCTTGAGCTATAATAAACCCCAGTTTCTTTATTTGTCTTGGGTCATGGACTCGGCGTTTGTTATCGTCATGCTCGTCATCTGGAATAATCCACGAGTAAAACTGAGTTAAATTATCATTTTCTGTAAATTGATAATTTTCGTCATCCCAGCTAAGCCACTTTTTGACATCTTTGTTTCTTATAGATTCTTCAAACAAAGTAAAATATTCATTCTTTGCATATGATTGATATTCGTCATGACTACGCATTTGTTCCAGTGCTTTAAATGACCGGTAAAGACGGCCAACAGCCTGAGCAGAAAGGCCAAATTTTTGGCCTGCTTCACGAAATTTGAGCTTTTCTTTTTCTATCTGATCTGCAACTAACCTAGCTCTTTGGGCTGGTGACCAATCTCTAATTCCACTGATATGGCGAATCCCTTGTAATAGCCATGCAATATCATGTGTATCATCACCCTTATAAACTAGAACTTTAAGTTCATTAGTCTCTTTTTTTAGATTTTCTAAATATTCGTCATCAATGTGTTCTTCATCAATATTATCATTATCAATATCGTCCCTAAGACTTTTCAATGACGCAACGCGACGGTTACCTTCAACAACAACATATGATATGGGATCATCCTTGATAACACGAATAACAATACGGTCCATTGGTAAGAAGCCGTTTCTTAGTATGCTATTTTTAAGCTCTGCGAGGCCATATTTTTCTATTTCAGCTAGGGCTCGAGTCTGCACATCTTGTTCCTTTATCTTATGTTCGGGAATATCACGAGTATTCTTCTGCGACCAAAATCTAGGGTTGTTAGGGTCTAGGAAAATATTATTAATTTCTATGGTCTCTTCGACTAATTGTTGTGTTTTCATTCTATTATTATACAATTACTAAATACTGCAGTGCACTTAACTAAACATATTTCTTATGTCCATAGGGTCTACGTTATTGTTGCTACTAGCACGGCCTATAATTAACACTATCTCATTGGTGTAATTTGAACTATTAGCAAGGTCTGATGACAGTGAAGTTAATCCCCCATTAGCATATTCTTCAAAAATAGTAGCTCTTTCGTCTTCTTTCTCGTCGGTGATAGCTAAAACATTTGGGTTTTCAGTATCGGCTACAGCCAGTAGGTTAATCAGCGTGCTATACCCGGCTGAATCGAAGACGACTTTCCGAATAGGGTCTCTTACAGTTTCTGATAATTCAATACGTTTCCCAAGCGAAGCTCCGTATGCGGCAGCAAAAGCTAGAGCGTCGGCCTTAGTTTTGAAAGGGCCGTTGTATTCCTCGTCATTTGCATTGCAGAGTCGATTGATGAACTCTTCATGTTCTTTAGGTATGTGGATGCGTCTGTCAGCCATGGCTTAAACTTGTTGGATGGTTGAGTATTCGTAAGTATCAGGGCTTTGTTGAACTAGGTTGTAGTTGTTGCCGTTGATTTCGATCTTTTCTTCGGTGACTTCTTCTTTGGGGCTATTGTAATTGATTACGTACTCTTTCCCAATTTTAGGCGTTATTGCTGTTTGGACAACTCCTTCCCATTGAGTCTTTGTTAGGAGTAGGATTACCTGATCTGCTAAAATGTTGAGGTGCTCTGCTATTTTACGTCGATTGCTTTTGTCGAGGGAGCCAAAGGGTGAATCCATAACGATAGGGTATTGGCTTCCACTCGGGCCAGGGATAACGGTTTGCTTTTTTGCCCATTCTTTGGCCTCTTCAACAATAGAGCCGATGAAAGAAAAACTAAGAATCTGACTTTCACCTGTGGACGCGGCAACAAGGGCCTTAGCACCTCCTGCGCGCTCGGTGAGCTTGAGTTCATATTCATCTGTTAACTCAGGTATATATGGGGTTACTGAGATCTTACTAAACAGTTTTTTGATACGTTCAGCTAGAGAAAGTCGCATGCCTTTCTCCATGATGCTACGTAAATCATTTACGAGAGCTGCGGAGTCGGCGGCAGCCTCGATACGTCTTTGAAGAAGTCGCTGCCTCGAGTTCTTCAATTTTTGTTTGGCAACTTGTTTTTCGATGTCGATGATTTTTAGGTCGATCCCCTGTGCCTCATTCTCACTGATGGCTTGTTCACGTGTATAGTCCTTTATATTTGCTTCTGCTTCTTCGAGGCGTTTTTCAAGTTTTACGACTTCTTGCTGACCGCTTTCATTTAGTGTGCCTCGAATTTCATCGAGCTCATTTTCGATGTCCGCTAGCTCTTCACGATCAGATTTTTGTTTGATTTGAATTTCATGCATTTGATCCCCAAACGAGCCTATTTCGCTATTGATAACTCTTATTTCACCCTGCATACGAATAGCTTGGGCTTCAACATCAGCTAAGCCTGCTCGCTCTTTCCAACCAACAACAGACTTGAAGGTTTCGGACTTAGGGTCACTGAGGCTGGATCCGCAAATGCAGCGTTTTTTATTTAAAAGGTCGTCAACAAAGTTTAGCTTGATGCCTGCTGGTAGCTCCCCCTTTTTTTCTAGTTTTTCTAATAACGCTGTAAATTTACTAGACGCGTCACCTAAGAATAAAGTGTAAGCCTTCCTCGAGATGAGATTCTTTTGCATTTCGAGATTTTGCTTAGCAGATTTTTGGCGTTTTTTCTGATCTTCAATTAAATTGTCACGTCGAGCCTGGAGGACTTTGGCTTCCTTCAGTTCGCGTAGCTGTGATGAAATCGTATTTTTTCGCTCTTCTTCACCTTCGATATTTGCCGTTAATTCATTGAGTCGAGTTTCGATTTCATCAGATCTTGTCTCTAGTTGCTTCTTTTCATCAAGGAGATCCTTTGTTCCGGCTTCCCCAATATTACGGAGCTCTTCCTCAAAGACCTTTTTTGCATCCTTAATGTGACGTTCAGCTCGAACTAAGGTTTCAACACCTAGAAGCATTTTTGTTGCTTTTGCCAAATTGTCAGTCGCTTTGCGGTCTGGGCTGACTATCTTTTCGATACGCTCACCGTCGAAGAAGAAGTAGCCGTGAAGGTCTTGAGGTAATATTTTCTCAATGATGGGTCTAGGAGATCTGATGGTTTTCCAATCGCCGTCGGCATCAGAAGATAGCATCGTAAGCTCTGTATGGTTGATTGCTGTTGACCCTCCATCGCTGGATTTAATGCATTCACAGGAACGTTTAACCACATAATTGACGTAGTCATGGTCAAAGTGAATTTCAACGTAAGCTTCGACGCTGTCTCCGTTTGCCGCCTGTCGGATAGCTCGTTTATTGACGATCTGTTTTGGAAATGAGAATCCAGCACTGTGCTTTTCGTATAAAGCCCAGGTCAAAGCATTGAGTATGGCAGTTTTACCACCACCATTACTAGCGTGGATAACCGTCGTATTTTTTTCTCCCGATGAAAATTCGACACGAGGTGTTGTCCCGTAGAATTGGCGGAAGTTGTGCATTTTTAGAGATTTAATCTTCATCTTGAGTAATGATTTCTTTGATGATCGCTTGAATGTCGGATTTGATGTGCGGGCTTTTCTGAGAAAGTTTCTCTTTTTCAAGCGCTAGCACACGGAGGACGATTTGCTGAACCTCTGTGGAGGATTCCTCGAACCGTTCGTTTGGAGTATTGGAATTAGGCATGATGAATTAGTGTGGGATAAGATTACATATCTAATAGGAAATAGCGTTTTTGGATTTCTAGAATTTTAGCTCGTGCTTGACCTGCATTTTGCGAAAGGTCTGCAAATTCAATGAAACGAGCTAGCTCACGGCGAAGTAAGCGTCGTTCGATTTCGGTCACAGATTCACCTTCAGGTGGAACAACGATCATGTCATAGATGTCTGCCGATTTTTTACCAGACTTCTCGTCCTTTCTGAGTATACGTCCTCGGCGTTGAATAAATTGCCGTGGGTTGGTGCTACTGGCCAGAATGACTGCGGTACGAATACTGGGGATGTCGACACCTTCATCAAGACATCTGATTGCGACAAGTCCTTGAAGGTCACCATTGGCTAGTTGCTTTTTCAGATTTTCTCGATCGGCCAGAGGCGTTTCAGCAACAAATCTGGCTACCTGCATGCCGAGTTCATTTCCAAGGAGTCCACAGATAGCCTCGATATGACGAACTAAGGCTTCTTCGTTTGGTTTATCGACATTTCTATTTTCGTGATAATCTGGCTCATATTCAACACGCCCATCCCCACAGTAGAATAACATCTGTTTGTCGTGAACCTTGTCCTGCATCAAATCACGCAATGCGGGTAACTTATTTTCCGCACATGCTATTAGTCGGGCTCGTTGCGATAAGAGAGCATCTAGCTGAGGACTTCTGCCATCACTTTCTATCGAGGTGAATGATGCGATTTTAGCGATTTTTTCACTGAGCTCGTAGTATCGCTCAGATTCTTCATCGGTTAGTTCAACTAAAATAGGGTAGTAGCGATAAGGTGTTAGGGCTTCATTGTCTAGAGCGTTCTTGAGGGAAAACTCCGGTTCAACGATCTCTCCGAAATATTTAAAAATGGCATCCGTCCCATCCGGATCACCATGGCGCTCCGGAGTTGCAGAGAGACCTAAACGAAACCGGATGTCTTGGGGCATTTTCTCCCAGTTACCCTTTGCCCCCATATTGTGAACTTCGTCAGCAATGATCATGGACTTATCCGGGAAATGGGAGAGCTTACTCTGAAAAAATACTGATGCAAATGTTGTGTTTGTTGTGATGACAGAAAAGAAATGTGTATCATCTGTCCCTGCTAACATGAGCTCTTGATTGAGCGGTTCCAGCCAGGACTCGCGGGCATTGAAGGCCAAGATGGGTTTGAGACCGAATTTATCAGCTTCATCAGCCCATTGAGTGACTAAATGTCGATAAGGACAGACGATAATAAGGGCTTGCAGTTTGACTTTCTCATGAAGGGTCGCCGCCGTTGCTAATGATGTGATGGTTTTACCACTACCGGTGGCCATCTTAAACACACCTTGCCCGTTTGCCTTAAACCAGTTTTTGACAGCTTCTGCTTGGTAGTCCCGTAACTTGATCGTTTGTGGGGTTTTGAAGTTTAAATTATGCGAGGTGTTGGTGTTTAATAGGTCGTCTGGGTTTATGCCCTTGGGAGGGTTTTTTGGGTCACGGTAATATTCGAGTAGCTCACGACTAGCTTCAGTAAAGTCGATGATTTTGAGGGTATCTGTAGAGTCATTCCAGAGTGCCTCAAAGCGCTTTATTTTTAAATTGGTATATCCGGCAGGGTCTTGCCATGATTTGAATACATCAAAGCTCTCAAAGTTTGAAATGAAGCCACCCATAGTTTCATTGGATGAGCCATTGAAAGCTACATGATTATCATCTTGATCTGAAAAAATCCCAAATTTTTCGTGATAAATGCCTTGGTCAAGTTTTCCTGTTTCATCTACCCGTAGAGCAAGCCTGATTTCGAGCAAGCCTGTAGCCACTAGCCAAGCTAGTGTATTGAGATGATCCCTCTTTAGCTGGTCTTCAATGTCATTTAAATCACGTGCTATTACGGATTTTAGAATTTCAGATTTGCTACTCTGGGCTCGATTTAACGCAGTAACATCATTTGGTAAAAGTTGGGGGGAAGTCACCAACTGCATTTTTCCTTGTTTTGTAACAATGCTTGCTATCCCTCTGGCTGCAATCTTTAGACTTGAGCCGGTAAAGTATCCGGTTGCACGTCGATAAAGAACAGATTCCTGCAGGCAGGGGATAAAGAAATCTGCGACCAGGTCATGGTTGCCGGTGTCGTAAGCGATTTCTAAACTTAAGTTGGGAAGAGGCATGGTATTGGGCGATCACACTCAGTATGTGCTATCTATTTAATAACTAACAAAACTAATGACGGAGAATCAAGAAATATCAGTGGGTTTGTGTCTCTTGTGTCTAAGGTCCCAAGTCAGGCCGAGGTTTCGTAGAGCGGTGGTAAGTTTTTCTCTGCTAAGCACGCTGAGGTCAATGATTTGCATGGTGGGTGGTGTTGGGGCAGTCAATCGAGGAGGTCGCTCCATTTGCCACAGGGGATGTCTTGATGTGGTGGGGTGCAATTGATCAGGTGGACGGTGCGCCATAGACAGAGAAGATTGCATTTTGTCGGAATTGTTGGCC
>Ga0206131_10004926_pt1 | contig 14366 bp, 13 predicted proteins | sample Helgoland_Spring_FD_148636 | JGI IMG/M metagenome (GOLD analysis project Ga0206131, IMG submission 148636) | Pelagic subsurface seawater microbial communities from Kabeltonne, Helgoland, North Sea - Helgoland_Spring_Bloom_20160517_1 | ecosystem: Environmental > Aquatic > Marine > Epipelagic ...
AAGTTAACTAATGAGCTAGATTCATAAAGTGCAGGACAAATTGTTGCAAAACTATTTTGAAAACACCATTTGGCTAAATTATTTTTAATAACACCCATATAGAATATATTGGCTAATTTATTAATTTTAATGAAATCAAATAGATATTTGGATGATTCATATTTCTGCCCACAAAACACTAATGCTATATTGTTTTTGAATTTTTCTTTTAGTATCTTCATACCTTTTAATACGGTTATATGATTTTTGTGCTCCCACAATTGAGCCGGAAGAAATAAGAAACAATTTTTTTTTATTTTTTTATTTTTAAAAAATTGGTTTATTTTAGTATTATTTAATTTTTGAGAAAATTTTTTTATATCAACACCCTCTAAAATAATTAAAATTTTTTTTTTTATAAATGGAAATTCTTTTATAAGATCTTTTTTTATAAACTCTCCACTTGCAATTATATTTGTTGCATAAAGAACACTATTAAAATACTGCATTTTACGTCGATTATTTTCTGCACGACTAAAAAAAAATGGAAAATGCTTGTGTTGAATATCATGTACATTAAGTAATGTGGGAACTCTTAGATTATAAGATTTTAATACAACATTAGGAGAAATCAAAATATCTGAATTGCTATCTACAGTTTTTTTAAATTCTGCATAAATATAATTTTTTAATATATACTCTAAATGGTAACTCTTAATAAAAATAGGTATTATGAGTGGTAAAATTCTATTATAGAGTTTGAGAATTATTTTTTTATAAAGTGATAAATCTTCAATAATAAAGTATTTAAAATTTTTATTATATATCAATTGTTTTTTTCTACCTTTTAAATATTCTTTACTTAAATATATTTGAAATTCACAATGTTTATAATTTTCAGAAAAACCTTTTATTAAACCTAAACAATAAGTATCAATTCCACCAAAAAAATCTGGCCCAAGGTTACTGATATCAATCCCAATTCTTAATCTTTTCATGAATTTTGCATTTTTTAATTTCCTAATAAGAGGTATTTTTTTTTTCTTAAAGATTTTTTTTATACTCTTCTAATATTTTTTGTATATTAATTTTTGCTTTCCAGCCTATTTTTTTTATTTTAGTATTATCACATGTTATATTTTGGTTAATTTTATTATTTATGAATTCAATATTGTTTTTATTTTTAAGTATCTTTGCAATAAAATTAATTACGTAAGATAATTTAACAGATCTTCCTGAGCCAATATTAAATATTCCAGTACAACTTTTTTCATATAAAGTTTTGATTGCATAAATGATATCTTTAGTTGAGATGAAGTCTCTTTTACTCTCCATATCGTAAAATTGTATTGTAAGTGTATTCTTAGATCTCAATCTTTTGAACATCGCTGGGATAAAAAAAGTCTTTTTTTGTAACTTATCGGTAAAACTAAATATTCTACCAATACAATATTTAATATTATCATTTTTTAAATTTTTAATTATATACTTTTCACTCATAAGTTTTGTCTTACCATAATAATTGATAGGATCAATTTTTGATTTTTCTGTGATTTTTTTTTTTGAATATTTATAAACATGCGATGTTGAGGAATAAAAAAACCAAATATTTTTTTTTTTCTTATATTTAACTAATGCATCAACAATATTTTTTGTTCCAATATAGTTTACTGATTTAGCTTTTAATTTATCTTTATTCACTTCATTTATAGGAACAATCGCAGCAAAATGTAACAATAAATCAAATTGATTATCACCAATCCATTGAAAGACTTTTTTTCTATCCTGAATGTCTATTGTACATTTTATAAATGAATTGTTCTTAAATTTATTTATAAATTTATTTCCTATAACGCCCGATGAGCCAGTTACGCCGATTGTTTTATTCTTCATGTGGATAATAGGTTTCATATATTATATCATCAAATTAATCTATAATAAAAAAAATTAGAATGCTTAATAATTACTTAATCTCAAGAAACAAACTTTTTGTATACATAAATTATAGTCTAGCATTTGTCGGCTCTCTTTTATTTTTAATCTATGCAAATAAAATTGGTTTAACTTTTCTAAAAGAATATATTTTGGTTATTTCCTTATCATCTATTTTTGTTTCTATTATTTACTCAACGTCTATCAAATCAAAATATGAAAATAATTTAATTTCAATTGGAATTACTAATAAAACATTTTTAATTATTTTATTATTATCAGCTATAGCCTCTCTTTATTTAGCCACTAAAGACTTTTATTTATTTATTTTTTTTTATTTAAATATTTCTTATGAAATAGGACTTAGTTTAATTCTAATTTATTTCATAAAGCGTGAAAAAACACTAGCTCATTCTCTAGTTCAATTATTTAATGCTTTAATAAAAATTTTTTTATTATTTTATTTGTCTAAATTTTTAGACAATTTAATTATTATTATTAGTATTTATTATAGTATTTTTTTATGTATATTTTTATTTTTTTTTAACAAATTAGGAATAAATTTTAATTCACATAAAAGAAATTTTAGAATAATTGATTTCTTTTTTGTTTTAACAGGTTCTTTAATATTTCAAATTGATAAAATTTTAGGTGAAAAACTTTTACCTATTGATCAATATTTTTTATATTTTATGATATTTAAAATTTCTTCTATTTTTCAAATTGCTGGATCAATATTACTTCAACCAGCTAGGAATAAATTAATCTCAAAAGAAAAAATTTCTATAAATATAAATAAAGAATTAATATATTTTATTAAACTCTTATTATTAATGTTATTATTCATTAATTTAAGTAAATATTTTTTAATTTATATACCCATAAACTATGATGTTCAAAATTTACTATCTGTAGAAAATATTCTTATTTATAATTTTTTTAGTATAGCTTTTATTTTACATATATATAACGGTTTTTATATTGATGCTTTATTTATTAATAACTTTAGTAAGAACTTACTTATTGTTAACTTATGTTTGCTTCTTCTTCAAATAATTGTAATGTTTTATTCAAAATCTTTATTACTTTGGTCCTTTAGTATAATGGTTACTCAAATAGTTTTATCAATATACCCTATTTACAAATATAAAAAATGTTTGAAAATTCAATAAAAAAAAACCATAAAAATTTAATATATTTACTTTATATTATTTTTACATTTTACATAATTGCTCCTTATTTTTTATATCTATATAATAATTTTTTTTTAGAGAATGTATTAACTCATTTTCCTATCGAATCTCATGAAATTTTGCGAGCATATGTAATAAAAATAATTTCTGATACAGATTTTAATTTTCTTTTTTTTCTAAATTCGTTTTTATTTTTTTCTATTTTTTTTTTATTATATATTTCATTATTTTCTTTAAAGACTAATTTCTTAATATATTCCAACCTAATAGATGTAAAAAATACGTATTTAATTATGCAAATTGTTATTTGTATTTGTATTTTTATTTTCTTACGAGATTTTATTGAATTGTTTTATTTTTTTTTAGAGAAAGGTATTTCTTCCAATCATAGGTCTAATGTTTTGCAAATAATAATGAATCACAAACAAACACATATGGTTATTGGTAGTATTTTTTCTATTTTTTTATTCAAGCATAATAAAAAATATATTTCTATATTTTTTTTAGTTGCTATTTTTTCTTTTGAAATTCTAACTCTATCAAGGTTTTATATTTTTTTATGCTGTTTAAGTTTTTTGATTTTTTTTAAGAGAAAGTTTCTTTATGCTCTTATTCCATTAACTTTATTTTTTATTACCTATCGATTTTTCGATAATTTAGATATCTCTGCCTTCCTTTACAATTTTTTATGGGAACCCATATCTCTTTGGTGTACAGAAATAATTGATTTAAATAACTTTTTTAATGAAAGTAATAAAGAAGACTTTTATTCAAAAATATTTTTTGATAATTTTTTTGTTAACTTCATTTTTTTTGATACAGACAACACTTATAATCCATTTTTAAATTCAACATTTAAGCAATTTGGGAGTTATGCCAGCTTTGGCTTGATTTATACTTTAGCATACCCTATCCAAACTTTATTTTTATTAATCTCAATTTTCTTTTTAAAAAAGATTATTGATTTATTTGCAAATTATGATGATTTATTTTTAATTGTCTATACTTTTACTATCTTTAAAATATTAAGAGGTTCTTCTATTTATGGCTTGTCATTTATTTTAAAATTTGAGATATTGTTATTAATGATGATTTTTTTATCTCTAATTTTTGTAAAATTAAATTTTTTTAAATCTAGCTCTTAATATTCTAATTACTGTCCACCATGCTGCTTTTAATGGTTCTAATTTACTATCACCTATTCTTTCTTTGTATTCAATATTAACTATCTTAATATTGTAACCTAATCTTATCGGCCACAATAATAGTTCAACCGGCAAAGAAACACCACTAACTTCATAGGGTAAATTATTTACAATTGTTTTTCTATATGCTCTCATGCCGCTATGTAAATCCTCAACTCTTTTAAAAAATAAAATACTTGCTATTAGTGCAAAAAAATAATTTGCTAAAAAATTTATATATGGCATATTATTTGGCTTTCGTGCAAGTCTATTCCCATCAACTAAGTCATAGTTATCTTCAATAATTGCTCTAGAGAACATATCTACTTTATCTAATGGGTATGTATCGTCACAATCAACTGTAATTATAATTTCTCTACTAGAACATTTAAGTGCATAGTCCATAGCAGGACCATATCCTATTGGTGGATATTGATAATAGACATTTGCGCCTAATCTTTCTGCAATTTTTGGTGTGGAATCTGTACTACTGTCTACAATTACAATTTCTATTCTTTCATCTAAATTTTGAATTTCACGAATTACTTTTTCAACAGACTTCTCTTCATTAAGAGTTATCATCGTTAGTGATATTTTATCTCCATATTTGATCATATGCCAAAATTTATACACTAAATTCTATAATTTTGTTATATAAACTAAATATGTTAAAAAAATTCCCATCTATGAAATATAATAATTTTCATAATTACTTTAATGACTATTTCCAAGATTTTGATCAATCATTAAAAAAAATAGATGTAAATCAAATTAAAAAAATAACTAAATTATTAGAAAAAAGCTATAAAACTGCAAGCACTATTTATGTGTGTGGTAATGGTGGTTCTGCTGCTATTGCCAATCATTTTGAATGCGATCATAAAAAAATTTTAAATGAAACAAAAAAAACAAATCCTCGTATAATTAGCTTGTGTACCAATAATCCTTTAATCACTGCTCTTGCAAATGATATTTCATATAATTCTATATTTAAGAAACAACTAGAATACCTGGCCAAGAAAAGAGATTTATTAATTACGATAAGTACGTCTGGAAACTCTGAAAATATAATCCAAGCAATAAAATATGCAAAAAAAAATGGTATAATAGTAATTTCTTTTACCGGCTTTGATGGTGGAAGGTCAAGAAAATTATGTGATCATAGTCTCCATGTTGACTCTTATAACTATGGAGTAGTTGAAAATTTACATCATGCAATCATGAATATAACTTCACAATATATTAGAAATAATATTTTAAGTGACTCACAAATTAAAAAAATAAAATTTTAATTTTTCATAACTTAAAATGATAAATAATAAAATTGTAGATAATCTAATTTTATTTTTTTTGTCAATTCTTGTTATTATTTTTTTATCTTATGATTCTCATAAGTTAGGTTTTTTTGCAGATGATATATCAATCATAGGCGATTTAAGTAAAATTAATGATATTACACAATTAAGAGAATTTAATTTAAATTTTGATGCAGGTAGAGAGTTGCAGCCTTTATGGATGTTAATTTTTATCAAAATATCAAGTTTTATTAAAATTGAGTTTCTTCACTTAATACAAATAATCATTTATTTAATTAACTCATACTTGTTATTTTTAATATTAAAGTCCCTAGACATTAATAAAAAAAACTCAGTTATTCTAACTTTTTATTTTTTATTATTTCCTTTATATTCTGAAGTTATTTTTTGGGCTCACAACATTTCAATGACACTAACATCGTCTATGTTTTTTTTAATATTTTTTTATTTAAATATTATTCAATATAAAAAACATAAAACAATATTAAAAAACGAATTTTACATAATTTTATTTTCCATTCTATCTATCTTTACTTATGAGCAATATATCTATGCTATATTCTTAATTATATTATTAAGAATATTTTTAAAAAAAAAATTAGCCTTAAACAAAAAAGATAAGCTAATCCTGTTAGTACACACTGCAATTGTTGTTATTTTTTCTTTATATAAGCTATCTGAAATTAAAGATTTAGCTGTAGCTTATAATAGTAGTTTACTGCAGTTTATAATGAATATAATTATATCGCTACTCGTACCTATCAAAACAGTTTTTTTAAGCGATTATTCAATAAGAAGTTTTACTCCAACAATTTTTATAATTATAATATTTGGAATAATGAGTATGTATTATTTTTTAAAAAATAATGAATATAAAATAAAAGAAAACAAAAAATTAAGAAATAATATTTTTATTAAAATTATATTATGCTTCATGCTTTATCTTTTAGCACTTATCCCTATATATTTTCATCACATTTCTCCAAGACACTTTTATTTACCATCAATATTTATAATAATAACTGCAGGAATTTGTCTTAATCACAATTCTCTAGAAAAAAAAATTTTTAAAATAAAATTATCAAAGTATGCTTATCTCTTGATAATATTATCTATAATGAGCAACGCTTTAAATTTAAATTACGTAAAGTATTCACAAGTAGCCAATTATATAATGAAAAAAAATTTTTATGAGGAGATAATTAAAAAATTTGATAATAGAGGAGATGTTAGTTTAATTAATTTTCCCCTTACTTATAAAAAAGCACCACTTTTTGCACACGAGCAATCTAATGTCATAAAATTTATCTTTAAGGATAATAATCTTCCATCAATCAGTATAAAAACGTTACAAAAAAACAAAATTAAATTTATAGATATTGAAAATAACAAAATAATCTATGAAATTATCTCAAACTAACTTCTAAGAAAAAATTTATACATCTTTTTTATAATTAATATTGGCATTAAAATTACTGAAGTTCTTACCATTAGATTAAATAAAAAAATTTTCCAGGTAATTATATTTCTATATTTTAAAATTTTTACAAAATTATAATAAAAGTTTAGATAATTTAAGCCTGATCGTCTTTTAAAAAAATTATCATCAACGTTCATATTTACTAAATACTCTTGCAAATTGTGAAATTTTCCACCTTTTAAAAAAACTTTAATCCATAAAAAATAATCTTCAAAATATTGAACATTTTCATAATTTCCTGAGTCTAAAATAGTTTTTTTTTTAAAAATTACTGAAGAATGATTTATTGGATTTCTATAAAAAATATTGTTACAGATAGATTGGTGAAATTCATGCACTTTTTTTTTAGAAATTAAGTTATAGTTACTAACTTCATTGATATTTGAGCCAAGCACATCTATATTTTTATTCTTCATTAAAAATTTGATTTGTAATTCAAACCTATTAGGTGTCGAAATATCATCAGCATCACATCTGGCAATATAAGGGTATAAACTTCGTTTGATTGCAGTCTTCAGAACTACACCAAGACCTCTATTTGTTGAAAAATTAATTATTTTTATTGATTTATAAACTTTAACTTTTCCAATTAAATAATCTTTTATATTATTTTTTACCGGACCATCAAATATAATAATAATTTCATTTGGTTGTAATGTTTGATTAATTAAGCTTTCAAAAGATTTCCTAAAAACTTTATATTCTACTTTCTTATAAATGGGTAGTATTACGGTAAATTTTAATTTCATTTATTTTTTAGATTATTTTTTGGAAAAGGTCTAAAAATCTTTTTTCATAAGTGTGTTCATTAAACACTTTTTTTCTAGCATTAAAGGATATTGAATTTATTAATTTATCATTTTTTAAATAAAATTTAATTTTTTCACCTGCTTCTTTTATATTTTCAAATGTAATTAGCTCTTTATCAGTTTCAAAGTATTTTTCTAAATAATCACAATTTTCTGTTAATAGAAAACCACCAACACCAGTAACTTCAAAAATTCTAGCTTTAATTTGTCTTGTATCTTTTTGTAAAAAAATTTTAATATTATCTTTAATTTGAGAAAGTGTATTAAGTTTATATTTAAGACTTTCTTTATTTAAAAAAACTTTAGCAGCTGTTCTTATATTTTTTTGATTAGAGCTTTTGGTAAAATTTAAATTTATAGATGAATTCTTAAAAACATTTAACATTTCAGATGCATTTAACTTACCTTTAGGCCAGCCACTACCCCAGCAATCAAGATTTATTTGATTATCTATTTTTAAATTGTTTATATCTCTTCTTCTGTTCCCATAAGACATGCCTACAAAAGAAACTTTCAGATTTTTTTTGGATACATGGTCACCAGATAAATAGTGATTACAGGCCCATTGGGATAAAGTTACATTAAAAATTTTATTTTGCTTATATTTTATTAAAGAATTTTCATCAGTAGTTACATAAAGCGAATAAAGTCTAGCATTATATTTACTATAATTTTCAAAACGCCAATGATCATCTGCCATCCATGCTATAGTTGGAATTGATAAGTTATCTTTTAAATATTTTAATGTCTCTGGATAAAATTCATCTTTAAATATAAAAAAAAATATTAAATCATATTTCTCTTTTTTTGCTTTATTAATTAACAGTTCATTTAAAAAATCTTTTCCATTGTTACTGATAACCTCATCTATTGCAATATAATCTAATTTTTTAATATTTTGCATCTTTTGCAAAGTTTGAAAGAAGTTAACATGTTCAAAAGAATATCCTTTTTTTGGATCACCATAATCATGTTTTAAACCACAATATAAGATATTCATTTATTTTGATTTATCCATATTTATTATTTGCATCTCATACATATATAAAATTATTTTCAAAATTTAATTTCTTGTATCTAAATATAGCTTTTAAAATTCCTAAATTAGGAACATAAACATTTTTTGCACTTGAGAATAATGACCCCCACAAAGCATAAGTGCTATTAGACAAAATTATATTTTTTGAATTTATTATATTTACAAAATCGAAAACATCATTTTTTGTTTCTAAAAAAATTCTATCTTTGTAAATTGTTTTTAATTTTTTATACATATCGTTATTTTTAATAGAACATATAACTTTAATTTTTTTTGGATTTAATTCTTCTATAATCTTTTGATACAATTTTAATTCTGGTTGGTCTTGATATAATAGATTAGAGTCAAGTGTACCTAATTCTTTATGTAAATGTCTAATATGTATAGTTAGATCAGCATAAGTAAAATTATTTAATAAATTTAACTTATTTTTATTGAGTATGTTCTTTAAAATATCAGAATTTTTATCAATTAAATCTATATCTTGAAAAAAACCATCAATATAAAAAAAATTATTTTTTGTAAAAGTGTTATTTTTTAAAACTTCTTTATAATTTTGATCATTAATATAAAAGCATCTTTTTTTCCATGTATTCAAAAACTTTGAATATTTTGGAAGAGCAAAATATTCATTAACTAAGCTATCAATATTTTTTTTTGAATTAAAACTATTTATATTTTCATTTTTTGAAAAAATAATTATTTTTTGTTTATTGAATTTTTGAATATACTTTGCAATAAAATATTGAAATAAAAAATTACCAAATCTTCCTTTCTTTTCAATAAAAATCATTTAAACTTTTTTTTCCAATTAATTGCATTGGTGATACTATTAGCTAAGTTATTCTTTAAATTTAATTTCAAAGTTTTCTTCAAGAATCTTGTATTGCAAATTAATTTTTCTGTGTCACCTGGTCTTGGCTTTTTATCAGTTAGTATAAATTTTTTTTTAATAATTTTTTCAAATGTTTTAATAATTTTCAAAACTGAAAAACCATTTCCAATGCCACAATTAATTTCATAAGATTTTTTATTTATTTTAATTTTTTTATATGCTGAGAGGTGAATTTTAGCAATATCTTGGACATCTATATAATCTCTAATAGCTGAACCATCAATAGTTTTGTATTTTGTACCAAAAATAGAAATTTTCATTTTATTATTCAAATATGAATCAATTATGTTGCCGAATAAATGACCTGTATTTTTCACAGAACCAGTCCTTAATTTTGAGTCTGCCCCGATAACATTAAAATATCTTAAAATTGCATATTTAAATTTATATTTTTCAGCATAAAATTTAATTAGACGTTCACCAGTTAACTTATTCATTCCGTATATACTTGTTGGAATTTTTGGGTCATTTTCGCTTATTGTATTTTTTTTAATATCTCCGTAAACGGCACACGTTGAAGAAAAAATGAAATACTTTATTTTGGCTTCTTTAGCTGCTTCTAATAATTCAACAAGATTTATTACATTATTTTTATAATACTTATCGGGCTGCTCCATTGATTCAGGAACTAATATTGATGCAGCAAGATGCATGATGCATTTAATATTATTTTCAATTAAAATTTTTTTAAGTTTGTCTTTATTTGATATATCTTCAATATATAATTTAACCTTAGGGTTTTTTAAAATTTTATGTCCAGTAGATAGATTATCCACTATTATATGTTTTAAATTATTATCAGATAAAATATAACTTAATTGACTTCCAATATAACCAAGTCCTCCTGTAATTAAAATACTCACTTTAAATTTGTTAAAACTGAACAATTATTAAAAAATTTAAATGGAATATATCTAAATATATTCATTTTTTTTTTAAAGTTGTTTTGATTAATTTTTGGAACATAAAAAAGAAAAAAACCACCACCACCAGCTCCTAATAACTTACCTCCACTAGCCCCAGCACTAATGCCAGATCTATAGATTCTATCTAACTCTTTATTACTTGTTCCAATCGAAAGTCTTTTTTTTAATTTCCAATTTTCATGTAGAATATTACCTAACTTATCTAAATTTCCAAATTTTAATTCATAAATAAATTTAGGTGCTAGTTGTGCTATTTTTTTGATTATAGATATGTTTTTGTTTTTTTTAACTCTATCTAATACTTTTTTTGATTTTCTTGTTATTTCTGAATAATATAGAAATAAATTATTTTCTAATTTTTTTATTCTAGTTTTAGAAACTTTAATTTTTTTTACTAAAACTTTTTTTTTGTTAAACGTTATGTGATTAAATCCACCAAAAGCTGCAATATACTGATCCTGCATACCAATTGGTTTTTTAAGTATTTTAATTTCGATATGACATGCAATTTCAGCAATTTTTTTCTTAGATAAATTTAATTTTTTAAGTTTGTTAATACAATTAATTAGACCCACAAGAAAAGAGCTAGATGACCCGAGACCACTACCTGATGATGGGATATCACCTACTGAGTTAATTTCTAATCCATTTTTAATCTTAAAATAATTAAATGTTTCTCTTAACATTTCGTGCTTTAAATCTTTAGTATTATTCACGTTTTCAGTTTTTGAATAAGAAAACCTTAGTCTTTTATTAAAATTATTATTTAACGAGACGTAAATAAATTTATCTATTGTTGTTGCTACTACCTGCCCAATAAAGTTTTGTTTTTTTATATTGTCAGACCCACCACCGACAAAACTTATTCTAAATGGTGTTTTTGAGATGATCATTTTGGAATATATAGTTGACTGCTTCTAATAAATTTTTTTTATAAGTATACCCTTTGAGCTTATTTGACAATTTTTTTACCATTATAATTTTAATACCCGCATTTTTAGCTACTAAAAAATCAGTTAACTGATCTCCAATAAAGTAGGAGTTTTTTAAATCTATATTAAATTCTTTTTGAGCTTTAAAAATTAGACCAGGTTTAGGTTTCCTACATTCACAAACTATTTTATATTTTTTGTTTTCACCTAAATAACCTTTCATGGGATGATGAGGACAAAAATAGATTTTTTCAAAATGGAAGTTTTTAGTAGATAGGTACGTTTCAAATTTTTTGTGTGACTCTATTACTGATTCAAATGAGATCAGGCCTTTTGCTATCGCACCTTGATTAGTTATCAAAAAAATTAGGTATTTTGATTTTCTAAGTTGCTGCAAACCTTTTAAGCTGCCTTTAATGAAATTTAATGGGTTAGAATACTTTAATGGTCCATCATCATTATTTATCACACCATCTCTATCTAAAAAAATTGCAGGAATTTTATTATGAATATCAAAATAGTTTAATTTTAGATCTTTTAAATCTTTCTTGCCTTTTGTAAGTCTTTTAAAAGTACCTATATCTGCACAATATTCTCTAGACTGATATGAAAGTATTTTATAATTTTTTTTAATTATAAGTTTTAAAAAATCTTTACTAAAGTCAAATTTTTTATTTTTTGGAATAAGTTTTAAAAGTTTTTTTTTAATAAAAAAAATACCAGCCATACTTAAATTATTAGAAATCATATCTTTTTTATGAGGTTTAAATAAAATATTTTTTACAATATTCTTATCATCTATGTCTAATATATCGCTATCCATTAAATGACTACTGGGATGTGAAAAAATAGTAACATCTGCATTTGATGAGAAGTGTTTTTTATAGAATAATGAAATATCAAAATTAGTTAATATATCTCCAAAAATTATTAATAAATCATTTTGCAGATTGTTATAATTTAATTTTGATAAACAACCAGCCGTTCCTAATAGTTTTTGTTCTTTTATTATTTCGATTTTAAGATTTTTGTTTTTAATTTTATTGCAATATTTTTCGATTACATGAGCATTTTGTCCAGCTAAAATTGTAGCAGAACTTACTTTGTATCTTTTAAAATTGTCTATTAACACATCCAACAAAGTAGTATTTTTTTTTAAATTTATTAAAACTTTAGGATTATTTAAAGTACTATTAAGACGTGTACCTTTTCCACCTGCAATAATTATACTATCGAAGTCAGTTTTTTTAATTTTTTTCATCTCTTGTATATTTTTTGAAAATAAACTTTTTTGATACATAATAAAATATTTTTAAAATTGAGTATTCATTATATTTTTGATCAAATACAAAATAGTTATTTTTGTAAGAAATATGATGTATTCCATTATATTTCTTATCCAAAGCATTCAACTTAAAAATAACTTTGTCTTTATAATTTTTCTTATCTAATTTTATAATTTTATTAATAACTAATTTTTCACCATATTGATCTTTTGTACTTTCTTGAGATGGCCTATACAATGAACCTTTATGTGAGATAATATTACCAGCAGACCTTGCATTAGATTTATTTTTGATAATTGGGTTTAACGGATGACCAGTCCAATTCCCAAGTAAAGTTTTTGAATAAAACAAGTATAAATCTTTGTTTTCTTGACGATCTTTAAATGAGCAAAAAAGCCAATATAGCTTATTAAATTTTATTATAGATGGGTCTACTACATTTTCACCAAATAGGTAATTTTTAATAGGATATAATCTATCAATTTTTTTTTTAAAAATAATATTTTCATCTTCTTCGGACATTTCGGGGAATAAATATGAAACTTTTTTTTCAAAAACTATGTGCGGATAAGAAAAATGTTTACCCTTTATCAATACTTTTTTACTGACTTTTCTAGATTTAATATTGATCTTAAGAGAACTTAATTTTCCACCAGTAAAATAAGAAAAATCCTCGACAAGTACTTGAATTAAATTTTTTTTTATATTTAGTATAAAGGGATCTGCGTAGAATAAACTTAATTTATTTAAAACTTTAATATTTTTTTTTAAAATTAAGCCTTTACTTTTTAAAAAGGTTTCAAAGTCTATCTTAATATAGAAGACATCCCATAAATCCATTTTAAATAAAGAATTATAAATCTTTTTAATTAATGACACGATAAGTGAATTCTTTCATTAAATTAATTAATTTTATTCTCTTTGAATTTGTAAAATTATATAAAAAATTATTTTCTGTTATAAAACTATTTTTATATGCTTCTTGACCAGGTCCTAAAAAAAATAACGATATATTTTGATTTTGGCAATTCTTTATTAAGTTTTGTAAATGAAGATTACCAAACGAATATTTAGAAAACTTTTTATTATAACAAGGTAATATATAATAAAATTTTTCCTTGTACCTTATGCTAATTACTAAAGACAAGATTGTATCTTTAGCTTTTATTATATTAATTTTTACAAGTTTAAATTTTGTTAGATATATTAAAAATTGAATCATTTTTCTGTAATAATGCTTAATTTTTATATTCTTATTATCTAAAATAAATTCATATATGTTAAGTTTTTTAATTAGATCTTGGGATAAGTTAAAGTCTTCTAGTTCTATTTTTTCTAAATTATAATCTTTTTTAAATTTTCTTAAATTATATTCTTTTTTTTTTTTATTAATTA
>Ga0206131_10004936_pt1 | contig 14353 bp, 12 predicted proteins | sample Helgoland_Spring_FD_148636 | JGI IMG/M metagenome (GOLD analysis project Ga0206131, IMG submission 148636) | Pelagic subsurface seawater microbial communities from Kabeltonne, Helgoland, North Sea - Helgoland_Spring_Bloom_20160517_1 | ecosystem: Environmental > Aquatic > Marine > Epipelagic ...
ATCAGGTCGTCTTGCTTCTCATTCTTTGGGAGCAAGTGGAACTTAGTAGGCATGTGATGAACGTTTGACTTTCGTTCATTTTCTTGTCGCATGTATTTCGGCATCTTGGCGTTATTTTTTAGTGAGTAACGAGATTGCTTTTTAGACATGAAGTTTCCTATTGTTTTGTTTATTTCAAAAAAAAAACAAGGAGAGTACTTTGTAATTTAAGGCACTCTCCCTGAGTAGAGTTAATAGTAGTGCTTATTAACCTTTGTACTGGATATAGGCTAGAGAATAGTAAGGTGGTCGGTTCTCATGGGAATTAGTAGAACCTGTGTAACTTGTGTTTCCGCTGACCGTGTGTTGGTGCGAGCCTGCCGAGGACGTGCTTTTTGTTGACCAACCCCCAGCAGGATGGGTATAGGGCGAAGTAGGTGTGCCATAGTACACGCCTGTTCGAGAGTAAGTATGGGTGTGCGCACCGTCAGTGCTTGTACTGGCACTAAAGGTGTGGCGATGAGAGGGCATTTGTGCTGCCGTAAGCCTAACACTTGCAGCACCTCCGGTAGTCCCAATAGGGTAGGAGGAGCCGTAGCCAACAACAAAACGGTTTGATAAGTTAGGAGTCCCATTCGCCCCATCGCAGATATACCACCCAGAAGGCGGGGTAGTTCCAGCCCAAAGGATGATGCCATCAATTGGAAAGGCGGAGGGCGGGTCTTCCCAAGTAACTGGGGAAACAGGACCGTTAGAAGTCAAAACCTGCCCAGAAGAGCCTTTGTCAGTAGATACCGCAATCGTGCCGTTTTCAGCTACGTTTAAACGCTGTGTAGGGCCAGTAGCAATCTTCAGAGACTCAAACTGAGGACTGTCTGTTGTTCTTAGGTTTTGACCACCTATAGGTTCCCAAGCTGCGTTATTGTATATTTTCAAAATACCAGGGCTAGTGTTAGTGTCAAGCCAAAGCTTGCCGTGGTATAGGTCAGTAGTGGGTTCAGAAGTACCAGAGTGGCAGGTGTCTAGTGCTGCTAAAGCATTGTTAGCATCAACGTTATAGTTCGCACCGCTCTGGTCTGCATCTAGTGTTCTAGAGCTAGTTGTCATAATTTTACTTTCTTATAGATTTTCTATTTACTGGCCAATGGCCTGCCAATTCACACTTCGGGCTTTCCTAACCCCATCTTTATAAACAGAATATGTAAATGAACTTGCAGTTATGCCTGTTATTTTAACAATGTCAGTAGTGCTACCTCCGATTACATTTACCCCGACATAAGGCACATCAGTATTACCGATGCCACCATAGAAAGGGTTATCAAACGTAACTGTAACATTTCCAGACTCACTAGACGTAGAAGTACCTCTTTTAGCAATATCAACTTTATCCGCCACAATAGACAACTCAGAGATCTCCATTGTATAGGCAGGTTCCGCAGCAACACCTAAAAGCCTGAACTCAAAGGCACGGTGCCGAAAGCTTCCAACAGTAAAGGGTTCCCAGTCGCTCCACGTAGGTGTGCCACTAGGGTCATCGTCTGTGTGCCGTATCTCAAAGTTAAGTACCGCATCTACGACAGGTCCAGCAAAGCGAGTAACCGCAGATACAGGGTCGTAATCTGAAACATCTGTAACACCGTCTGTAATGATTGCATTAAGTCTAGGGTTAAACCTAATATTTTCTACGGAGCCAAGATCGACAGAGTTGTCGAAGTAATAAGTAAAGTTATCTACTCCAGCGTCTTTATGAAGCTCACCTGATACAACAGAACAGTTAGTTTTAGACCCTGAGAAACTGGGGTCTTCAGTGATAGTCGTGATCTGATTATACAACGGGCCTTGAAAAGTGTTAAGCGCAATTGCATAACCGAAGCTTTCTACATTGCTACTATCTATGTGTTTAAGCAAGTAGTAACCTGGAGCTACAGGTAGCGTAACAGTATTAGTTGATCCACTAAGGTTGTTTACGATTGTTTGGGCAATCTCCCAGTTTGGGCTAATACCGGGGTCATTCCGAATATACCTTATTTCTGAAGTACCACCAGAAACAACATCGAGGTCTACTGGCGTGTTCCAGTGAAACAACATCCCTGTCTCTGTTGCTTGAATTCTAAAACCCGTAGGGTCTGCGGGGGGACCAGCAAGGCCGATAATAGTAAAATCATCTTGAGCAGGGTAAGACTCGTCGCCTCTGCTGCTAATCCCTGTAACTCTGAAACTGTAGTCACCTTTAGTTATCTCATTAAAGATAAAGAACTTCTCGCTTGTGACACCTAACAGTGTATAGACTACAGGCTCTCCTGCAACATACCTATAGTATTCTACCCTGTACTCTTTTGCATTTACCCCATTTACGCCTGTTGGTTGTTCCCAGCTGATTTTTGTTCTTGCTCTAACACTAGTAGCTTTGTTTACAAGTGCTTCATACAAGGACTCCTCAGAGGTCAAGTTTTGAAGTTGGTAAGGGGAGTTATAGATAGTGGCAGAGGTAGTAACTCCGACAGAACTCCTGCCAAACGGCGTTTGGATTTTAACAGTAAAGGTTACAAATTCTCCGGTTTCCCACTCAGTTCTTGGTTGAATATCAAAGGTGTTACTAGCAGACTCCCCGAGAAGCTCCAGCTTTCCTGAATCGTTTGTAAAGTAAACAAGAGCCTTGGTTGATTCTTCGGAAGTTTTATCCCAAGTGAGATAACCAATAGCAGTAGAGTTAACGTTAGGGCTTCCATAGTTGTACTGAAGATTAACCGCAGGGTCTACTGTCCAGTTATAGGTTGGTCGGTCAGAATAAGCGATATCGTCGTTGACGTTCCACGCAAGAACATTGTGATCAAAACAATAGCAGACTAGTGAAACTGTAAAGTCCGAAGAAACTTCGATAGATTGAACTCTAAAGACTTCATTACTAATCCCTGCCTGTGCGGAAGTGATGTTGATAAAATCCCCCGGTTCTAACGACAACCCCTTTTTACTAACAGTAAGCTCAAGGGTAAATAAACTCCGAGATAAACGAACCCTTTGTTCTGCCCGTGCCTTAGCGTGGTAAGGGTCTGTAATCCCTACTGCCTGTTCAGAACCTTTAAACGGCTGTTGGTTATCGTCAGTAAGGTAACCATTATGAGCAGTACTACCCAAGGTAGGCCAAGTAACACTATCTGTCTTAAAGTCTTCATGTTCGTTATTAAAAGAAACAGTGTATTGGTTATAGCGCTCAGAGGCGCTAGGCCAACTCATGTTAATTTCGTTTCTGATAATATCATCATCAGTAAAATAATGAGCTGAATCAACCAAGGCATTTAGTTCTGAAGTGGTTCTGGGGTACTCTACTAGTAGTTTGTACTTTCCTTCTGAAGTCCAAGTTAACTCTGCCAAAGCCATTGTGCTCATAATTTGTTCTATGTTATCACGAACAGTGTTACTAGAGTCCAACATAAGGTTGCATTCATACAGAGGGATATTCCTAGTCGTCGAACCGCCATTGACCTTGCCTGAAATCGACCTACCAGAAGATACTATCGTACCACAAACAGATATAGCATTATAGAAAGACTCAAGATCTAACTCGTCTGCTGAAAGCCCTCGTCCGAAGTCTTCGTTTGTAAGGTAATCAAGCAAGCACCTTGCTGGGTTGTTTGAGTAAGACGATGGTCCAATTTCGTAAGAGCCGTTCGTTGATATAACCGTGGGGACAAGCCGCCCCCTCGTAAGAAAGGACATAGAAGGGACACCGCTGTATTGAGGGTCATCTCTGTCAATCTTAAACGTAGCAGAAGCAAAGGCACAACCCGAAAAGTCATTAGTACCGGGTATTCCGTTTGCCGTTGCTATACTATCAGCACGTCCAGAGTTAAAAGTCCTAATGTAGTGTTGGAACTGCCCTTCTTCGTCATTATAGTCAATATCATTAACTTTTATGTGTTGAACTCTAGCAATACCCTCTTGCGCGAGAACATACTGTACGTGAAGAAACTCGTTCTTACTACCTGTAATACTGGTATTTGTCAAACCCTTACTAAAGGCTCTGTCACTGTTATCCGATGCAGAAACAAAGCTATCGGTTATGTGGTGCTTTACTTCCATACCTCCGATGGCGTTCTTACCATAAGCGATAGGGATGGGGGCGGCTTCTCCGCTTATAGTAAGTTCAAAGCCTTTTCGTTTATCTGCTTCTTCCTTTTGTTTCCCCTGCTGGTGCATCTGATATGCAGTAGAGGCAGCAAACATAATTAGTTGAAGTGTTTCTAACCCCATCAGATTTTCCCCCACTTTAAATTGATTTCACTATTTTTGTATATCTCATCAAAAGAAGTGTCGGTTGAACTTTTTTGATCCATGCCGTCTCTTGAAGTGATAAACGGTTTACTCATGTCTAAGTCTGACATTGGTGATGTTCCTTCTATTACCGCAAGTTTTTCATTAAAGTCGTTGGTAATAGTGGGTTTATCAATAGTACCTTTATAGATTCTCAGCACGTCATCGCTGCCTAACATGTAGTCACCTCCTGCGCTTTTTAAAGCTACAAAAACTTCTATATCTTTACCAATAACATTATTTCTAAACTCAGCGTAGAGTTGGTCTAAAACTTCTGAGATTACAATCTTGTAACTCTCTCTGTCAATCACTGTGGAGAACTTCGGGCTATCAAACTCGTAGAGACCACCGTTAGCGAGATAAATATTATCTTCGAACTCTAAGTCATAAGAGTTAGAGGTTAGGTAGTATGTAGAGTTTAAAGAAAGCTTAATAAGGTAAGTAAACTCAATTACATCACTATCTAAAACAGTTTGAACAGCTGTTGAAAATTGTCTCATACAATAGCCTCTATCAAACTAACGGATCCAGTGCTTGAAAGAATACCGTCTTGAAAGGTTATACCAGCCTGGTTGTCAATATCCCTATAGTAAGAAAGCTGCGCATCCGCACCTGTGTCCATTGTGTGAGCAGTAGTCACTGCGGTCTTCAAAGGAGGGTAGAACGTGAAACTCTGTTCCAAGTCAGTTCTAGTTATTACCCCAGTTGCTTGGTTTACGCTTTCACTAACTTCTATTTCAGAAGTAAGCATGTAAAGCTTTGTATGATTTGAGAACTTAAAGAAGGCACCTTTCTTAACAAAACCATCACTGTCTACTCGCGCACTAGTGTCTCCTGCAGCAGCACCCAGAGTGAGGGTTAGGTTTGTACTAGCATCTGTGCCCTTCTCAACAGAAGGCAGTTGAGGCATAACCATAGTATCCGCTGTCGCTAGGTTTTCAATAACACCAAGCAGCAGTTCAACCTCGTTGTCAGCTGTTGCCAAAGTGTCAAAAGAAATCTCCCAACGTTGTACACCTTGTGAAGCTCTTTGTTTAGCCAAACTAACGCTATCAGTTTCATAAATAGGCTGGTTGGATACGATCCTGTACGGAGCAAGTATCTGTGCGCCTTTAAAATAATAAGCCATCTTATATTCCTTTAATGGGTCTGGCAATAATGCCGAGTTTTCCCTCAGAAGATAAACGTCTTCGCGAGGTTTGTATTCCTGTGTTGAGTTCGCAGGTAGTGGTCCAGAAACGCCCCTCTGCAATCATAGCCGAGCCACCCTTTTTTCTTGAGTGCTCAAAGGCTATATCCCCGTGCATGGTTTTACTATTTCTGATAACTTCATAACCCGCTGCTATGGCAAACTCTCTGAGATTCCGATAGCCGCCCTTACGTATGTTCTGAAAGAACTCTAGGGTAGTTTTGTAGTTTAAATCTAAGTTATAATCAGGGTCTTTACCCCTTAATGCCTTGTCGTATTCAGCAAGAAAAGCAAAACAGTCATTATAACCTCGTGTATAAGCATCGACTTCTTTTGTACGAGAGTCGATAATCGTCTTGGCCTCATTAAGTGCCAAACTAGTTTCTTCTACTGTGTAATACATTCTGCTACCTCAAAGGTGTTCATGTTTATTTGGATTGTAAGAACGGCCCGAAGGCCGCTCTAAGTTTTTTTTAAATATGACCTTCGTCATAGTTATTTAACAGTACCTTAATAACACCTGACACCTTCTTCTGCATCCTTAACTACGAGTAGGGTATCTTGCCACTCAGGGGTCATCACCATCGTCCTTGCTTTTTTCCGATAAAATAAATGACCACGCCGAGGACACCAAAGCTTGATACCACAACCAAGACGCCAAGCACCCAATCAATAATAGTCTGCCTGATCTTCGCTTTGCGATACAGAGTTGCTTGGCGGTCCTTGCGAACTTGCGCCTCAATAAGGAGTAGCTCCTCCCACGCACTTTGGCCGTAACCGAATTGGATGTATTGTTTGATTTCTGCACGCATAGCCTCCGCTTGCTTTTTCTTGGCGAAGATTTCTAAGGCGCTAGGACCACCTGCGTCAAACAGGACCGCATACCACGGCTGATTCTCGGCCCTTTTGTGCGCAAAGTTGATGTCAGAGATAGCGCCAGCAAACTTGGCCAGATCAGACGATATTCCGCCGATGTCCTTGCCTAGCTCTATGCCCTTCTTGATAGCGGCGACCGCTACCTGCGCCGTAGCAAATGCTGTGAGTGGATCGATCATGACGATATGTCTTTACCCGCTGTGAACTCAATCACTTCAGCTGGTGTAGCCTCAAGTACTGCATTAGCTGCTGCTCGCTCTTCTGCATCCTTAACTACGAGTGGGTTATCTTGCCACTCTTCTACCTGCATGTCTAGGGCTTCATCGTACACCCAGACTTCAATCTTGAGAGGTAGAGGTTCAATAGCTGGGATAATGTTTACGCCAATGATCTCTTCACCTGTCTCAGGGTCAAACTCACCTGTAGTAAAGGTAACTTCTTTCTCTGGGGAACCAACAGATAGCTCATATCTCTTAAGGCGACTTGTTGCCTTGAGGTACTCTTCTACTTGACGGTTGAAGGTGTTGTTAGCTGTATTAACATCGTGATCTGCTGAGAAGGTAGACATGAAGGCATCAAAAGCACCATCAGATGTACGGATGGACTTCTCACGGGCTTGGTCAGACCATACCCGCTTGATGTGCTTCTGCGCACGTTTCTCTAGCTGTGCTGGTGTCAGGGGCAGGTCGCCCTTGTTTACAAAGATAGTCATGCTTTAACTCCAATCACGCAAGTTTGGGTAGTGACTGAGGGGGCTACAGTAGGCTTAACGACATAATCGAAACCATCATAGATTACTTCGTAGTCGTGGGCTGAGCCTTCACGTTGCAGCAAGCCATCCTCGAAGACGTCTTTAGGCTTCCAACCTTTAGGCATAGTGTGGATTACGTCTGTGCCGTCAGTTTCGAAGACTGATACGTTGTCGAATGTTACAAATTCTCCTGCTGCGTTAACAAGTGCTTGTAGCTTAACGTATGTGGTTGTGGCTGCCGCCGTGAAGTTAAGGGAATAGTTCCCCGCTGCGGTAAGCAAGGCTGTAGCTGGAGTATTATCAGCATGGTCGACAGCAGCTATAACTCTTAAGTCCTCACCTGCTGTCAGGCCAACTACCTCAAAGGAAAGAGTATAGGCTGTACCAATCACGGTGGTTATACCTTGGTACGCATATGGATTGCTAACTCCGTTGTATTCAACTTTTAGTGCATTGGTACTTAGTGTCAGTGTAGCACTCCTTCCAGCAGTCCAGCCACTGGTATCACTATCAAACGTGCCATTCGTCACCAGCCCATCAAAGTAGAACTGCTGCTCACTGTAGCCACCCTGATTTCTCAGGGAAGCCAACTCCTCACGCAGATTGACTGCGGGTTTCTCAATATAGACAGTCATGTGATTACTCCTCGACCACTAGGCCATTGCTGGCACTGATTGCAGTACCTACTGCGGTTGTTGTGTTAGACACTCGACGTAGGCCTTGGAATACCGAGCGACCATCGCTTGTTCCTACGTGTAGCAAGTCAGTGTCACTGTCGTGAGCCAAGGCTGTCACTGAGTCAGAGGTGCCGTAGAGGGTAGCCTGAGCATTCTCTTGGAACAGCACCTTTTCGTCGTTGTAGATTTTGGCGATCTGCTCTGCTGTTGGTGCTGTAGCTGAGATGCGTAGGAGGGCTGCGGAGCCTTGGAGAAAGGGTGCAGAGCTTGAAACATCCGTTCTAGCCCCGACCCGCAATATGGAGTTTACAGGCCCAAAAGCCTGACTTCTGGATTGCGACACCTCTGAATTTGCGTTTATGGATACTCTGATATTTCCAGAGTCTTTTCTTACGCAAAAGAAGGCCCATTGACCTGTAGCGGAACCAGCAAGACTTTCGATTACAAAAAAACTACCAGAAACTCGACCGTAATACTTTATTGTGCCAACGCCCGTTGCTCGAATTATTGCTGTATCATCGCTGGACAAGACCCCATCTATGTCTCGCATTAAGAGGTTTTGATTAGATGAAGGCATTTTCACCCACCCCATCACGCAGAAGTCACCCGTCCCGAAGTCGAGGTCACTGTTATACGGCTGCTCAAGGTAGTTGCTGGCAGAGAACCCAGAGTAAGCCACGAGGTCAGCGCCAGTGGCCACAGGGGTGCGGGTCACAGTGCCGTTGATCTCAAGTGGGTTGGCGTTCACGCTGCGGTCTGCGTCTGCTAGGCGTACTGAGATGTTGTTGAAGCTGTGAGTGAAGTCAGCAGTTGTGTTGACTGACCGCATAAAAAGGCCTACGTCACCAATCCGAGTACCTGTAGTAAAAGGTAGTGAATAATCACCTGCGGGCAAATGTCCCAAAGTCATGCCACCGTAATGAGAACTAAATGAACAAGACCCCACTGCATTAAGACCAAACCCAACAGCAATCCATGCCGATTGAGAACCTCCGCCTGCACCAGTGGTTTTAGTAAACGTCAGAACGTAGGAAGTCTTTTCCCGAAGACCCACAAACGGCTCCGTGATGGAACTTGAAAAACTTACTCCAACCTCTGCACTCACAGTGATTGTACTTCCACTAAGAGTAATACCGTTAGGAATACATGCAACATCAGGTGTCTTTAAAGTAACAAACTCTGTATCAACCAGATCAGTGTCATCAGTGTCACTCAGGAAAGCACCCTTGATGTCTCCCTGCTGCCAGCCTGTGTTGTAGGTGGAGGTGATTTCTGCGCCCATAGACTTAGTGCTATCGGCATAGTCAACACTCAAAATTCCCAAGCCGCCGCTAGTTGCAAGACTTGATTCTGCAATTAGAGAGTCACCTCCTTGTACGTTAAAGGGAATGGATGCGCCGTTAGAAACAGTCCTTTGGAACATTGCGATTGGATTAGCACCAGTGGCGTTTTGCGAGTTAAGTGTTATTACCGTATCCGCTGACAGTGGCATGGCAAAAACATAAACCCAACTGTTGTAACTAAGAGAAGTATTACCCTGATTTAGCCAGAGGTTGTTTAAGCTGTCAAAGTCAACATGCAATACATTTGTGTATGATGCATTAACATTTGTAATATCATAAACAGCACCACTGTCAGTAATCACACTCACGCCGCCACGGGTAGCCACCGCAACGGTAGGCACAGGCAATCCTGTAGCAGGGTCAATCGGGGAGTCGGGGAGGACGGTCATGGCTACATCGTTGGCTACACGGTCTACAATATTACCTACAGAACTATCTATGGTAAGAAGAACAGAATTGTTCCTCCCAGAAATGTCCTGCCCACTTACCCAGCTATTTGCCTGTGAGTGCATTACGGCGCTGTCAGAGACAAAGTTGATAACAGAAAGAGCTTCGCCGTGAGTGTCTGCGTCTATACTTACCGCTAACACGCCATTTAAAGATGCGACAGCCGTATTATCTGGAGCACTTCGTCCGAGCATATACACAGAGGGGTGGACACCTCCCTTTTCAAACACCATCCACATAGGCAGACTTGGGTCATCACCATCGTAAATCGTAACCGTGCTAGCTTCAGCCACAATAACGGCAACGCTTGGGAACTCTTTACGAGAACCGCGTGTCGCTGTGTTCAATGTTTCGTTGTACCAGCTAGTGCCTTGTGTGCGCTTGCGCCACGCTCCACCGTCACTGTCCTTGCTGGTGTCGTACACGAATACGTCTACCGCTGTGGCAGCTTTGCTGGTATCGTATCCGGCTAGTTCTAGGCCATTCTTGACCTTAAATGCTTTATTGTTTGACATGGTTCACTCTCCCCATTTGTCGTTAAGTTACCAAGGCACGCCGGTCTTTGTGGCAGGTGCCTTCTGTTGCTCGATGTTAGCCGTCAGTGCAGCTTCGGTCGCATCCTTGTCCACAGATGCGTAAACCCAAGCCAAAACGTCGGCTTCAGTGAGCTGCTCAAACGGCACAAAGCCCGCAACAGACGCGTCAGGTGTAAATCCGCAGGTGCCGTATGCAGAGGCTGTGTAGTCACCGTCCTGCTCAGTCACCTGCCAATGTGCCACTACGACGCCTCCATCAGAGGTGTTGCGTTCAAGTGTTGCAATAATCCAAGTCGCCATTGTCGTATCCTTACATGAGTGTTTTGCTGACCTTGTAGGTCGTGCTGGTTGCATTAAGTGCGGTGGCGAGTATGCGTACGTTCCCGCCAGACACATCGACTTCGTAGCTTACTGTAAAGCTGCCTGTGCCGACTTGACCATACTCTGTGGCCACAGCCGCCGCGCCAGTGTTTGCGATCAGCAGCTCAGTGACGTAGGTGTCCGTACCATCGTTAGCTGTGATGACAGTCTTACAGCCCTTGAAGGTATCAGCGACATACGTAGCAATGGCCGTCTGCGCAGTGCTGGATGTAGTGCCAGAGTCCCCGTCAAGTGCGAAGTTACCCTCGATGTCCAGCTTAGTGCGTGGGGAAGTTGTGGCGATACCTACATTACCGACGCTGTCGATGCGCATACGTTCTACACCACCGATAACCCATGCTTGGTCTTCAGAGCTATTACTCTGGTACTTCCACGTAGGGTTTGCTGTAGTTGCATCATCAGGGTAAATGCGGAAGGCACCGCCACCATCAGACGTTGCGTAAAAGTTAAAGTCTCCGGTGGTGCTCACATCACTGCGAATAGTCCCAGTGACGTCCAACGGATGTGCAGGCGAAGTCGTACCAATCCCAACATTTCCGCTGCTGTCGATGCGCATACGTTCTGCATTGTTTGAGCCGATGATGACGGTGTCTGCAAGCGCCGCAGTTCCGTCGATGTTTGCTCCGATGATGGTGTTACCACTACCAGTCGTTATAGCCGATCCAGCAAGGTCACCAATGGCTGTGTTGTTGGTGCCTGTGGTATTGTTGGCTAGGGCTGAACGTCCAAGGGCTGTGTTGTTGGTGCCTGTGGTGTTGTCGTAGAGGGACTGATATCCGACTGCTGTGTTCTGGTTGCCTGTGGTGTTAAGCCTAAGCGAAGCGTAACCTAGAGACGTGTTGCTGTTGCCTGTAGTATTATTGCGTAAAGAGATATATCCCAGAGCCGTGTTGCTTGCGCCTGTAGTATTGGCAAGAAGTGACTGATACCCAACCGAGGTGTTGTTGTTACCCGTAGTGATGGCCCTCCCAGCCTGATACCCAACAGCCACGTTGTTGATTGCGGTGGTGCTTGAAAATAAGGATTGACGACCAACTGCTACGTTGGAGATTCCTGTAGTGTTTGCCTTAAAACTCTCCGAACCAATCGCTACGTTGTGACCGCCTGTAGTTGTAGAATACCCAGCCTGAAAACCAATAGCGATGTTGTTGAGGGCAGTGGTCTGTGTCGTCAGGGCTTGTCGCCCGATACCTACATTACCATCACCAGTTGTATTGTTGGTAAGCGCTTGATCGCCGATAGCTACGTTCCACTTACCAGTAGACTCAACGCTATTCAGCGCAGTCGCGCCTAACGCCACGTTGTCTCCACCAAGAGGATAGTTACCGTCCAGTTTGATTGTGCCGCTAACGTCTAGTGTTGCACTAGGAGAACTCGTGCCAACCCCCAAGCTCTCAGCACTCGCATCCCAGAAGAACTTTGGCGTTGTGCCTGTGTCCTCGTAGAAGCTGATGTCGCCGTTATATCCAATATTTAATCTACTTACTGCGGATGCACCATCGGCTGTTTTAAAGTTAATGTCTGTATCTAATGTAGAACCTGATACATGGCTTCCTGATGCTATCGCTGATATAGATGCAGAAGTATTTTGATTATTTAAGTCAAAGCTATCAAAGTTTATACCTCCAACAACATGCCCTGCAACTACATTACCTGTGCCACCTCGCAGTGTCAGTTGATTAGTCGTGCTAGACGACTGACTAGCGGAGTTTATGCTTACACCCCCATCCACAGTCAGTTCGTCGCTGGTCAAAGTCCCAGTGACGTCTACACCTGTGGGGGTGGTGGCTAGTTTGGTGTCTTCAGAATGTGTTAAAACAACTGCACCGTTTTCATTAAAAACAGCCATGTTCTGACCAGAACCGTTTTGCAGTTTTATTTGATCCGAAGCCTTTAATATTAAATCACCGCCCCCCGCATCTTCAATATAAGAATGGCCATTGTGATAAATCTGGAGATCTGACGATGCGCCAAAGATGGCTTTGTTGTTGTCGCCGAAGGTAAAGTCAGCAGACGTAGAACCACCGTCCATTGTCAAAGTCCCAGTGACGTTTACGCCTACACTGGTGGTGGCTAGTTTTTGTGAGTTGTTGTTATATAACCTAACCGCTCCGTTCTCATCAGCAACTAAAAAGTTTTCTGCACCATTTGAACTCTGTATGCGAATATCAGTGCCTTGTATTTTTAAATCACCTGTACCCACATCATTAATCACACTATGCGACCCATCATGGTAAATCTGGAGATCTGACGATGCGCCGAAGATGGCTTTGTCGTTGTCACCGAATGTGGCGTTGCCAGTTACGTCAATACCTGTGCTGGTGGTGGCGATTTTCTCAGCCCCAGAGTGATACAGCTTTGTATAAGATCCGTTTACAGCCCTGAAATATGGGTTACCAGAAGCATTGTTGAGCCAAAGGTTGTTGCCACTTATTCGCAAATCGCCTGTGCCGCTTTCCGCAATATAACTTCCTGCGGTTCCAGTAGTCTGATGGTAAATCTGTAGGTCAGACCCAGCACCAAAGATGGCTTTGTCGTTGTCGCCGAATGTGGCGTTGCCAGTGACGTTTACACCTGTGCTGGTGGTGGCTAGTTTTTGTGAGCCAGCATTGTACAAACGAACTGCACCGCCAGGGTATGCACGGATCATATCAACTGAGTTTACTCCGTCGTAAAGGCGAAGGCTTGGCCCATTTGTGCTGATATTTAGGGTGCCTGAGCCTACTTCCTCAATCCAACTATGCGACCCATCATGGTAAATCTGGAGATCTGACGATGCGCCGAAGATGGCCTTGTCGTTGTCGCTGAAAGACAGATCACCTGTCAGTGTGCTTGAGATGCCGCCAAGGTTAATGTCAGAGACTTCTTCTCCGGCAGAGTTAGTGATAACTACGTGGAAGTCCCCGTTACCATCAATGTAAACACTGGAGACAGAGTCCCCTTTAGCGCCCTGTCCGCCTGTACGGGAGAGACTAAGGACCAGTTCATTAGAAGAGACTTCAAGGTTATAATCGGCCATTACGCAATCTCCGTTGGGCTATAGCGAACTTCTACAAGGCCGCGCAAAGGTTTCCAGATTTGTTGTGCATCACCAACCCCCGGGTCAGCAATCTCTAGATCAATAAAACCATAGACAGGCTTGTCAGGTGCAGGGTAAGTGTCCCAAGAATTAATCAAGTCCTGTGGGATAACAATGTCAAAGATGTTATCGGTAGGTGTTGTATCAATAATAGCAAGGTCTGTCACCACAGGGGTACTACGGGCTGTAGCAGGTACTAAGCCGGAGTCTTGCTGGTTATCACCCTCAACAACAGTTGCTGTTAAGACATAACCTGATAAGTTTGTTAGCCAAGAGGCTGTTACGTTTAAGCGTAGTTGCTCTCCGTGGACAATAGAAGCAATTACACTCCCATCATCTGTGATTAGATCAATAGCCCTAGAGCTAATTTTAGAACGTGCCATTTCATCTCCTTTGCCGAACCTCAGTTGGGCAGATAAGGGTTAAGGTTACACGCCCCCACCTCGAAGGGGACGCGCAATTTTATTTTAGTTAAATTTTCAGGGATAAATCTTTGTTATAGATTGTGAGTAAGATTATAAACACCCCTCAGTTAAGAGGGATGCCAGAATATTACTTCTTCTTATTCTTATTCTTCTTAGCACGTTTAACGTTTAACGCGCCCTTAGCTAAGCCGCCAGTAAGCTTAAGGTTACTTGCAGCCACGTCTTTGCCGATTTTAGCAGCAGCTACAGTCTTAGACTGCTTACCAACAGCAGCTTTAGCGGTGTTCTTTACTAAAGAGGCAGTATCGCTACCTGCTTTAAGACCTGTGTTTTTGATAGCACCACTAATTTGGTTAATA
>Ga0206131_10004943_pt1 | contig 14337 bp, 10 predicted proteins | sample Helgoland_Spring_FD_148636 | JGI IMG/M metagenome (GOLD analysis project Ga0206131, IMG submission 148636) | Pelagic subsurface seawater microbial communities from Kabeltonne, Helgoland, North Sea - Helgoland_Spring_Bloom_20160517_1 | ecosystem: Environmental > Aquatic > Marine > Epipelagic ...
TTTCTGACGTAAAAATCACATCCATAGATCATTATGATTTGTATGGGGAAGTGGTTGAGTCTTAGTAAAAGTTGACTTGTGTTTAAACTCCTCTTTTTATTATTTCCGGTTTTTCTAAGTTATTCTACTTGTAGTCAGTCTTACACTTCTTATTTTACGGGTAATTCTACAGATACGGTAACTACTCCTTTTGGAGGTGTTTGTATAATGGGAGGTGCTACCGAACACGACGAAGCCATGAAATGGTTTTTGGAGCAAGCAAATGGAGGGGATATATTGGTTCTAAGAACTAGTGGTTCGAATGGATACAACAACTATTTGTATTCTCAATTAGGAATTGGAGTTAATTCGGTAGAGACAATTGTATTTAATAACACTACAGCGAGCAATGATCCATATGTACTTCAACAAATTCAAAATGCTGAAGCCATCTGGTTTGCTGGTGGTGATCAATGGAATTATGTTTCCTATTGGAGAAATACACCTGTAGATAGCCTAATTAACTTGGCGCTGGTAGACAAGAAAATTGTTATTGGCGGGACAAGTGCTGGAATGGCAATTCAAGGCGGGTATTACTTTTCTGCTGAAAACGGAACTGTTACATCCGCGACTGCTCTCAATAATCCATATGATTTTGATGTCACAGTAGATTCTACTAAATTTTTGGTTAATGATTATTTAGGTGACGTTATAACAGATACCCATTATGATAATCCAGATAGAAAAGGAAGGCATATTACCTTCTTAGCAAGGATTTTCATGGATTATGGTGTTCAAGCAAAAGGAATCGCATGTCAAGAGTATACAGCAGTCTGCATAGATACCAATGGATTGGCAAAAGTTTATGGTGAATACCCAGCGTATGATGAAACCGTTTATTTCTTGCAAACAAATTGTGAAATACTTGATATTACACCAGAGGAGTGTTCACCGAATAATCCATTAGATTGGAATAAAGGAGGTGAAGCGGTAAAAGTTTATGTGGTAAAAGGAACAATGACAGGTATTAACACATTTGATTTGTCAGATTGGCAAACCGGAAGTGGAGGAGTTTGGGAAAATTGGTACGTAGATAATGGAGTATTGGTTGAAGAGTTAGGTTCACAAATTAATTGTTCCTCGGTTGGTGTTGTCCAAAATAAATTTGAAAATGATATCAGATTATTTCCCAATCCAGCTAATGAAACGTTATCGGTTACATTAAATAGAGCTATTACAAATATTGATATTATTGACATTAGTGGAAAGGTGGTGATCCCTAATTCAAGTTTTAATCTTAATGAAATGATAATAGATATTTCTAGTTTGGATTATGGGTTTTACTTTGTTCACGTAAAATCATTGACGAACAATTATTTAAAGAACTTTGTAAAGGAATAAGTGTTTTTTATTAAAGGGCAACCTTTAATAAAATAAATAGTTTATAATGTAATTGATTTTTACAGTTTACTACTTGTATTTTAATACGCATGCGCTATGAAAGATTGTTTTCCATTGTTAATTTTTATTGCATTTCACGCTTTTCCTGTAGCTATTTACGGTCAAAATCCTAACCCAAGTGCTACATTAGATGCATTTATTGAAGGTGAGATGACGTTGGAGAATATTCCCGGAGCAACAACGCTAATTGTAAAGGATGGAGAAATAGTTTGGATTGAGTCTTATGGGTTTGCCGATATTGAAAATTCGATAAATGTTGAGGATACCACCGTTTTTCTTTTAGCTTCTATTTCTAAGGTTTTCACAGGCACAGCGTTAATGCAATTAGCAGAAACAGGTGCAATTGATTTAGATGAAGATATAAACAATTATTTGCCATTTGAAGTTGGAATACCTGGTTTTGAATCCGATTCAATTACCTTTAGGCACTTAATGACCCACACATCATCCATTAATGATGGTCCTGCTATGAGTGGGTATTATGGCTACCCTGATCCAACGATAACTTTAGCGCAATGCATTCAGCGTTATTTTGATGTTTCGGGTTCTGACTACAGTGCTACTCAGAATTTTTCAGCAAATGCTCCAGGAACAACTTATAGTTATTCGAATATGGCTTCAGCTTTAGCCGGATATTTGGTTGAAGTTGTATCGGGAATAGATTTTGCGGAATACTGTAATCAAAATATATTTGAACCGCTTTGTATGGATCATACAGGATGGCATATGTCAGATTTTGATACCAATGAAGTAGCTAGGCCTTATCAATTTATTGGAGGCAACTACCAACCCTATCCACATTATGGTTTTGCAGATTATCCAAATGGTCAATTACGCTCAGATATTACTGATATAGCTAATTTTTTAATTGCTTATTTACAAGACGGAAGTTTTAATTCTAGTAGTATTTTAAATAGTGCTTCCATTGCAGAAATGTTAACACTTCAAATTCCTGGAATTGAAAATACGCAAGGGTTAAATTGGTACACCGAGGAATTGTTTACAGCAACGCAAACGGTTACTACCTGGGGACATAATGGCGGAGAATCAGGTGTTTCAACAGATTTGTATATGGATAAATCAAATAATATAGGAATCGCAGTTCTGACGAATGGAGAAGGATACAACTTATATATATGTGATGAGTTATTGGATTATGGACTATCATTAACAGCAGCTGGGGTTGGAAATCCAGTTTGTGACCAAGTAGGAATTTCGGAAATTCAAGATTCTTTTGCTTTTTTTCCAAACCCAACAAATGGTATTATTCAAACAAATTGTGCGATTAAATCCGTAACGCTTATTACAATTGCAGGGAGAGTTATTGAAACAATACACGTAAAAAACGGGAAAATTAATTTGAGTAAATATCCAAAGGGAATTTATTTAATCAGTTTTATAGATTCAAAAGGTATAGTTCACCAAAAGAAAATTATAGTGGATTAATTTAGTTCACTGCTGTCAATCATCAACTTTAATTTTAGTCCAGCAGCTACAGACAAGCTGTCAGTTATTACTCCATCTAGGATCAATTTATAGAATTCATCAAAACGAAGCTTTTTGATTTCAATCTCTTCATCTTCTTCAGGTTCAGGTTCAAATTGTTCTAAATCCCGCGCTAAATATATATAGGCTGATTCATCTGTTGCTGAATTACTCAAATCCATTTGTTGGATTAAATCCCATTTTTTTGCCTTTAACCCTACTTCCTCTAGTAATTCCCTTTTTGCAGATTCTAATGGGGGTTCTTTAAGCGCTCCGCCACCTTCTGGAATCTCCCAAGTGTATGTATGGAGTGGATATCTATATTGGCCAACAATATAGGTGTTCATGTCTTCATCTAGGGCAATTATTCCAATTGCAAGGTTTTTAAAGTGTACAGTACTGTATGTGCCATCTTTGCCCCCTGGGTTTATTACCTCACTATGGTCAACTCGTATCCAAGGCGATTCATATGCCGTTTTCGTATATTTTGTTTTCCAAGGTCCGTGTTCTTTCATAGATTGTAAAAATAGATTTATCTTTGATAAAGATAAAAATATATATCACAGAAAAATGCAATTTAAAGTTGGAGATAAAGTTCGGTTTTTAAATGAGGTAGGAGAAGGTAGGGTTATAGAGATTCTATCAGCTGACAATGTTCTAGTTGAAAACCAAGATGGATTTGATTATTCATATTCTGTTTCTGATTTGGTTTCAACGGCACCAAAAGAAGACTATAAATTGGAAGGGATTGAACACGTAGAATCTGTAAATGAAAAAGTACAAGCTGAATCAAAATCTAAAAAATTGGATGAGTTTTATAAAAAGTTCAATCATTTAGACAAAATTAACAAGGAAGAGCACGAAATTGATTTACATATTGAAGAGCTTATTGACTCCCATAGAGGAATGTCTAATTCTCAAATTTTAAGTGTTCAAATGGCTAATTTTGGTCGAGAACTAAATGTAGCAATAAGACAAGGTTCCAAGAAGTTAATTGCAATCCACGGAGTTGGGGAAGGTGTTCTTCGAGCAGAAATCAGAAAAGAAATCCATTATAATTACCCAGAATTTCAAGCATATGATGCGAATTACAAGAAGTACGGATATGGCGCTACAGAAATACTTTTAAAGTGATCTTTAATTCTCGTTGATTAACTTTACAGACAGCAATAGTTTGGTTTTTATTATCGCTTGTTCTTCTGTAAAAGCTTTGTCTAAATTCATGTTAGCATAAGTGTTAAATGAGTTGTTGTGAATAAATTGGTCTAAAACCGCATCTGGATTAACATCCAATTCGATAATGTTACTCCCGTCACTTACATTCATTAGTTCTCCAATTTTAACAGCGTTGTGCGGTGCAGATGTATTGTTGGGGTCTTGTAAGATGAATTGACTGGCGTCTGTTACGCTGCTATCAGTTAAATAGATTTCAACATTTTCCAACATCCCAAAATCGCAATCTGTAATATTGGTAAGTTCCATTAAAATTGACTTTGGTTGGATGTCATAGGTTAGATAGGCATATGGATTTGGGTTTTGAGTAGGCACGAACGATTCGAAATTTACTCCTCCTATGATACTTATATCCATGCAGTTAACAAGGTCAGGAATCCATGAAAACTCACTATTTGGAATAATTAAAGTAATATTTTCTTCTAATTCAAATTGTGTTACTTCATATTCAACATTATTTCCATCAAGCTCTTCAAGCTTAACACAAGAACTTATTAAAACGGTTGCTAGGAGGAAGAGTGTAAGAAATTTTTTCATGAAAAAATGAATTAGTTTGTATAAAAATACAACGTATTTGTGAGATTTAAAATTTGAGGTTCTTTTTTTATCTAAAAATAATACATGCATGGGCAACTGAGTAAAATTCTAGGTGTCTATTTACTAACTAAAATTAAGGAATTGAGCATATCAATTAACATATCTTTAGACAACTCCGAATTGGATGGCTACCTTGCAGAATCTAAGATGATTACCGAAGAGGAATTAATAGAAGGCTGTAAGAAGGGTAAGCGATGGGCTCAAGCAGAGCTATATAATCGCTATTCTGCTTCTATGCTTGCTGTTTCCATGCGTTATTGCCGTAACGTATCGGAAGCTGAAGATGCTCTTCAGGAGGCTTTTATTCGTATATTCAAATATGTGAAGAATTTCAAAGGAAGGCACGAAGGTTCCTTGAGTGCATGGATTAAGACAATAGTTGTTAATACTACGTTAAGTCACAATAGAAACAATAAAAAACACCATTATACTGAAGATGTTGATGATTTGCATGTAAGTGCAGACCCGGTTCCGCTGTTTGATGATGAAGTTGATGTGTCTAGAAGAAAGCAGGAAGCCATAATGAAATCAATGCAAAAGTTACCTGTTGGCTACAGAACAGTATTTAACTTATATGTTGTTGAGGGCTACACGCACAAAGAAATAGCAGAGATATTGGGTATTTCTGAAAACACATCGAAATCTCAATTATCAAAAGCTAGGAAGTATTTGAAGAAATTATTAGGGGTAGAAGATAATTTATAAATTTTAATTTAAGGAAATGGAAGTTAACGACTTTGACAAATTAGTTAAAGAACAGATGTCAAAAATGGAGGTTTTTCCCTCTAAGGGCACAAAGAAAGCGCTTGTTTTCAAAATGTTCTTCAACAATTTATTCTTATTTCATAAGGTTAAATTGGTTGCTGCGTTTTTTCTCATTAGCGGTGGTGTTTACCTTGGGGTCAATTATTCAGAGAATGGAGAATCTCTCTTCGCAGAAGCAAACTCGAAAATAAACAAGGAAGCGTTTAAGAAGGAAGTAAACAAGGAAGAAGTTAAGAAAGAGGCAGATGTTAATAACAGAGCTATCCAAAATAATAATTTGGCTGATTATTCAGGAAAAAATACAGATAACTCAGAAGTTAAGCTACAGAAAGATACTATCTCAAAACAAAATATAAATAATTATAATTTAAAAGAAGAAGATATCCCGGGTGCATTCTCTTTAGATCTAGTTAAAGAGAGCGAGAAAAAAGAGACCAATAATTCGATAAAAAATACTACGGAAAAATTAATTACATTAGACCAAGAGCAGTCAAAAGCTATAAAAAGTGTTGCAAATATTAGGGAGGTAATAGCCGAAGAACACTCGGATAAAAAGATTTCAGAAATTTCTAATTCTAAAATCGCTGTTGTGGGTTCTAATCTATCGAATTCTACCGCATTTAATTCAGATAATAATTTCTCTTTGGAAACAATAATTCCTGAGGTTGCTTCCATTCAAAAATTTGATATAATACATCCAGTAGTTATTGAAACGGAAATAGTATTGAATAATTCATTACCTACTCCTATAGTTATTCAGCCTTTAGATGATTATGTAACCAACCCAAAGAAAAGAGGTTTTACAGTTGACGCATATTATTCAACCCTTAATAAAGTTGATGTTGATAATACGTTGGATGATGACTTGTCAGATTATCATTGGGATTTTTATAAAGAACATGATTATGTAAAAACAGGGTCAAGAGGTGGAGTTAATATAAATTATAATTGGAATAATTTTAAAATAGGCTCTGGAATTCAACTGAGTACACTGAGAGATTATAAGTCTGTATATAAATATTATTTTATGCAAGGGTCATCATCTGGTGGCATTACCCAGCCAAATGTGTCTAGTGCTGTTGTTTATGGTGAAGATACTGCACAGGTTTTTTATGCTGATCCATTGAACCATGAATTGCACAGAGAAATCGAAAATGAATACAACACCTATACCTATATAAAAGTGCCCTTGACTTTAGGTTATGAGCTTGATTTTAAATATTTGTCGTTAGAGCTAAATGCAGGCGTTGAATATGGTCATTTAATTAATTCAAGCGGTATAGAAGTTAAACGTGGCAATGTAGTAAATGATCCAGTGCCCGTTTATTTTTACAGTGACAAGTACGTTGGGATGATGTCACGTAAAAGCGAAAATTTAAACAAACATCAATTTGCAGTATTAGCGAATGCAACATTAAGAGTTAGGTTATCTCCATCTTTCGATTTGTATTCTTCGGTTAACTATACGCAATCAAATTCGGGTGTTTATCAAGATAATTACTTCATGCAGAAAACCTATAAAAATTATGGTGCGAAAATTGGTGTAACCTATTACCTGAATAAAAGATTAAAATTTAAAGAAACTACGCTGACTAGTTTTTAATACATGAAAAGGTTTTATTGGTTAATACTCTCTCTATTTATTGTGCATGGAACTTCTAATGCACAGTTATCTACAAACAGCAATGTTTCAGCTAATTTTTTGGTGCAAAATACATTGCTTGGTGGTGGAGTTTCTGCTACTAATGTTTCTTATAATGGCGATGTTGATGCTATGGGATCTTTTATTGGGTCTAACTGCAATATAGGTCTTAATTCGGGTGTTATTATGACTACAGGAACTGTTGAGAATTCCACAACATTCTTAGGTGCGCAACAAGGGCCTTTTGGCCCAAATGATAATCCCGGTGCTGGAATGGATAATGGAGCGAGTGGAGATGCTCTATTAGATGGTTTAAGTTCTGCTTCGACAGAAGATGCCGCTATTTTAGAATTTGATTTTGAAGCAGTTGGGTCATCCATTTCCTTTCGCTATGTGTTTGCTTCAGAGGAGTATTTAGAATATGTTAATGCGGGCTACAATGATGTATTTGGATTCTTTATTACCGGTCAAAACCCCAATGGAGGAAATTATTCAAGTACAAATATTGCTTTAATACCAGGGACATCAATTCCGGTAACAATAGATAATTTAAACAGTGTTTCCAATAGTCAATATTACAATAATAACGGTGATGGAAATAGTGCGCCACAAAATGCTGATAATACGGTGGTCCAGTATGATGGGTTTACAGACGTTCTAACCGCATCAGCAGATGTTGTTTGTGGCCAAATATATCATATTAAAATAGCGGTAGCAGATGCTGGGGATGGTCAATATGATTCTGGTGTATTTTTGGAAGCGCAAAGTTTTACAAGTGTGTCACCAATATCTGTCAATAGTCAAGTTACAACAGTAGGGAATTTACCTGTAAATCAAATTATGGAAGGCTGCGGGTCTGCTGAAATACAGTTTATTAGGGCAGATTCAATAAACTTCAATCAAACGTTTTCACTTTCCTATGGAGGTGGCGCATCCAATGGAGTAGATTACACTTTTTTACCCAACACAATTACTTTTCCAGCTGGTCAAACAGCACAATCTATAAATATTATGTCTATTTATGATTTGTTAGCGGAAGGCACAGAATCGCTATCCATTACAATTACCTATTCTGGCGATTGCGGTCAAAATCAAACGGAAACAATTACGTTATGGATTGTTGATCAACCCCCCCTTACCTTAAATTTATTGGATCAAGTTGTTATTGATTGCTCAAATGGAGATCCATTGAATTTAATAGCCACACCCTCAGGAGGGAATCCAGCTTATTTCCATGTATGGAATACGGGTGAAACCACTTCCTATATAAATGTAAACCCTCTTGTTACTACAACCTATTATGTTACCGTTACGGATGAATGTGGTTACCAATCAGTTTACGATAGCATTGAAGTTGTTATACCTATTAATCCACCTTTACTTTTAGAGGTAAGCAATGATACTTCAGTTATGTGTCCGAATTCACCGGTTGATTTGTTTTCTTCAGTTACTGGCGGAGCAGGTGGATACGGTTGGTCGTGGAGTAATGGTAGTTCTCAACAGGACATTTCTATACAAACAATGGAAACTAACCAGTATGATTTGACTGTCACAGACATGTGCGGAGCATCCGTATCTAACAGTATTTTGGTAACAATACTGCTTCCTGTAATTACAGCTAATCCATATGGTGCTGCATCAATTTGTCCAAGAGATTCAGTAGAAATTGGCGTGTTGGTTTCTAATGGAACGGGAGTATATAATTATAATTGGAGTACCGGCGAAACTACTTCTGAAATTGTGGTAGAACCAACATCTTCAACCACTTATTATGTAAGTATTACTGATAGTTGTGCAGCTCATTATGAAGTTGTAGAAAATGTTGCTATAAATGTGGATAGACCAATTGCAGAGTTTACTTTAGAGACAGATAATATTGTAATAAAGAAGCCGATTAATTTTATTAACCAATCAGAAGGCGCAATTAGCTACTATTGGGAATTTGGAAATGGTGAGTTCTCCACAGAGGTAGATCCAATGACGACTTATTACAATGATGGTGCAGTAACAGTAATGCTAGTTGCAGAAAATCAAGCAGGATGTTTAGACACGGTTTATCATACCTATTATGTTCAGCCTGAAATGATATTTTTTGTGCCAAATGCATTTACTCCCGATGGAGATGGAAAAAATGATTACTTCTTTGGAGAGGGTGTTGGTGTAAAAGAGTATGAAATGAGAATATTTAATCGTTGGGGAGAAATCATTTATCATTCCTTAGGCAAAAGAGATACTTGGGATGGACGCGTAAATGGAATTATGTCTCCTAATGGTGTGTATATTTGGAAAATTCTGCTAAAAGGTTATGACGCTACAGAATATCAAAAAACAGGTCATGTGTCGTTAATTAGATAACACTTCTAATAATAGTGGGTTCTTTTTTTCGTTTACTTGTTTTATGAAAGTAGTTAGTTTTATTCTTATCGTATTTTGTTTTAGCTGTTGTTCAAATGGTCAAGATAGAATTAATCCAATTCGTGAATATTTTGATAAATATACTTCTGATACCTTAGCTAGCGTATCGCACGGAAGTGTTTCTAACGGCAGTTTGGAGCATGGGAAGTTAATTCCTTATTATGGAAGTAACTATTCTTATTTCGATACTGCAAGTTACTTTTCAGGTAGAGCATTTTTACATGAGGATGTATTAGCCTTCACTTTAAAAGCCTATAAAAAGTTGGAGAATGCGTCAGGCCGATTTTATAGAGTAATGGAATGTGCTAATAAAAATGGAGGTAAATTACCTCCGCATCAAACGCATCAAAATGGTACAAGTATCGATTTTATGATGCCGCTAATAAAAGACCATAAGCCTTACTATAAGCTTGACGAAACAGGCATTAATCACTATTGGTTAACGTTTGATGATGATGGAAAGTATTCCGAAGATAAATCTGTAGAAATCGATTTTGAAGCAGTTGCCCAGCATATTTTAGTGTTAAATGAAGCGGCTAACAAAAAAGGTTGGAAGGTTAAGAAGGTTATTATTAAAATCGAGTTAAAAGATGAATTGTTTGCAACTCCCTCGGGTAAAAAGCTCAAAGCAAAAGGGATATACGTAGTGCAAGGTTTATCTAAAATAGTTAATGCACTTCATGATGAGCACTATCATATTGACTTTGCTAGAGTTTAACCTTTCTTTAAGAAGGCTATGGTGAAAATAAAAAAGGAATAGTTAAAAAAACCTCTTATACTCTTCCAGGATAAATCTTTAAGGCTTCATCCAAGCAAACAACAGCATTTACCAAAGCTTCTTTGTTTAATACATAGGCAATTCTAACCTCTTGTTGTCCCGATCCTTTAGTAGCATAAAAACCAGTTGCAGGAGCTAACATTACTGTTTGCCCATTAAAGTCAAAATCTTCTAGTAACCATTGGCAAAATGTATCTGCATTATCAATTGGTAATTTTGCAATTGCATAAAAAGCTCCCTTAGGCTTAGGACAAGTAACCCCTTCAATTTTATTCAAACCATCAACCACGATGTCGCGTCGTTCAACGTATTCTTCAATTACATCGTCAAAGTAGCTTTGGGGAGTTGCCAAAGCAGCTTCACCCGCTATTTGACCAAAAGTTGGAGGGCTTAATCTAGCTTGACCAAATTTTAAAGCCATTGCCATAAGTTCCGCGTTTTTACTAATTAAAGCGCCAACCCTTGCTCCACACATGCTGTACCTTTTAGAAACGGAATCAACCAAAACTACATTGTTTTCAATTCCTTCTAATTGTAAACAAGAATAGTGTTCGGCACCATCGTAACAAAACTCGCGGTAAACTTCGTCTGCGAATAAAAATAAATCGTATTTTTTTACAATATCTCGAAGTGTTTCTAATTCTTCCTTACTGTATAAATATCCCGTAGGATTGCCTGGGTTGCAAATTAAAATCCCTTTTGTTTTTGGAGTAATTAATTTTTCAAACTCGCTAATTGGAGGAAGTGCAAATCCATCTTCAATTTTTGCAGTTACCGGCACTACATTTACACCTGCAGTAACACCAAATCCGTTATAGTTTGCATAAAAAGGCTCTGGAACAATTAATTCATCACCTGGTTCTAAGCAGGTTTGAAAAGCAAATATTAAAGCTTCCGAGCCACCAGTCGTAATCATTATTTCATTGTCTGGATTTAAGTTAATCCCAAAGTTTTTATAATAATCAGAAAGCCCCTCTCTATAAGATTGAAATCCTGCAGAGTGACTATATTCCACCACTTTTAAATCAAGATTTTTCATTTTATCAAGTACAACCTGAGGTGTTTCAATATCTGGTTGACCAATGTTTAGATGATGCACTTTTTTCCCATCTTTTTTCGCTTGCTCCGCATAAGGAACTAATTTACGAATAGGTGAGGCTGGCATTGAATGGGCTTTACTTGCTATTTTAGGCATATCTTTATTCTTTGGTTGTTTTGTCGGCAAAAATATTAAAATTATTTATCCATCATTCCCGGGAAAGCAGGAATCTTATTATTTTAAGTGTTTTCATTCTGTAATGTTTCTTTTTTAGGGCGTTCGAGCGGGCTTTTCGCTATATCTTTTGTTTGGTCTTCGAGTGCTCAGTACAAATAAAAGGATGTCGCTTCTATCCCTAATACAATTTTCCTTATTTATTAACAAAGTATTGATTTACTCAATACGATTTGTTAATTTTAGGGTCCCGAAAATTTACATCCAAATAGCAATATGTACTTAATATTTGATACCGAAACAACTGGTCTTCCAAGAGACTTTAAAGCCCCAATTACGGATACAGATAATTGGCCACGTTGTGTGCAAATTGCATGGCAATTGCACGATGGTATGGGGAATTTAATTCAATCAAAAGATTACTTGATTCAGCCAGAAGGATATGATATCCCATATGAAGCAGAGAAAATACACGGTATATCTACAGACCTAGCAATGGAGCAAGGAATTTCTTTGAAGGATATGCTAACTGAGTTTAAAGAAGTATTGGGGAAAGCAAAATTTATTGTTGGTCAAAACCTGAAGTTCGATACCAATGTAGTGGGCTGTGAATTTGTTCGTGAAGAAGTTGAGAATAATTTGCAGGAGATGCCTGTTTTGGACACTTGTACAGAAGATACCGCTGCGTTGTGCCAAATTCCTGGTGGTAGAGGAGGTAAATTTAAATTACCAACGTTAACAGAATTACACCAATATTTATTTAATCAACCATTCGGTGAAGCGCACAATGCAACTGCCGATGTAGAAGCTACTACTCGTTGCTTTTTAGAGTTAATTAGATTGAGGAACTACTCTTCTCTGCAGCTAGAACAAGATGAAAAGTATTTTGTTGAATTTACACAGACAAATACCTCTTCAATCGAAAAAATTGGGTTAAAACATTTAAATCTCAAAGCAGAAAGCGAAAAAATTCGTAAAAGAAAAGAAGCTGAAGAGGGGGGGGGAGAAGTTTATGTTGATACAACCGAAAACCTGAAGCGTTTAGAAAATGTTACTTTTTCTCATTTACATAACCATACACAATTCTCTATATTAGAGTCAACTACCAAAGTTGATGCATTAATTCACAAAGCTGCCCAATATAGAATGCCTGCGGTTGGCATGACAGATAGAGGAAATATGATGGCTGCTTTTCATTTTGTGGCAGCTGGAGCAAAGCATAATAAAGGCATTAAAGGGAAAATTAAAGCACTTGAAGAAAAACTAGTAAGTGGTAAAATAATTGAGTCTTCGGAAAACGAAAAAGGTGAAACGATTGAAACAGAAAGAGCCTTAAAAGACAGCGAAATAGATTCTTATACGTTTGATGTTGAAGATTTAAAGCAGCAAATTGTTTTACCAATTGTTGGAAGTGAATTTTATGTGTGTAAAGACCGCAACGATAAAAAGGTTAAGGACAATGGATACTTGGTTCCAATGCTTGCTAAAAATAAAAATGGGTATCACAATATTTCAAGAATGTCATCCGCAGGGCATGTGGAAGGCTTTTATTATGTTCCTCGAATTGATAAAGATGTTGTTGAAAAATTCAAAGAAGATGTTATTGTATTAACTGGTGGTGTAGATGGCGAAATTCCTCAAATGATTTTAAATGTTGGGATCAAGCAAGCAGAAGAATCTTTTGTTTGGTGGCATACAACATTTGGCGAAGATTTTTACGTCGAGTTAAATAGACATGGCCTAGATGAAGAGAAGTTAGTTAATGATACTTTACTAAAGTTCGCTAAGAAATATGGTGTAAAGTGCATTGCAGCAAACAATAATTTTTATTTACAGCAAGAAAGTTCTGTTTCGCATGATATTTTGATGTGTGTTAAGGCAGGAGAAAAACAAGCTACACCAATAGGTAGAGGAAGAGGCTTTAGGAACGGAATGCCGAATGATAATTATTTTTTCAAGTCACAGCAAGAAATGAAACGAGCGTTTGCTGATCTTCCTGAAGCGATTGAAAACGTTGCCGAGATTGTTGCGAAATGTGAAAGTTATGTATTGGCAAGAGATGTTTTATTACCTGCTTTTGATATTCCAGAAGAATTTAGAGATCCTGCAGATTTAAAGGATGCTACTTTAAAGAATGGTGAGAATGCTTATTTACGCCATATTACTTACAAAGGCGCGAAAATTAGATACGGGGAAGATTTACCGGAAGATATAATAGAGAGGTTAGATTTTGAGCTTTCTGTAATTCGAAATACGGGGTATCCAGGATATTTTTTAATTGTTGAAGATTTTATTCGAGAAGCGAGAAGAATGAATGTTGCTGTAGGTCCAGGTCGTGGTTCTGCAGCAGGTTCAGTTGTTGCATATTGTACTTGGATAACGAATATAGATCCACTTAAATACAACCTGCTTTTTGAGCGTTTCCTTAACCCTGAGCGTATATCGATGCCCGATATTGATATTGATTTTGATGATGAAGGCCGTGGAAGGGTAATTCAATATGTAATTGATAAATATGGGGCGAGTCAAGTTGCTCAAATTATTACCTACGGAACTATGGCGGCCAAGTCTTCTATTCGAGATGCAGGTCGTGTATTGGATTTACCATTGCCTGACACCGATCGGGTAGCGAAGTTAGTGCCCGACATGAAATTGAATAAATTGTTCAATATGCCGGAGGAGAAATTAGCAGAAAAACTGGATTCAGAGCAACTCAAAATGGCGGATGAATTAAAACGTATTCTGGAAGCTCCAAACTTGGAAGGTGAA
>Ga0206131_10004945_pt1 | contig 14327 bp, 12 predicted proteins | sample Helgoland_Spring_FD_148636 | JGI IMG/M metagenome (GOLD analysis project Ga0206131, IMG submission 148636) | Pelagic subsurface seawater microbial communities from Kabeltonne, Helgoland, North Sea - Helgoland_Spring_Bloom_20160517_1 | ecosystem: Environmental > Aquatic > Marine > Epipelagic ...
ATACTTTACTTTGATTTGCCACATCGATCCCATTACCATTGTCCTTAACACCAATCCTAACCAGTTCTTCAGTTTCGGAAATGCTGACTGATATCACAGCCACCTTTTCTTTAGGCACGGATTGAAACCCATTTTTGATCAGATTGGTCATAATTCGAATCAACTGGGTTCGGTCAAAATTGGCGTGAATATTTTGATTTTGAGACTCTAGTGAAATTTGTTGGTTCGCAAAAAGTTCAATAGCAGACTTGACCACCTCACTCACGTTCAATTGCTCTTTGTTTGGTTTTGGCAAATCGGCAAAACTCGAAAACGCAGAGGCAATGGCATTGAGAGTGTCGATTTGCTCTAACATGGTTTGGCTAAAATCTTTGATCTGTTGATCGGCCTGTGGATTGTCGCAATTGAACGATCGTGCAAAACTTTGGACATTCAAACGCATGGGTGTTAGTGGGTTTTTGATTTCATGAGCAACTTGTTTGGCCATCTCTCGCCATGCCTGTTCACGTTCAGATGCTGCTAACTTAACCGCACTTTCTTCCAATTCATCAATCATATTATTATAAGATTCTACCAACTCATAGAGCTCACGTCCAGCACCAATTGGGTCAATTTTAAGATTCCGCTTTTCAAGTTTTGTTTCCTTCATCTTTTGTGTGATGTTCATCAAAGACCTTGTAATAAAACGTGATACAAAAAAAGCAAAAGCGATGGCCACAAAAAGTAGTATCAAATACGCCAATCCCAATCGAAACAAAAACTCTTTTAACTCAGCATCGTTCAAAGAATCGTCATCAAAATAAGGGATATATAAAATCCCCAAAGGTTTGTTGTTCTGACTCTTAATTAATAAATAGGACGATCTGGTCAAAAAATGCTCACCATCCTCTACGGTAACAATTCGATTAATATTTGGTTGTACCAATTGACTGAGAATATCTTTTGGTAAAATGTCTCTACCTCTGTTTTGAGTATCATCAGTATTAGTGCTCAGCAGTAGTTTTCCTTCAAGATCGTACAGACTGACGGCTATTTTTTGAATATCTGCAATTTCAAATAGTCTGTTTTCAAGTATACTTCCAACATTTCCTGTTGTAACAGGGGCATCAACATCCAGTAAAGCATATTCAATACTGGTTAGTAATTGGGCTTCTTTTCTTTCTAGTCTTTCATTATGATAATCCTCGGCTTGCTCATTGTATTGGTAAACGGTAACCATCGCAATGAGCACAAAGGCGAACAAAACCAAGGCAATCATAAACACAAAAATGCGAGAGCGTAAGGAGCGGATATGAGACTTTTTTGGCCGCATCAGGATGATGAATTTTGTCGTGATTTTTTGTAAAGCTTAATAGCCATCAACAACATCCCGATTAATAAAAACAATCCCAACAGGCCGTAGATCCAATCAATGGTGTTTTTCAGAATGACCAAAAACACAATGGCGAATAAAAACAAAGTTGCTCCCTCGTTCCAAATACGCATCCGATTTGAAGTATATTTAAATATATCCTTTTGCTGCTGCTTATACATCTGGTGTAATTTAAGATGGTATAGAATCAATCCAAACACAAAAGCCAGCTTAAACCACATCCACGGTTGCATCAACCAAGATGGCATGATTACAATTAAAATTAGAGCAAAAAGAGTCGCCAATACAGCTGACGGCCAAGCAATGATTAGCCACAGTCTTTTTGACATCAGCTTTAGCTGAGTGCTAAGAATATCCCGTTCAAGATCTGTCTTATCTTGAGCTTCAATATGATAGACAAATAGTCGTGGAATATAAAATAAGCCAGCAAACCAAGTCACCACAAAAATGAGGTGCAATGCCTTAAAATGAAGATAGTATTCAGCCATGACTATTTTAAAAACTTAAAAATACTCAATTATTTGCAGTCGAGCTCTTCAAACGGCTTTGTACTTCACGATACAAGAACCATCCTGTCAATATGGTTGCTAACACATCTGAAATAGGAAAAGCCAACCAAACCCCGTTGGCGCCCATAAAGACTGGTAAAATCAAAATTAGAGGAATGAAGAAAAAGCCTTGCCGTGATAAAGTAAGTAGTAATGCCGGGGTAGCTTTTCCAACCGCTTGGAAGTAAGCAGCTCCAATTAATTGAATGGCGATAATAGGTGTAGCTGCAAACACCCACCTTATAGCGTTTGGAGTTTGAGCTACAACAGCTTGATTGTCTGTAAACATCTTGGTGATGGCCTCAGAGAAAATCATTAAAGCAATAAAAATAATTGAAGCTAAAGCGGAGGCATATTTGATCGCAGTGTAGATCGATTCTTTTACGCGGTCGTATTGTTGAGCGCCGTAATTGTAGGCAGCAATTGGTAAAAACCCTTGAGTGATCCCAAATATTGGAAACAACGCAAACATTAGCATCCGTCCAACTATAGCATAGGCGGTTACCGAATCTTCCCCGCCGAGATTAAACAAAATGGTATTCATTAATAAATAAGTAATACTCACAATGGCCTGTCTAGACAAGGTAACAAATCCTAGTGAAGTGATTTCCTTGACAATATTTAGTTTCAGTTTTAAATGACCCCATTTGACCTTTAAGGCCGAGTTTTTCGACATGAAAAACCAAAAAATAAAGGCAAAACAGAGAAAGTAAGAAGCCGTAGTTGCCAAGGCGGCGCCTAACATTCCCAAATTTAAAAACTTGATAAAAACTATATCAAGAACCAGATTTGAAACCGATGGAATCATCATCGCAAACATGGCAAACTTTGGTTGACCCTCTGCCCTGATTACAGTGTTTCCCATCATGCTGAAGCCTAAGAAAAGTACACCCCAAAGCAATACTGTATAATAAATCTTTGCTGGTTCAAATATCATCCCTCGACCGCCAAATGAGGGTATAATGTTGTCAGCAAAAAACAAACAAACGGCCACCAAGACGGTAATCAGAACGAAAGTCAAGGTGATTTGATTGCCAAAAGTATGTAATGCTTTAGGCATATCTTGTTTTCCAAGCGCTCGAGACAAAACCGAAGATCCACCAATACCAATTGACATGCCAAGAGCAGCAACAAAAAAAGATACCGGAAGGACCACATTGATTGCGGCAATAGCTACTGATCCGATCCAATTTCCAACAAAAATGGTATCGACCAAAATATTGAGAGACATCACTAAAATACCAATAGAGGCAGGAACTGCCTGCTTTATGAGCAAGCTTCCAATTGGTTGAGTGCCTAAGGCAGTCATTTTAGTTTCAGACATTATGAAAATGGGGTTTTGGTATCGACCCAATTATTTATCCAATGGGCTAAGAGATCAATCCACTTTGGGTCATCATTTAAACAAGATAAGGTGGCAAAAGTTTCTCCACCAGCTTCATGAAAAAGTTCTTCGCCTTCCATAGCAATTTCTTCTAAGGTTTCTAAACAGTCCGATACAAATGCTGGCGTGGCCACGGCCATATTCTTTATGCCCTCCTTCTTAGCAAATCGCTCTATTGTTCGATCTGTGTATGGCTGTAACCATGGATCAAATCCAAGTCGAGATTGAAACGAGGTAGAAAACGATCCCTGTTCCAAATTCATTTTCTCTGCAACCAACCTGGTGACTTCCTTACATTGGTGTCGGTAACAATATTGGTGTGCCGGCGATGCCGAAAGGCAACATGTTCCATCAATTTTACAATGGGATTTGGTGATATCGCTTTTTCGAATATGCCTTTCGGGAACACCATGGTAAGAAAACAATAAATGTTCAGGTGTATTGGTTTTTATTTGCTCCGAGAGCGAATGTGCTAAGACTTCAATATACTCTGGGCGGTTATAAAAAGCTGGCAAATAAGACATGGTCATCTTAGGGAACTTGGTATCAATGAGTTCTCGAGCGAGAACCAAAATTGTTTCTGTGGTGGCCATGGCATATTGAGGATAAAGCGGTACAATAAAAACATCATCAACCCCTTGATCGTATAATTCTCGCAACCCAGTTTCCATGGAGGGGCTGCCATACCTCATGGCCAATGCTATTGGTAAGTCTACCTTTTTTCGTACGCCTTCGGTTAAACGCTCAGAGAGTACTATTAACGGCGAGCCTTCTTTCCACCAAATTTTATTGTAGGCTTTGGCTGATGTTTTTGGTCGGGTATTTAGGATAATACCCTTAACTAAAATTGTTCTGAGCCATTTTGGTAAATCGATCACCCGTCCGTCCATCAAAAACTCCCCTAAATACCGCTTCACATCCTTCGGTTTTGGAGAGTCAGGTGAGCCTAGATTAACCAATAATATCCCTTTACCCATTGTACAATAATTAGCTTACGAAGATACTGACATTATGTATTTTTTGGGAGTCGTTCCGTATTTCTTTTTAAATGCTGAAATAAAATGACTGGCCGTACTGTAGCCCACTCTTAGGCCAACTTCATTGACATTTGAATCTCCTGATTCAAGTAAACGTCGAGCCACCTCCATTTTATAATCGAATAAAAATTGATACACCGATGTACCATAAATTTGCTTGAAACCTTCTTTCAGTTTTCGTAAACTGAGTCCGGACATTTCCGATAATTCCTGCAAACTTGGCGGTTCGGTCATGTGGTTTATGATAATATCTTTAGCTTTTTTAATTTTAGCGACATTAGAAGCATCTACAAGAAATGGGCACTGCTCCACATTACCATCCACATTGCGATTAAAGTAATGGCTTAACAGTTCATACACCTTCCCTTTAAAATATAATTTTTGAATCGATGCGTTAAGATTAAAATGCATCAATTGGTTTAAAATAATAGCCATTGATGGTGAGATTTGTCCATCCTGGTAGTATTTTTTATCTACATTTTCGTCACTTAAAAAACTAATGTAATCCGATTCTGTTGAAAACAACGCATGAAATTTTTTAATAGAGATCACTACTGAAACAGCCCAAGTGCTCGGATCAAGTTCCAACCAAATAGGTAAATCGCGTTGAGGGTTATAGAGTAATAGCGAGCAATCTTCATTATTGGTGAGAATATAGTTTCCCTTGTTAAAAACAAGCTTAGATATTCCCTTCAGGGTAAAATGAAACTGTATCAATGAACGATCAAGATCATGCGTATATACTTGAGAATGTGATAAATCATTATTGGCAGTAAGCACGCAAAAACCCGGTTCTATGTCAATTTTTGTAAACTGTCCTTTAGCGTTATTTTCCATAAATTTTTCGTTAAAAAACAAAGACATATTTACCTTGTATTTTACTACATTCTTCTAATTGTCTAGCAAAATTAATGATTTTGAGTGTGTTTTGAGCGTTATTTTAAGAAAATCAATGCTCGTCATTTTAAGCCCCTTTAGCGTTATTTTTTTCGTGTTTGGACTATTATTTTTGCCCATATTAAAGTTAACTGTGTTGTTGCATCCCAAATTCATGTCCTTTGCCATTGTAGGCATCAGTTATAAAAAAGCTGACGCCCAAATCAGAGGGCTTTTCAGTCTAGATCAGGATTCTAAAACCAAATTGATTAAAGCAGCTAAAGCTAAAGGAATAAAAAGCCTTTGCGCAGTTTCTACTTGTAATCGTACTGAATTGTATGCAGGAATAGAAGACACGGATTTGTTAATGTCTTTAATTTGTGACCAAACTCGGGGCGATCTTGAGTTGTTTAAAAAAGTTGCCTATATCTATACCCATGAGCGTGCTATTGATCATCTTTTTAATGTAGGTTCTGGACTTGACAGTCAAATTTTGGGCGATTTTGAAATCATCGGTCAGATCAAAAGTAGCATTCGACTGTCCAAACAATATGGACTTGTTGACGCACACATGGAACGCTTAATTAATGCAGTCCTTCAAGCCAGTAAGCGAATCAAGCATCAAACGCAACTTTCTTCGGGAGCAACTTCAGTGTCGTTCGCAGCTGTACAATACATTTTATCCAATGTGAGTGATGTTTCCTCCAAAAATATATTACTATTTGGAACTGGTAAGATTGGCCGAAATACTTGCGAAAATTTGGTTAAACACACCCAAAATAGACATATTACACTTATCAACAGGACAAAAGCTTTGGCTGAAAAAGTCGCTGGAAAATTCAACGTGATGGTTAGGGATTATGTCGAGCTTCAAGAAGTGATCTGTGAAACCGACATTATTATAGTCGCAACTGGTGCCCAAAAAGCAACCATTAATAAGTCACTGGTGCGCACACAGCGGCCGTTACTCATAATTGATTTGTCCATTCCTAGAAATGTTGATGAAAACGTACAAGAACTTAGCAACGTTACTTTATTGCACTTAGATGATCTTTCTCAAATTACTGATGAAGCCATTGAAAATCGACAATTAGAAGTTCCTAAAGCGCAAGTTATTATTCAAGAAATTCAAGCGGATTTTTACGATTGGTGTCAAACACGTCGATTTGTGCCTACCTTAAAAGCATTGCAAAATAAATTGCATGAAATCAAGACCGAAGAATTGAGTTCATTGTCAAAAAAAGACAATGCCTTTGACTCAGCAGGCGCTGAATTGGTCTCGGACCAATTGATTCAAAAAATTACGAGTCAATTGGCGCATCATTTTAGAAATAACAGCCAACAAACCGACGATCAAATTGAATTAATTCAATCAGTGTTTCAGCTTAATGTTCAAAGCCATGACTAAAACGATTCGCATCGGCACAAGAAAAAGTCCTTTGGCCATTTGGCAGGCAAAAAAAGTACAAGAGATTTTATCGGCCAAACAAATAAATAGTGTTTTGATTGAAATCAGTTCAGATGGTGATAATAATCAAAACACGCCACTTTACGCTATGGGTATCACTGGAATATTCACTAAAAGTCTAGATATCGCTTTACTCGAGAACAGAATTGATATCGCGGTTCATAGCATGAAAGATGTTCCTACAATATTATGCGACGGATTGATTCAGGCTGCTGTTTTAAAACGTGGACTTAGTCAGGATATTTTGATCAAATCCAGCAATGCATTTATCGGAGATCATGGGACCATTGCCACAGGGAGTTTGAGACGTGCTGCACTTTGGAAAAATCGCTTTCCCAAGAGTCATATCATCGAATTAAGGGGAAACGTGCAAACTCGACTAGAAAAATTAAACAACCCCAAGACTGATGGGATCATTATGGCAGCTGCTGGGTTAGAACGTCTTGGTATTATCCAAAAATATCAAGAATCGTTAGATTGGATGATTCCTGCCCCTGCACAAGGCGCCATTATGGTTGTTTGTCGTTTTGAAGATCGAGCCATACAAGCCCTCTGCGCATCTTTTAACCATGGCCCAACCGATCTATGCACAGGTGTGGAACGAGAATTTTTAAAAACTTTAGAGGGTGGTTGCACTGCGCCAATTGGAGCACTAGCAAAGATTGAGGCAAATATATTGTCTTTTAAAGGGGTTTTATTATCGGTTGATGGTCGACAAAAACTAGACATAGAAGAGCAATGTCATATTGATAACATCGCATTGTTTGGCAGGCAATGTGCAGATAAAATTCTTTGCAATGGCGGCAATGCGTTAATGGCAGAGATTAAAACTCAAATGCCGTGAAGGTATTGTCAACTAAAATATTGTCCCCATCTCAGCAATCTCATCTGATGCTAGCCGGTATCGAATTGGTTCAATACAGTGCAATTTCAATTTTTCCAAAGGTATTTCAGGTGCCTCAGAAGATCACGAAAGCCATAGTCACCAGCCATAATGCCGCCAAACAGTTAATGGCTTCCAAAATAAGTGCAAATCTTTGGTATTGTGTTGGTGAAAAAACGAAAGCCCTGTTATTAAAAAACAATCAAAAAGTAGTCAAAATGGCGCAAAATGCGTCCAAATTAGCCGATTTCATAGTAAAAACATCAAAAAATGAGGATTTTATCTTTTTTTGCGGCAATAGAAAAAGAGACGAATTGCCAGATATTTTAAATCGCAATAATGTGTCATGTAAGCTCATTGAGATCTATCAAACAAGATTAAACCCTCAAACTATTACTGGGAGTTTTGATGCTATATTATTTTTTAGCCCATCAGCAGTCCAAAGTTATTTCAGTAAAAATACTGTTGGAGAAATCCATGCTTACTGTATTGGTCGAACGACCGCCAATGAGGTAATAAAGCACTCAAATAATGTCATAATTGCTGAAAATCCTACCGTTGAAAGTGTACTTATTAAATTGATAAAAAACCAAAAGCATGCCTAAGAACGATTTGTTTTTAAAAGCCTTGAGGGGTGAAACCGTCGAACGTCCACCTGTATGGATGATGCGCCAAGCTGGACGTTATCTTCCAGAATTCATAGCCATCCGTGAAAAATATGATTTCTTTACACGATGCCGAATAGCCGAGTTGGCCAGCGAAATAACGATGCAGCCCATCCGAAGATATGGTATGGATGCCGCAATATTATTTAGTGATATTTTGGTCATCCCTCAAGCCATGAATATTGAGGTGGAGATGAAGCCAAATTTTGGACCCTATTTGCCCAATCCTGTCAGAGATCAAAAAGGCGTAGACCGGGTTGTGGTACCTGATGTTTCAATTGAATTGGACTATGTCATGAAAGCCATTCAAGCTACTAAAGAGCTATTAAATGATGATATTCCATTAATCGGATTTGCAGGGTCGCCATGGACTATTCTATGTTATGTTGTTCAAGGTCAGGGCAGTAAAACTTTTGATCAAGCAAAGGGCTTTTGCTTTTCTAATCCCGCTGCTGCGCATGAACTTCTTCAAAAAATTACAGACACCACGATTGCTTATTTGAAAGCAAAAGTAGCTCATGGCGTTGACGTGGTGCAAATTTTTGACTCATGGGGTGGTCTTTTAAGCCCAGAGGACTATCAAGAATTTTCGATGAATTACACCCAGCAGATTGTAAACGCACTTAAAGACATGGCACCTGTTATCATATTTGGAAAAGGGTGTTGGTTTGCCTTGAGTGATATGGCAAAAAGTGGTGCAAGCGCGTTAGGTGTTGATTGGACTTGTTCTGCCCGCAATGCACGTTATTTGAGTGGTGGACAAATAACGCTTCAAGGGAATTTTGATCCATCTCGATTATTGTCTCCACCAAAATTGATCAAAAAAATGGTTCACAATATGATTGACGCGTTTGGCAAAGACCGCTATATCGTCAATTTAGGACATGGCATCTTGCCCAACATTCCGCTCGACCATGCTCAAGCCTTTATCGATGCTGTAAAAAGTTATCCTCATGAAAAATAAATTTTACGACTATATCTGTCAACTACAAAACACCATCACCCAAGCTTTTGAGGCTATCGATGGGAAGTGCCAATTCAAAGAAGATTTGTGGGAACGCAAAGAAGGTGGTGGCGGTCGTACGAGGGTAATCGAGAACGGAGGTGTTTTTGAAAAAGGAGGTGTCAATGTTTCGGCTGTTCATGGCCCATTAGCCCCTGCCATGCAAGCCTATTTTAAAGTTGGCGATGTTGATTTTTTTGCCTGCGGACTCAGTTTGGTGATGCACCCCAAGAGCCCCATGGTGCCAACAGTTCACGCCAATTGGCGCTATTTTGAAATGTACGACAAAGCAGGAACGCTTGTAGATTCTTGGTTTGGAGGCGGATTAGATCTTACCCCCTACTATCTGTTTGAGAGCGATGTTACTCATTTTCACGAAGTGTGCAAAACAGCATGTGATTCTCACGGACCAGGTCTTTACCAAAACTACAAGAAACAATGTGATGATTATTTTTATAACCACCACCGCAACGAAGCAAGAGGCGTTGGCGGCTTGTTCTTTGACTACCTCAAAATAACACCTGAAAAAAACATGAAAGATTGGTTCAATTTTGTCACAGAAGTAGCCGATAATTTTTTGACGGCTTACATGCCTATAGTCGAACAAAGAAAAGATTTACCATACACTGAAAATCAACGCCAGTGGCAAGAAATAAGACGCGGGCGCTATGTTGAATTCAACCTGGTGCACGACAAGGGGACCTTGTTCGGTTTAAAAACCAATGGGCGTATAGAAAGTATTTTGATGAGCTTACCGCCACATGTTCAATGGCAATACGATCATCAGCCAGAATCAGATTCGGCAGAAGCCGAGCTTTTAAAGGTATTAAAATCACCAAAAAATTGGTGTAAACAAATCTATTAAAGATGTATCCATATAATCGCCAACGCAGACTGCGACAAAACAATGCCATTCGTTCATTGGTAAGAGAAAACAACCTCAATCCTAACGATTTTCTTGTGCCTCTCTTTGTCGTTGACGGGCGTGATGTTCAAGAGGCTATTCCATCTATGCCCAATTATTACCGCTTCAGTTTGGACAGGTTGGAGAAGGAAGTCAAAATATTATGGGGGCTTGGACTCAAGGCCGTGCTCATCTTCGCTAAAGTTTCTGATCACTTAAAAGACAATGAGGGGCGTGAAGCGCTCAATCCAAACGGATTAATGCAAAAAGCGATTCAAACCGTAAAACAAGCTTGCCCAGAAATGCTAGTAATGACCGATGTTGCGCTAGATCCCTATTCCTCATACGGTCATGATGGTGTGGTTCAAAATGGTTTAATTGTCAACGACGCCACCAATGCCATTTTAGCTGAAATGAGTGTGTCACATGCCAATGCCGGTGCTGACTTTGTCGCACCTAGTGATATGATGGACGGAAGAGTGCTCAGCATTCGTAAGGCCCTAGAAAACGCTTCGTTTTTTAATACTGGCATTATGAGTTATAGCGCAAAATATGCTTCAGGTTTCTATGGCCCTTTTAGGGATGCTTTGGATTCAGCTCCCGGTTTTGGAGATAAAAAAACCTATCAAATGGATTTCGGGAATGGAAAAGAGGCGCTTCAAGAAGTGGCTGCCGATATTGACGAGGGCGCTGATATTGTCATGGTAAAACCTGGAATGGCATACCTAGATGTTGTTAGCCAAGTGGCTCAAACATTTAGCGTTCCAGTAGCAGTTTATCAAGTAAGCGGCGAATATGCCATGATTAAGGCAGCAGCCGAAAAAGGGTGGCTAAACCATGATCAGATTGTCATCGAAAGTCTGATGGCATTTAAACGGGCAGGCGCTCAAATTATCGCCACCTATTTTGCAAAAGATGTCGTAAAAATTTTAGGTTAATACTAATTAAAAATATCGTTCAGAACTGCCGCTAAACGCAAGCCTGCTTTTTGAATTTGTGATCTTATAAGAGTCATATATTGCTCTCTGTAACTGTAGCTCAAGCGGCTATCGGCAGGCGTGTTTTCGTAAATCCCTTTTACCAGTTCATGAGACTCTGATACCCAAGTTAGTAATGGTGCGGATTGGATCGTTTTAATTTCAGTTTTTGTCAATCGCGGTAAATTAATTGATAACTCTGTGTAACTCATTTGATTGCTATCAATAATATCGCTATCCCACACCCTGTGCAAATTGGTGTTATCTCCAAACCATTTCATTTTGATATCGTTACCGCCCTTATCTTCTTCCCGTCCAACGTGCATTGGTTGGTGTAAATCTCCAATAAAATGAACCAATAATTTTAAATGGAATTTTTGATCAGCCCGAGATGATTCTGGATTTTTGAGAACAGAAACACAATAATTAATGGCCTGCACGATATCACCCTCTTCTTTGTGAGGGATGTCCTCATAGGTCTTGTCAAAAGGCATATTGACATAATGCCATGGAGCGTAAGAATTATATTTTTTATCTGATCTGATTTCATCCGCGTAAGTAGACACAAAAGCCAATGATTCACCTTCAAGCAAACGATCTATAGCCTTAGACGCCTTTCGGCTCAAATGCTTAGTAGCCACTTCACCTATAGCGCGATGGCCAGTTGCTCCCCAATCTTTAGATGCGCTGGAACTTAAAAGTAGGGCGCTGGTAATAATTAATAATCGTTTCATCTGTAAATCTTGATTTTTTTTTTCAAAAATACATAAGTTGATATCAATTTATAACTACGATATCGAAAAATTCAAAAATGAAATGTCTAGATGTTCTGTTTTTCAAAACTTGAGCATAGCATTAATCAAATCTATTTCATTAAAAACCATTCCCTCTGGCGTTCATCTCCCTAATCATGAACAATTTTGTGCAAATTACTTTATGAGTGCGACTATTTTATAAATAATTCTCAACAAAAGTAGATTGTTTAATAAAGACGATAGATTTGGAAAATAATCCAAGATATTTTGAAAATGAATTATCCTTGAAGTCAACTCAGGCGACAACCTTTCATTTGGATTTGGCGCTTATATATTCGACAAAAATAAGCGCAGAAGTGAAGTATCAAAACGCAAGTGATTTGTTAAGAGACCAACCACTTGGTGGGCCGAATACATGCTGTTTTCAATTGTCTTTGGATATAGTCTGTATTGAGTGACTCCAATTCATTTATAACATAGAGGTTGTTTTCATTGCGCTACACTTCGAAAATATTTTTTACCTTTAACCGAGCTATCTGCAGCGTCATAGCTAAAAAAAGCGGAATGTTGATGTAGTTTCAAATTAACGCCCTTATCCCTTATAACATGAAATGTCTTAAAAATACACTAAAGTGGCTTCTAATCGGACTTTTTGGTCTAACGGTATTGCTTTATGTTTTCGATTTGGATTATCTAATCAAAGCGGTCCGAACCATCTATGCGAGAGGTTATACCACGGCCTATCTTGAAGATTATAAAGTATTTGACAATCGTGTGATTGAAGCAGGCGAAGGTCAGTCATGGGCCTTACACCAAGATTATAATACGGTTGAAGCCACCGAAACGCTTCAAGACTTTCATAACCAATCTCAATCGGTTGCTTTTATGATTATTAAAAATGACAGTATTTGGCATGAAACGTATTTCGAAGGATTTGACCAAAACTCAAAAAGCAACTCATTTTCAATGGCCAAAAGTATTGTTTCAGCCCTATTAGGTAAAGCCATAATGGACGGTTACATCAATAGTCTGGATCAAAAAGTTTCGGATTTTTATCCTCAGTTTGGCGATGGGTTGGGTCCTAACATGACAGTAGGCGATTTGTCATCCATGAGTTCTGGACTTAACTGGGATGAGGCCTATTATTCTCCATTGTCAATAACCACAAGAAGTTATTTTGACGACAACCTAGAAAAAGTGATTTTAGGACTTAGAGTGGTTGACGAGCCTGGACAATCATTCAAATACCTCAGCGGCAGTACCGAATTACTTGCCATGGTAATCTCAAAAGCAACAAGCAAAACCCTGTCATCTTATTTAAGTGAGAGTTTTTGGAAACCAATGGGTGCAGAAAACGAAGCCTTCTGGCAATTAGATAGTGAAGAGCAAGGTCTGGAAAAGGCCTATTGTTGTATAGGCAGTAACGCTCGTGATTTTGCCCGATTTGGGAAACTCTATAAACAGCATGGACAGTGGAACGGGATTCAGTTATTGGACTCATCCTTTGTGGCTAAATCCGTAACACCCCGCTTTCCTGATAGTCCAGAATACGGTTTTGGCTGGTGGCTGGCCAATCATTTGAATAAAGATATTTTTTATATGCGTGGCCATCTTGGACAGCTCGTTATAGTTATTCCCGAGGATGACCTAATTATTGTGAGACTTGGTCGAACCATCACCAAAAACGATGTGACAATTGATCCGCATTCTCCTGACTTTTACACCATAATTGAAGAGGTTTACAAAATGATACCATAATGATTCAAAAATTACCGCTTTCACATTTGGTCTTTTTGGATGTAGAAACAGTTCCTCAACACGCCTGCTATGACGAGCTAGATCATGAATGGAAAGACCTTTGGGAGAAAAAATCAGCCTATCAACGCAAAGATCAATTTACCGCTGCGGAATTCTATGATCGTGCGTCCATATGGGCAGAGTTTGGTAAAATTATCTGTATTTCAGTAGCCTATTTTAATCCTGATGGTCAATCCAGACAATTACGCGTAACCTCTTTTGCGGGAGATGAAGATCAGTTGCTCAAAGAATTTAAGAATCTGCTTGATCGCCATTTCGCCCACCATAAATATGTTCTGTGCGCACACAACGGTAAAGAATTCGATTTCCCATACATAGCACGTCGCATGCTAATTAATGGGATTGGTTTGCCTGATAAACTGAATCTTTTTGGTAAAAAACCTTGGGAAATACCTCATCTTGATACTATGGAACTTTGGAAATTTGGTGATTATAAACACTATACGTCCCTAAAATTATTAGCGAAGATTTTCAACATTCCATCACCAAAAGACGATATAGATGGAAGTCAGGTCAGAGATGTCTATTACTTAGAAAACGACCTCGGTCGCATCATCGACTACTGCGAAAAGGACACCATTACCGTTGTGCAACTCGTTCTTAAAATGAGAGGTGAAGCACTTCTTAAAGAAGATGA
>Ga0206131_10004946_pt1 | contig 14327 bp, 15 predicted proteins | sample Helgoland_Spring_FD_148636 | JGI IMG/M metagenome (GOLD analysis project Ga0206131, IMG submission 148636) | Pelagic subsurface seawater microbial communities from Kabeltonne, Helgoland, North Sea - Helgoland_Spring_Bloom_20160517_1 | ecosystem: Environmental > Aquatic > Marine > Epipelagic ...
TGTTTATTCCACCAGATACTCTTGTAATATCGTTTCCGTCAGCCGTGGTTAAGAAAATATCGTATAAATCAGTTGAACCAGAATATATAGTTCCACCGCTTAGTGTATTTCCAGAAACGGAATTTAACAAGATGTCATCATCAAGATTAACAATCGGATTGTTTGCGGTTCCTCCTGTATTAATATTAACACCAGGCTGAACTCTTGTTACATCTTCCAAGCTAGTAATTCCTGTAACAACATTTCCGCTAGAATCTATACCCAAATTAATGACTGGTGTGCCGCTTAATATTGTATCTATATTTAAAGAGCCTATTATTGTAGTTTTTCCATCAGGTAAAATTTCAAATCTCTTAATTAAAGTTTCTCCAGAATTGTTCCATATTTCAAAAGAAGTACTTTTTTCACCACTTGCCCAAGTATCTCTACGCTTAGACGTGATAAGTCCGCCTGGTATTTCCGAAGTTTCGTGGTCGAATCTAAATGCAGCACTATTAGCAGCTCCAGTTGAACCAGAGTAACCATTACTGGTATTGTTTATTACAACATTTGTTTCCGAAGGATATTTAGTTTGGTCTGAAACCGTTCCTGATTTAGCAATTTGTAAAGAACCTTCTGGTATAGTTGTTCCGATACCAACTCTAGAAGAAGAAGAGGATGTATAAAATGTCATTAAATTAGTACTACTACTACCTTTAATGTGTACAGGATTAGATGTAGTTGCAAAATCTGTCTCTATAAAAAACCTTCTAGTTCCAGTTTCTGTGACCGCAAATGGTATCTGATTGTTTATACTATCATTGTGAATTTCAATACCTGTACCATCTGTGGTTGCCCAACTAAAAGGAGTATTAGTACCTACACCTATTTGTCCTCTTGAATTTATATATAATGATGGAGAGTCAGTTGTTCCTGTCGAATCAAAATAAATATCTTTTCCTGATTGTACTCCAATATGTAAATCTTCACTTGTGCACCCACTTATATTTTTAACCCACAATTCATCAATACAGTCTCCAGATGTATTTCCTGTAAATGGTTCTGTAAATCCAGATACATCAAAGGAGTCACCATTATTATTTTCAAATGTTGCTATACCAGAAGAATAAGTTCCACCAGTAAGAAAAAAATCTGTTGTATTGGCGGTGTAATTATTAAACGTTGATATATTTAATTTACTATCTATCTCTACTTTAGTATTTGCGGTATAAGATTCAAAAGTTGAAACATCATTTTTCCCACTTAATGCTGGTGTCAAACTAACACTGTAATAGTTTGAGCCTAATATGTTGTTATCGAATTGTATTGATTCTCCCACCAATGTAGAGCCAGTTGTATAACTGTCAGTTATTCCCGTAACAAAACCACAAACATCAAATGTAGTCCCACTATTTGTTGAAAAAGTAACACAGCCAGTACTTGGATTATAGGTACCTCCTGTAACATTAATGTCATTATCTGAAAACAGTGCTGCCGAATTTGTAACGTTAAAAGTCCCTCCTGTATTGTAAGTAAAGCTTAACTGTGATGTAGCTACATCGGCGTTACCAGAAATAACATATGTATCTGCTGAAGCTGCTCCAATAATAGAAGATACATCTCTATATTCAACATCTCCAGTTGTAGAATTTCTTCCTAAAATTTGTGTTAAAGAATTATCATTGGTTGTTGAAGATAAATTTAAACTATTTCCTGTTATACTTCCATTAACTAAGGTGTCGCTATTAACGATTAAACTAGAGCCGTTTATAATTGTTCCATCAGAAATATTTCCTAGCACTACAGAGCTAGAAGAAAAATCCCAATCTAAACCTAAATTACCTTCTACATAAATTTGTTTAGTTATTACATTTCCTGTACCTCCAGTAACAACAAGATTTCCAATGATATTTATATCTCCAACACTGGTTAATCCTGTTACATTATTAATTGTGGCACTAAATGTAGAACCGCTGTTATCGGATATTACAAAAGTATTTGAATCATTATAGGTAAATCCAGTAATAAATGTATCTTCAGAAGTAGCTGCACTTATTATAGATTGTACATCTCTATACTCAATTAGACCAGAACTATTTCTAGCTAAAATTTCAGTTAAAGAATCATTATTGTTTAGTGTAGATAAAGATAGTGTATCACCAGTTATGTTATTACTAACAAATAAAGAACCATATATATTTTGTTTAGTGCTCATTCTATTCTATGTCTAATTCTGTTATTTCTGTTATTGTTCCACTTATATTGTTTGCAAAAAACGTTGTGTTTGTTGTAGTATTGTTTAAAATTAATGGCGCATTGCCAGAAATGTTAATAGTTTCTCCTGAAACACATACTAAACTACTATTTTGAATTTGCAATAAACCTGTATTGGTGTTATTAGTAAATATATCTGAAGAACCATAGTTCTTAATATTTGAATTTAAAATATAAGTATTTAAATATTGACCATCACACAGGTCTGTTGTAGAGTTGTTTAATAAAAAGGTGCTATTTCTTATAGAAGTTTTACCAATTGATGTTGTTACATCGTTATCTAACAAAACATTACCATTAGTGTTGGATTCAAAATGACTATTCTTAATTATTAACTTACCATTTCTAACGTTACCAATTTTACCACTAAAGGTACCCGATACATTACCATCAAAAACCAGTTCACTATCTGATAATAGATTAAACATGTTTGAAGTAGTCGCTGCGGTACTTTCATAAAAAACATCACCCCTAAAAATCATATCGTTGTTGGTTCTTGATATTTGTATTAACCTACGACCACTACCTGAGTTAACTTTTGGTTTTACAATTCCATTAAATATAGTTTTACACTGGGTGTTGGAAGTTAGATTAAATATAGGGTAAGTTGTATTACCTACATTATCTATTATTGTACCATTTATTACGGTAGTTCCAATTGTGTTATTTTGTGACTGTAGTAGAGCGTTAGTAATAAAAGCCTCCTCAAAGTTTATATTTATATCACCCGTTAAACCCCTATTTAAAATTACCGCAGTCCCATTACAATATAATCTTTTGGATGTAACGTTTAGATTAAACCCATCTTGACCGTCATCGGTTCTTAAATAAAAAGTGAAAAAATTACTCCTAATTTCATCAACCTCAATGTTATTATATTGTTTACCCCCACCCCACAATTGTACTCCACCACCACTTCCAGACTGTCCCTGTGAATAATCACACGCTACTGTGTCAGCTTTTAAATTAAAGTAAGTGGTTGTGGAACCAGTGTGAACACTACCACCATTTATTGGTTGTGAGGATATAGATATAGCTGACTTTATTTCCATATTACAACTATATGCCTCATTTAAAGGCTGATTCTCGTCTATATAAAAAATGTGTGTATGTCCATTTGAACTGTTAGCCCCTATCGAACTACCTTCCCATTCTAATTCACCATAAATATTACAAGTCTCGTAATTGGTACTCATAGGTGAAAATAAATACATTCTATCACCCGTAATCGTTTGATTACTAAAAACAACCTTAGAACCAGGAGAAAAATAATAATTAATACCATCCTTCCATAAATTAACTTGGGTTTCTATATTACCGTTGTAAGGATTTCCAGCAGAGTTAGTATTATCATAAGTCCAAGTACCTGGGAAAACGTAAATAGTATCTCCTGTAGTGGCACCACTTTTAGCGGTATATATATTTCTATATGGTTTGTGTATATCTCCTTTGATTGCTGTAGAGTCATCCCCTGTTATTGAAACAAATAATATTTGACCCAAATCTGAATCTGGTATAATAGAACTTAAATCAGTTGTTAACTCAACACCGTCATTTCTACTTATAACTAAAGTATCACCGCTTAAAGTACTACCTGTTACATAAGTGTCTTGAGAAGTTGCTGCACTTATTATAGACTGTACATCTCTATACTCTACATCTCCATTCGCAGAATTTCTTGCCAATATTTGAGTTAAAGAGTCATCGTTATTTGGTAAATTAACTAAATTTAAGGTATCAGCAGATAAATTGGCACTAACATATGTGTTACCGCTTACAGTGCCCCCACTTAAAGGCAAAAAATTATCATCTACTTTAAAAAAATATTGTCCAGCCACTTTATATATTATTTATATCTTCTTCTATTCTAATGTTTATTCCGCCCTCTCTGGGTAAGGACATTTTTGTTCCATCGGCAAAAAATAATTCAAATTCACCAGTAAAATTACCAGCCATAGAAGTATCCCCTTCTTTCCAAGAATATTGAATTATTCCACTATTTGCGGATATTGTTTGTGCAGATTGAGAAGAAATTACTAAAGCACCACAGTCATCAGCCATAGAAAAGTCAACCTTAGTAACTGCACTTAAATTCAATCTATTCCAACCACCTAAACACCCTTTATCGTATACAGTTGCTATTAAAGCTGGTGCTGTGTCATTTCTTTTCATTATAAATGGTTTTTCTCCTCTTGCCATAATTTTAACTATTAACTATCTCTAATCTTATATCTTGGTTATTAAGTCTTATGTCAACATTTTGACCTACCACAACAGGATTTAACTTAAATCTTGTTATTAATTTTTTTTCTGGGCTCTGGGGTGTGTATGTAACAATCCAATTCATTTCATATACATCGTCTATATTATATAATCCTGGTGTTAGGTTTACATAATATCTTCCTTGAGATTCGTTGATTATTTCTGGGATTTCCACAACAGATGAACTGCCTTCTGTTTTAACAAATCCAGATATATCTTCAACGTTTATAATGTTATAAGTTTCACCACTTAAAATTGATGAATTTATACAATAAAAATCTCTATAAAGCCTTAAATAAGTCATACTTAAAAAAAAAGATATTTCTTCTTAAATAAATAGTAACAAAAAAGGAGACTGTATCTAAACAATCTCCTTTTTAATAATAATTTATTTTAGCTTTTTAAGCATTCAATAGACACCTGTCTGGTTGTACGTTAATTTTAACTTTTGAAATATCATCTGCTCCATAGTCATAACTATCAAAAGAAGCATTTGTTATAAAGCATCCAATCATTGTCCACTTTTCAACTTCAACCCCTACTGGGTCTAGTGCTTTTAGAACTAAGTTCTTTTTATATCCAACAGCATAACCCATTCTACCTGTAGCTGACTCAGCGTGAAGTCTTACCCATTCCATTACTTTTTGAGTAGTTGATGGACCAATTACATCAATGAACTCAATGTCAATTGCAGACCACTTGTATCTACCAGCAACAAATGTACTAGTGTTCATATATTGAATTTCAGTACTACCGATTTCTATTGTAGGTTTTCCAGAAGTTTGAACGTTAAAAGATTCTATTCCCAACTCTGAAGGAAATTCTAAAACGAATCTATTTTTTCTCTTTGGTTCCTGCTCAACAGGAACTGGTCTAAACATTGTAGCCATCTTATAGTTATTTAATTTGTTTAACACTTATAAATATTAGACAAAAAAAATTATTTGACTATATTTAAATATTTTTTTTAAAAAAATTAGATTTGATTTTCTTATACACAAAAAAAAGGAGCCCTAAAGCTCCTTTATTTATTTTATTTAAAAGTATTTTTAAAAATCTTCAAATCTTGCACCAGTTGGTAGAACTTGGAATGTTAAATCAATAAATTCTGCAGTTCTTGTAGGTTTCAGTTGAATCTTACCAACTAAAGTATTTCTATCTACCACTTCAGGTGGATTATTACTTTCGTCCATTATAACTCTAAATCCAGTTAAACCTCTCTGGTTTTGTATTTGCAACAACAATGGTTCAACCTTAGATAAGAATTGGTCTCTTAAAGTTTGGTCGTTTTGCTCGAACAATAAAGTTTGAGATGTTGCAGCAACAACTCTTCTAATTTGAAGAAGTAATCTTCTTACATTAATTCTATCAAGAGCAGACTGTCTAATTTGAAGAGTTTTTTGTCCATATATTACTACACCGTTTTGAACGAATGTTGCTATTGGATTTATTCTTCCTTCATATAGTGTGTCTCTATCTGCTTGACTTAATTTGATATCAGCTCTTCTAACTGAATCTCCAACAGTACCTCTGTTTATACCCGCTGGTGCAAACCAAGGAAATGCTACATTATCCGTAAGTGCAATAGATTTAACTACTTCTGCTGTTGGTGATAGGTAAACAAATTGACCAGTAGTTTGGTCTTCTATTTGAACCCAAGGCCAATAAGTTGCAGCATAGTTGGAGTCAATGCCAGTATCTTGCATAGCTAATACAGCTTCTTCTGGTGTTCCTTTTGCTACATTTGTTGTAAGTCTTGGCGAGTCCATTATATAAAGAGTATCAGCTCTGTCTTCCATTATGTTTAGAGTGTACTTTACTAATTCTTCATTATTTCCATAATCAATACCTGGTGTTGCGAACAAGTTAACATCTACCTCTTCTGGATTTGTAAATACATCTACAGCCTCTTTAAAAGCTTCTCTATTTGAAGAATCTTGAGTATTAACGCCAAAAGTAGGGGTTTTAAATTTATTCCACCCATCAAACCCTCCTGCTGGAGCGAGTGTGAACTTTCTTTCAGCTTTAGTATATGCACTTAAAACTAAGTCTCCAGAAACAAATCCTGCAGGTGCACCGCTTTCAATGTGAAAACCAGGCACAACTTCTTTTCCAGCACTTCCTGTACCAATATATTTAAATGTATCTATTTCTACATTGTTTATTACATTTGAGAAACTAACTTTATCTGCAGTAAATGCAGTATAAGCTAATTCAGAAACTCCTAAGAATGTCTTATTCACTGAATCTCCTGAAAAATAAGATTTCTTATAATATAAATCTGCTGCAGTTATACCTGAGGCTGGTAAGCTAACTTGAGAATAGCCTTGAAACCCTGCTGGAACTACGTTACCAGGGTGTCCCTCTTTCATGTCAAGAGTTATAAATAAAGACTGTCTTGGATACTCCTCATCGGTTGTACCAATAACTCTAGCTATATAATTTCTTTGAGTTGGGTCCATTGTTACTCCTCTAAATCTTTCTAGAGCAGTTTGAAATGCAGATGCATCAGTATCATTGAAATCTCTAACCAATACATCAAAAGTTTTTGTTATTGTATCTATATTAGTGATAGATATTTTTATTTCTCTATTTGCAGAGTTACCATCAGAAACTGATTGACACTTAAATAATTGTCTAACTTGACCACCAACTAAATTAGAAACAATCCATGGAGTTTCAGGGTTTGTATATGGTCCAACAAAATCAGTAAATCTTGAGTCATCTGAAAATGTTATTGCACTATCAATACTAGTAATTGTGCCTTCAGCAACTCCTTGTCTTAAGTAGTTAGGAAATATAGTGTCTACATAAATTCCGTAGTCACCTTCTATTTTTTTAGGATTTCTACCTATAACATTAACAATATAATCTTCTCTACTTTCATCTAATGAAACAGTTAATGTGTTTGCTGAAAAATCACCAGTTGAACCACTTAAAACGAAACTTCCTAAAGGGGAAGTTGAGGGTCCTTTTTGAATGTCGGTGTCAGAATTGTTTAAGAATGTTACTCCTTCATCTGCAGACTTACTTTTTATTACAGCGATAATAGTGCCTCCATCTGCAGTAATATTCCATGCGTTAGAATCATCAAACCCCTCTTTTCCAAGAACTCTAGTTACAGTTAGTTCGTTTGATTGTGTAAGGAATGAATTTGCTACATAAGGTAATTGTAAATCGGTGCTTGTGCCACCAAATCTAAACAAAAACTCATCTGTGCTTCTCACTCTTACTGGTTCAAATGCTGGTCCCTTTTGTGTTAATCCAACAAGTCCTAACTTAGTTAGACCTACTCTTGATGCGAATACAGAAAAATCTTGCTCTCTTGTGTAGACACCGGGCGATACGAATATAGTTGCCATCTTATTTTAAATTTTTAATTTTGTACAGTTTTACAATAAATAGGATAAAAAAACTCAAAACTAACATTCATCCTCTTGAATTTGTATAGAAATTTTTGTAATAGTTTGAACTCTTTCAAATTTTTTAGGGTCTACTATTCTAGAGTGTACTGTTAATGGGTATACCAACTGAAAAAATCTGTCTGCATCTATACTGTCTATAGTGTTGTCTTCACTTGGGTCTCCTAATATTGCAGGTATATTATATCCATTAATTTTCATGTAACCCTGTCCATCTGAAAATCCTTCTTCTAACATTTTTTCATAAGATATATTAACATCTTGCATATAGTGAGTTACAAATCTTAATTCATACTCAACATCAACCCAAGTAGGTTGAGGTATTTTGAATATTTCATAACCAGCCAAAACACCGTCAGTGGTTGGAACTTTACAATATGTAAATTTCAACTTTTTAGGTATTGTTCTTTTTAAAGGTGATGTTCCTTTCTTTACAGCTTTTCTTCTCAGCGTCATAAAAGGCATAGTAATCTCTTCTCCACTCTCATCTTTAAGAAATTTCCAGTTCATTTTAAATTCTGCCCATCTTTCTTGTGTTAAAAATATAACAGGCACCCTTATATCCTTTCCATCAGAGTTTTCAACAGTTATGTTTAAGTCAACAATAAAATCTCTCATTCCTCTATCAGAATCTTCTAATAAAAGTTTCTGAGGTAAATAATTAGTGTTTTTAAAACTATCATTAAGGTTGTCGTTGATATTTTTCTGAATAGACATTTATTTGGTTTTTATCCTTATTAATAAATATCAAATAATTTTAATAAACATTTGAATTTTATTTTTATTCTGTTATATTCGCTGAAATTGTTTTAATTTGAAAAAAGTAAGAATAACACACAGCTTAATTAAAAAGCTAATAAAGTCGGAAGAGATTTTGACTTTTTCTTATTTTATAAAATTAAAATATCTATATTCTAATTCAACGATTTATAATTTTTCAGTAAGAAAAGCTTCTAGATTAATAGGGGTTTCTCCAAATTCTATAAAATTTCATTTAAAAAAAATGGAAAATATGAATATTATCAATACTGTGAAAAATAAATCTGGGGGTGATAATATTACATTTTCTTCTATAGAGAAGATTTCAAAAATTTACGGAGTAAACCATAACAATAGATGTGGTTCAATAATGTTCCGTGATTCTGAAAGTGTACAAGACGTTAAAACTAGATTGTATTCTAAAGTTTTAATTAGCAATATCAATAAACAGAGATATACTATCAAAGGTAAATCCAACTCGCTTATGCGGAAAAGAGACCAAATTAACAAATTAAGAAAAAGCGGGATTAGTCCAGAAATCTTAAAACGGTCAATTGCGAGTGAAAGGATAAATTTTGATACTTTTATATGCTGTGAAACTATTGGTGAAATGTTGAATAAAACAAAAATGACAGGATATAACCAATTAATGAGAATGGTTAATATGGGAATTTTGTCAGTAAAGAAAAAATACGTTACGGTTTTAAAAAATTGTAGAAAAGAACTTTTCGATGAACTATGTAATAATGGAGAGCTAATAAAGGGCAAGCATTATTATAGTAGAAAAGATTCTTCTATTCTAAAGAATATAGGATTTTCAATAGAGTTAATATAATTTTTTTGACCTGTGCAGATTATTTTACTAACATACGGCGGATTAATATACTAATAGTAAGTAATAGTATATTTTTATCTTGCATTGAATACATCGCTATTTACTTCAACAGCCATTACTGTAATTGAAAATAGTTTATCACCACCCCAAGAATGTTTATTGTCTATATTTGAACTTCCATCATCTGTAACCTCATAATAATTTCCCTTGTGGTAAACAAAGTCACCCATTCTTATTTCTGCGTTTAACTCATCCAAGTGTGACACATAAATACTTGCAGTTAACTTTCCAAAACCTTTTCTGATTAACCCCCCTGGTGAAATGTAATTAGGAGACTGTGCTTCTACATTGATTCTTCCAAATACTTCAATAGGGTCTAAATGCACTTTCTTTTTAGACTCACCATATAAATCGTGAGTTCTTGTTTTTTTATAATCTATTCTATAAAGAATTAAAGACTCTTGTAAAATTTCTTCTGTTATTTCTCTTCCTGAACTTTCAAAAAATTTTTTTTCTTTTTCACCGAAAAATTTTTTAATTCCTTTTTGTGAATTGTCTAATTCTCTTGCTTCGGAAGGCTTTTTTTCATTCCTATTAAGCAGTCTATCTCTATTGTTATTTCCTATATTTCTAGCCATAACAAATTATTAACCTAAATAAATTGGAAGTGGTCCGTAACTCAATGTTTTATTTACATATTCTTGCATTAAAGCATTATTTTCAAGTAAGGCTTTATAATTTAACCTATCTAAAAGGTCTCTTAACTCTTCTTTTAATTTATCCATATCCGCTTTACCATTTGTTATCAAATCAGCGTGATTCATTGTCAATGAAGCGTCTGGTATAGGTAACTCACCTGAAAACTTACCTCTAATACCAATACCTAACAATTCTTTTGCGTTTGCTTGAGCATATTTTTTAACCCAAGTTTTAGCAGGGTCATTCAATTCATTATATCTCAAATTATACAAAATAGCATCTGAAGGCCCCGAAACTAAACCATTACCTTGGTCTGGCAATCCGTCTATAGGATTAGTACTTCCTGAAAAACCTGGATTTGCGGTATTTCCACTAAAAGCTTCATTACCACCTATTCCGATAGTATCATAGTAATAATAAAACATAGTACCTGGAGTTCCTGCACCTCCACCAATACCCATATTAGAAGAGCCTACACCAGCAGTTGTATTAACTCTAGGTATTGGGTATAAAGAAATTACTTTAGAACCATCAGAACCACCTCTGACTCTATATGAATATTCTGAACCTCTAACTTTGTTCCTTAATTCAGCAGCTTGAGCTGTTAATATAGTATCATAAACAGGCATTACGTGATACAAAGTGTGTCCTGCAAATGAAGCACCAAATTCAGAAAAAGCTATATTTGAATTGGCAAAAGGGTCAAGACCAAATAAGTTTATAAAGTTAGGCGTGAACCAAAGAACTTCATTTAGCTCTTGTCCTGCAGGTATAATATAGTCTTGAGTACCAGCAGTAAGAGGTATGTGTCCCAATTTGAGTTCCCTCATACTGTTTACACCACCTAAACCATTCACCTGCTCAGCATAAGCTCTTGAAAACGTTCTTTCAAAACCAAAATTTTGAGATACAAATTTTAAAGTAAAATCAATATCACTAGGCAATCCAAGCATTTGAGAAAGTCTATTTTCTAAACCCCACTGATGTATATATGAAGAATATTCTTCAATAGCTTCACATAAGCACTCTTCTAATTGCTCATCTTCTAGCTCTACACCCATAACAGGTTCACCTAACTTTCTTCTAATTCTTTTGAATATCCTAGAGGTTTGTTGCTCAGTCATTCCACTTAAACAGTCCTCAGACATTATTTCACAGTATCCAAAACCTTGACTCATAATATATTTTTTATTTATTAACTAAATGGACCAAACTGAAAAGGGTCTGTTTTAGCTTTAAAACCAATAAAACTTCCTCCTGAAACTGTAACAGATTTTACAACAACATCTATAGATGTGTTAGTTGTAGCATTCCAAGTAAATGTTCCCCCACCTGCTGCAGTAATTTGAATAGCACCAGCAGCTAAGCAATAAACTTGATGAACACTTGTTCCTGTTACACCATTTCCTAGTACGTCTTCTCCCATGGTTCCCGTTAAAGGAATAGCTTTATAATTTGCGCTTGTATTCATGATGTTTTTATTTTTATACATAAATAGTTTGAAAAAAGAATCTATTCCATTAGATTTGAGGTTATGAATATATTAAATCATTTTGAACTTCCTTATTGCGAAAATAACACAACAGTAATAGCTTCTACCGCTGGAGGTGGTAAATCATCTGTTTTAGAGTCTTTAATTTTAGAGCATATGCAAAAAGGTTTTAATTGTTTGTATGTTGGAGAAGTTTCTTCAAGTTATTTTTTTAATAGAATTAAAAGAAAAAAGGAACAATGTGCATATAAAAAAAATGAAAATAATGGTAGTTTGTCTTATTTGTCTAGTGATAATTTTAATCTCATTAAAAAGCTTGTTAACCATAATAAAATTCAATCTATATTTTTTGATGATTATGTTGGATACCAACAAAACATACTTAAACATGGTAAAAGACTGTTGACTGAAAAAACAATCGAAAGAAAATTTTCAGTAACAAACAGAGATACAATAATAGAAAACATGGGTTCAATTAGAGACATTTCAAATATTTTTGATGTAAGTTGTTACATATCTATAAGTTTACAAAAGAGTTTAAATAGTGATTTAGGAACAAGAATCTTACATCCTATTGATAATACTTTAATTTGGAGTGATGTATACATGACTGTCAATAAAACTACTAATGTTGATAATGGATTTAACGCAAAAATTAGTCTTATAAAAAATAGATATGGTTGCGATAATTTATCTTTACAAACACGATTATGATTGATAAAAATTTATTAGAACAAAAGTCTTCTAAAATAGAAGTCGAAATATTTTTTGATTATTTAAATAATAATTTTGGAGATGGCGAAATTTTACCAGCGAAACATATTGAAAATATTTTTGAAAGAAAAATAAATCACGAAACGTTAGTTGAGTATTATATAGACACATATAGAACTCTTAAAATAATGAATCAAGATACTAATAATCTTCTTTCTGTAGAAAAAGAAAATCTTCTTGGATACCATCTTGAGTTGGTAAGAAATTTTAAGGCAGATTCGGATTTTTATCTGGAACAGAAGTTTCAACAACAAGTAGATAACTATAGCTATCTATCTTGTGATGAAGAAAATTATAAAATCGAATTAATACAAGATATAAAACAATTAGATTGGGAGGGCAAGTATATGAATCATTGTATAGCTACTTATAGATATATAATTGCAGAAGGAGAATATGTAGGATTTAAGTTTTTTAATAAAAAATCCTGGGAAAGGTTGACTTTAGGCTTTGCAGTTTTTGATAATAATTTGGTATTCAATCAGTTAAAAGCACATTCTAATTATCCTGCTTCAAAAGAAAGTAGAGAATTCGTTATAGAATATCTTACAAAACATAAACTTAAGTTTAATAAAAGTAATAATGACTTAGTTTAATGAGTGTTAATTCAAAACACATATTACTAGAAGACAGAAAGTCAATAAACGGACTAGAAGTGTCTGATAATTTGGGTATAATGAATTGGTATGACGCAAAAATTTACTGCAAAAAATTAGGAGCAGGATGGAGATTGCCAACAAAAGAGGAATTGAATATGCTTTATGAAAACAAGGAAGAAATTGGCGGTTTTGCTAATTACTACTATTGGAGTTCTACGGAGAACGATTTCGACAATGCGTGGAGGCAGGATTTCGACAATGGTGACCAGAACAACGACAACAATAAGAGCAACACATACTATGTTCGGGCTGTTCGGGCTTCTTAACAATTTAACTATTTAACCATTTGACAATTACAAAACACATACTACTAGAAGGTAAAAAGTCAATCAACGGACTAGAAGTGTCTCATAATTTGGGGTTGATGAGTTGGCATGAGGCAATAGTTGCTTGCAAAAGTTTGGGACCAGGATGGAGATTGCCAACAAAAGACGAATTGAATATGTTTTATGAAAATAAGGAAGAAATTGGCGGTTTTGCTAATTACTACTATTGGAGTTCTACGGAGTTCGATAACGTTAGTGCGTGGGTACAGGTTTTCAGCAATGGCAACCAGAGCATCCTCAATAAGTTCAACTCATTCTATGTTCGCGCTGTTCGGGCTTCTTAACAATTTAACTATTTAACCATTTGACAATTACAAAACACATACTACTAGAAGGCAAAAAGTCAGTCAACGGACTAGAAGTGTCTGATAATTTGGGGTTGATGAGTTGGCATGAGGCAATAGTTGCTTGTCAAAAATTAGGAGCAGGATGGAGATTGCCAACAATAAAGGAATTGAATATGTTTTATGAAAACAGGGAAGAAATTGGCGGTTTTGCTAATTACTACTATTGGAGTTCTACGGAGTACGATTACGGCTATGCGTGGGTTCAGGATTTCCTCATTGGTGACCAGCTCTACTACAATCTGTACGACAACTACTATGTTCGCGCTGTTCGGGCTTCTTAACAATTTAACTATTTAACCATTTGACAATTAAAAAACACATATTACTAGAAGACAGAAAGTCAATCAACGGACTAGAAGTGTCTCATAATTTGGGGTTGATGAGTTGGCATGAGGCAATAGTTGCTTGCAAAAGTTTGGGACCAGGATGGAGATTGCCAACAAAAGACGAATTGAATATGTTTTATGAAAATAAGGAAGAAATTGGCGGTTTTGCTAAT